>Ga0134126_10009292_pt1 | contig 12388 bp, 11 predicted proteins | sample KB31752_FD_96881 | JGI IMG/M metagenome (GOLD analysis project Ga0134126, IMG submission 96881) | Terrestrial soil microbial communities with excess Nitrogen fertilizer from Kellogg Biological Station, Michigan, USA - KB3-175-2 | ecosystem: Environmental > Terrestrial > Soil > Unclassified ...
ATTTTTGCACTTGTAACGGTGCCATACTGAGTAAATAAATTACTTAAATCGTCATCAGTCATTGACCAACTAAGATTACCAACATAAATGTTCATTGTAAAAACTTTTGTTTAATAAATTAAAATAACTATTAATGAATCAGTAGCTACAATGAACTGAAGAAACCTGATTAAGAGAAACATCAGCCAAAAGAAAAACACACTAAACCCATTAACAAAGTATAAAGATAGACTTTTATTTGAAATAGAAATTTTTTTTATAAAAAATTTCTATTTCAAAATTCCTGCTTAAAACGTCATTTTAACGCGGGTTTTGGAAATAGGATATATTTAAAAACCGTGTTTATGAAAAAAGTAAGATTATTATTCCTATAAGTCGTTAAGCCTGTTGCTATTATTATATTATTTATATTTGATGAAATAATCGTTTTGAAAAATTTCTTTCTAATCTGCTTCCTTTTTTACCAAATACCTGATGCCCCCTGCCAAAAAAAATATTTTCAACAAGAAGTAAATTACAATATTGATGTTACGCTTCATGATACTGAAAATACGCTTGATGCATTTGAGATTATAAATTATACTAATAATTCCCCCGATACGCTCCGCTATATTTGGTTTAACCTATGGCCGAACGCCTATAAAAATGACAGGACGGCGTTCAGTGAGCAATTGTTGAATTTAGGGAGAACTGATTTTTATTTTAGTAATGAGGATCAACGGGGATACATCAACCGTTTGGATTTTAAAGTGGACGGAACGACTGCCGACCTGGAAGATCATCCACAATATATTGACGTGGCAAAATTAATCTTGCCTAACCCGCTTGCCCCGGGCCAAACTATAAAAATCACCACTCCTTTTCATGAAAAAATTCCTTTTAATTTTTCGCGCGGAGGCCGTGTTGGAAATACTTACCAGATTACCCAATGGTACCCCAAACCGGCAGTCTATGATAATAATGGCTGGCACCCGATGCCTTACCTTGACCAGGGCGAATTTTACAGCGAATTTGGAAATTTTCGGGTACAGATAACGGTTCCAGTGAGTTATGTAGTGGCGGCTACCGGCCAGTTAGTAAACAGTGACCAATCAGCAGCGAACAATATGCAAAAAGCAGAAGAAAAAAGACTTAATGCAAAAGGTGAAGAAAAAATACAAAGTAGCAGGAATGGGGTGACAGGTGAAAAGAAGAAAATAAAAAAAAGGTATCATCCGACGACCAATAAAAAGAAAAACATTATTCCTCATCCATCATCCTCCTTGCCTCACTCATCACCCTTCAAACCTGAACAAACTAAAACTCTAATTTATCAACAGGATAGCGTCCATGATTTTGCCTGGTTTGCAGATAAAAATTTTATCGAAAAACACGATACCATTCAACTGTCTTCAGGAAGAATTATAAATGCTTATGCCTATTTTATGCCTTCCGGCTCTGCTGTTTGGAAAAACAGTATTCAATTTATAAAGGATGCCATCAGAACGCGAAGCAAATGGCTTGGCGAATACCCCTACAATGTCGTTACTGCGGTAGAAGCAAAGATGGGTTTTAATGGAGGTATGGAGTATCCTACTATCACCAGCATTTCACCGATGCCAGATGAAAAATCGTTAGATATGACTATCGAACATGAAGTAGGCCACAACTGGGTTTACGGCATTTTAGCCAGCAATGAAAGAGAACATCCGTGGATGGACGAAGGCATGAATACTTACTTTGATAACCGATATGAGAAAATAAAATATCCTGAAAGTGACCAGGAAAAAAATAAAGGTTTTATTCAAAGAAAAATGCCTGATTATAATACCGATTTAATTTACAGAATGCAGATTGTTTCAAAAAAAGACCAGCCAATAGAAACGCCTTCCGAAGATTTTACCGAAACAAATTATGATGTTATCGCTTATTACAAAACCGGTTTGTGGATGAAAAAACTGGAAGACTTTCTTGGTAAAGATGTATTCGATAGCTGCCTCCATGAATATTATAACCGTTGGAAATTTAAGCATCCCCAACCCGAAGATTTTAAAAAAGTAATAGAAGACGTGAGCGATAAAAATGTGGACAGTATTTTTTCCTTATTATCAAAAAAAGGAAGTCTTGAAACGCCAAAAAAGAAAGACTTTAAAATATCCGGATTCTTTAATCTTAATAATACGGATAAATACCGTTATATTTTTTTATCCCCTGCATTGGGCTATAATTATTACGATAAATTAATGGTTGGGGCACTGATTCACAATTACACTTTACCTGAAGAGAAATTTCAGTTTTTTGTTGCTCCACTGTACGCCACGGGCAGCAAAACATTTACCGGAATTGGCGGCGTAAATTATCATTGGTATCCGGATAATCAATTTCAAAAAATAGAGATAGGCATTAATGGAAGTAAATTTTCGACTAATCATAGTTTAGATACTTCAGGAAAAAAAATATTTGAAAATTTTCATAAAGTAACTCCTTACCTGAAAGTCTATTTTAAAACAAAATACCCAGCCACAGTAAAAACCTGGCTCGATTTTCGGTCATACATTATCAGTGAAAATTCGTTTGACAACTACATTTATAAAGCCGGAAGCGACAGCGTAATTTCTTACCCAAATTCATTAACAAGCAGCAGTCGATACATCAACCAGGTTTCTTTCAATTCAGAAGACCGGCGAGTACTGTATCCGTACGATTATCAACTCCAGCTTCAACAGGGTAAAGGCTTTTACAGATTCAATTTCACCCTGAATTACTTCTTCAACTATGTGAAGGGCGGTGGCTTACAGGCACGCTTTTTTGCAGCTAAGTTTGGCTACCTTGGATCCAAAGATTTTGTCAACGTTTATCAATATCAACCCAAGTTATTGGGTGGTAATGGAGCCGATGACTACACTTATAGTAATTATTTTTTAGGAAGAAGCGCTTATACTTCTTATGGCGATATTCCTCTTAAAAACGATGGATTAGCCGCACAGCAAATCATGATACCAAACACCGGCGGTCTTAAATTCAGACTGGACCCATCCAGCGTGCAGGGACAATCTGATAATTGGGTTGCAGCAATTAATTTAAGCACCACATTGCCCAATAATTTATTTCCTGTAAAATTGCCTTTGAGAATATATTTTGATGCAGGTACTTATGCCGAACCGTGGCAGAATAATTCTTCTCTTTCCAGGTTTTTATATGTTGGCGGCCTGCAATTATCGTTATTAAATAATGTATTAAATGTATACGCACCGCTTATCTACAGCAGCGAATTTCAAGATTATTTAAAAACTGATAAGGAAGCAAATAAGTTTCTAAGAAAAATCACTTTCAGTATTGATATTCAAAATTTTCGTTTGAATAAATATTTAAATTTACCTGATCTTTAGTTTCATTGCATTTCCAAAAATAAAAAGTTTCGTTTGAAAATTTCTTATTTATCGCACGACGGTATTGATAAATTAAAATGGGATCGCTGCATTGAAAACGCAGCCAATGGATTGATCTATGCTTCTTCATTTTATCTTGATGCAATGAGTGATCATTGGGATGCGCTCATTCTAAATGATTACGAAACCGTAATGCCACTTGTATGGAAAAAAAAATACGGATTTCAGTATTTATACCAACCATTTTTTATTGGTTCGCTCGGCATCTTCGGAAATATTTCTGACGAGTCAGTAACTCTTTTTTTAAACGCCCTTCCCGAACATTTCAGATACGCTGATATTGATTTTAAAGAAAATATTATCCATCCTGACAAGATCGCATTTAAAAATGGGCAACTAAAAAAAAGAAATAATTTCTTGCTGGATTTAAATAAAAAATATCCTGAAATTTATAATGACTATAAAAGGCTTGCATGCAGGATGATCAAAAAAGCAGCTGAAAATAAAGTTGAAATTATTAGACATTGCGAACCGATTGAAGTAATTGATTTCTATGAAAGAAATTACAAAAACGAGCATAAAAATATTAAGTCCCCCGACTACAAAAGTTTACTCGCTGCTACCAATATTGCTTTTGAAAAAAGCAAAGCAGCTACCTGGCTTGCAAAAAAAAACGGAGAAACCATCGCGTCTTATATGGTTTTGAAAGACGAAAAATTTGTTTACTCCTTAATGGGGGGAAGTAATCAACAAGGCAAAAAATATGGCGCATTTTATTTATTAACAGACGCAGCCATTAAAGAACATGCAGATACTAAACGTGTTTTTCGTTTTGAAGGATCCGATAAAAAAGGAATTGCATTCTTTAACAGCCAGTTCCACCCCACTCCTGTTCATTATTATCATTTAAAATTAAACAGGCTGCCGTGGCCGGTAAAATTATTAAAATAGCGTTATTGGGCTTTATCTTCACAACTATAACATTAGGCTCGCTGTTAATACTTTTCTTTACGCACTTTTTCTAAACAGAAAAACATTGGTATCCCGCCGGCTTTCCCGGGGAATGCAATAGAAATTCTGAGAGGCGAGTTTTTCAAAACACATCTCTTTAATCCTATCTGAATGAAATTCGATCAACAATTGATCAACATTGTTTAACCATGAAACATCATTTTCAAAAATGCTTTCTTCCGCTCCTTCGATATCCATTTTAAATAAATCTACTTTACCGGAAACGAAGTTTTTTAAAAAAGTTTCTACCTTGTAAGTAATCACTTGCACAGTGCCTTCGGCAGCCACTTCAACAAGGCTTGAATTATATTTAAAAAAATTAGGCTCCAGGCTCATAGTGCCATCTTTAGCTGAAAGACCCGCCATTATTAGCTTTATTTTGCCATTTGCAAGCTCTGCTTTCAAATTCTTCTCTAAAAAATTAAAATTATCCGGATCAGGTTCAATACAATAAATGGTCGCACCAGGCATTTCTTTCAGAAAGAATAAAGCGGCAAAGCCAACATTAGCCCCTGCATCTATTACCAGGTTTTTATCCGATTCATTGGGCAATTGGTAAATTTTTTTATAAAAAATTTCATAAAAAATATCAATATCTCCTGCATAAGTTCTCAGAAAAATTTTTTTACCAGGGAACGCCGTGAGAGAAATTGAAAAAGATCTATTTTGAAGATTATAGTATTTTGGTAGTTTCTTTCTTAACCTGTACAATTTAGTAAACCACATAAGCGAAAGAAACGATGAAAGACCCTTTGTAGCGGTAAAACAGAAAATAAATTTATTCCATCCTTCTTTTAAGCGGTGGACTACTTTCATGAATCAGATTTTAGTATGCAGAATATATTCAGCAATCAATAAGTCCTCCGGCGTTGTTATTTTAATATTATTTATTTCTCCGTCCACCAGGCTCACCTTCATACCATAAGCTTCCACCACAGTGGCTTCATCGGTAAATTGATCCTTGTAGTCAATAGCGTATGCCGGCAACAAAATCTTGCTATGAAAAGTTTGAGGTGTCTGCACCAATTTTACTCTATTTCTATTGATCGCCTTATTGCCATTGTTAGTCAGCAATCTCACGCTATCACGGCATGCGACTACCGGGATTGCTGTACCCGATTTTAGCGCAGCCTCATAACAATTTTTAATAAGCGCAGGACTAATTAAGCTGCGAACACCGTCATGCACAAAAATAATTGCCTCCTCATCATTTATTAAAGAAAGCCCCTTTTGCACCGAATGAAACCTTGTTCTGCCACCGGCAGTAATTTTAAATTTTGAATGGTCAAAATAGCCATCAATAATTTCCTGTCCTTTGGCAATATGATCTTCAGGCAAAACGAGGATGATTTCCAAATCGTCAAATGCATCTAAAAATGCTTTAATGCTATAATATAAAACCGGTTTGTTTTTTAAAGTTAAAAACTGTTTGGGTATTTCACTATTCATTCGTGAGCCGTTTCCCCCAGCAACTATCAATGCTATTTTTTTCATTTCGTATTCTTTTTCTAATTCATTTTTCGAGCGGCAAAGTTAATCGAATCAATGAAAGTGATCCCAACTAATTGCCTTTTAGTAAATTGCATAATGCGCCTTTCTTTTGTCCTTATATTAATCTGCCTGTCATTGTCAGCCCTGCAATGTTCTTCAAAAAAAGAGACTTCAAAAATGCAGCAGGTACTGGGTTTGCAACAGATGAGTGAGCTGGCCACATCAGAATATGTGGTTACTAAAATTATAAAAGCAAACGATAATGCAACGTGGTATAAAATAGGCGATAGAAAAATATTAATGACCTGTAAAGCCTCTTTAGTGGCAGGGATTGATCTTTCGAAACTCAATCAATCAGACATACATATTGATGGCGAAAATATTAGCATCACATTGCCGCATGCAAGTTTAATCTACATCAATATAAAACCGGAAGACATTAAAACTGCCTACCAGGATGTGTCATTATTCAGGGATAAATTTTCTTCGCAGGAAAAAAATGATCTTGCGGCACAAGCTGAAAAACAGATAAAGGAAAGTGCGGATTCTCTGGGCATTTATGTAACTGCAGAAACCAATGCGGCACTTTTCATTAATAATTTTTTAAAAAAAGAAGGGTTTAAAAATATACAAATTAATTTCTCACCGGTAAAAAATCCATTGCAATAATGCTTAAATCTTTGAAAAATATTGGGATAACCGTTGCAATGATTGTGCTCATTATATTCCTGTTGCAAAAAATAAATTTGTTTCCCTCTTTCAAAAATATTTTTAGCAGTAAACCGATAAATATCGAAGAAACTCCTATTGTTATTCAGCAAATAAATACCCTTGCACAATTAATAACGGTTACCTACACTGATGAAATAGTTATGGATTCTTCTAAAATTGGAAATGGAATGCCTTCGCTGCTTCCTATGGCCATTGGCGCAGTATTGACGCCTTCGATTGACAACCTGGTAATAATAGGCAGAGGTAAAGTGATTGTAGGAAATGATCTTAAAAATTTAAACGAAAAGAACATTAGTGTGACCGGAGATTCAATTCATTTAACATTGCCACCAGCCAAAATTCTACAAACAATTATGAACCCGTCCGATTTTGAAACTTTTGATGAAAAGGGAGACTGGAGCGAGCCTGCCGTAACAGCTCTTAAGATAAAAATAAGAAATGAAATCAACCGACGCGCTATTCAGCAAGGCGTCCTTGCCAAAGCAGATGAACGATGTAAAAATATCATGGAAACTTTTTTAATGAACACGGGGTTTAAAAAAGTTGATGTTTCTTTCAGCAATTCATCTCCATAACTTGCAAATTTTTCTAATTTTTGCGGTCTTTATTACCGGAGCAGTATAGACAGATTAAAACAAAAATTCACTCTATTTATTTGTTTACTATAAAACACAGAATTGAATTTCGTGCCATCGTCCTTACTACTTAGCCGGCGTAATTATAATATTCCTGTAATCAATAGGCCCATGATCCCCTTGTAAAAGTATAGGGCCTGGAGCTCCTTCATCGCTGTCAATGGCTCCTCCGGTAATACCCGGTATCTCGCGGTTACAGATAACCGTTTTGCCGTTAGCTACCACAGTAACCATTCTACCGGTAAGAATAATATCGTATGACTGCCATTCGCCCGGTGTTCTCGGGAGTTGTTCTGAAGGCGCAAGAAACCCATAGATAGCTCCCATCTGATTATTATCTGGCTCAGGTTCGTCGCTATTTTCTATCTGCACCTCATATCGGCCACGGAGATAGACACCACTATTACTTCCCTTAGGAAATTTAAATTCAATATGTAATTTAAAGTCTTTAAAAGTCTGATTGGTTACTAAATTAGAACCTGAATGAGGACTGCGCAAAAGCCCGGATTCCACTTCCCATTGGTTTTTCCCTGTGGCATGCCATTGATTCATATTGGATCCATCAAATAAATGAATGGGTTTGCCCCATACCGGCTTTTTATCGCGATGCAAAAGAGGCGCCTTTTTCCCGGTCCACTGATACGTTTTTCCATCAGGGAAAGTCATACTTCCTTTCAGCGCATCATTTTGCAACATGCCTTCTACCATCAGGTCATTAGGATCGTTTTCCCATTGCGGCGGAATAGAAAAACTCATCTTCCCATCTACCAGATTAATCCTTGAAATAGGGCGCGCACTTCCGCCGGTTCCTACAAAGCGGCCTACCAACATGCGTGTGCCGGATTTATAGATTTCCAGCCAGGAAGGAGCCGTATGACCATCCATATCAATGGTAATATCCCATCTTCCTTGTATAGCTAATGAGTCGGATTCTACGGGTTTCGTTTTATCTGCCATGACTTTAGTTGTTGAAATCAATAGAAATAAAAAAGGTATTATCATGAAATACATTTTTTTTCCGGCGTTGCAAATTTGCAAATTTTTCATACCCATTTAAAATTTAATTTTTAAAATTTCATACCACAAATCTGCGTGGCTGAAGACCGATTTTACAAATCCGTCTGTCGGCAGACAAGTTAACACAAATTATTTTTTCAATCTTGTAATATCTTTATTCTTTTAATTTATTTCTATTTCCATCATCCGAATTTGAATTTCCATTTTCAATCCATTTACGGATTTTAGTGAAAGGTAATATCAAAAGCTTCCCGGTTGTCAATTCTTTTGCATCAGGATAAACGGCAACTCCGGTTACAATTTCATACTGCTGTACATTCAGTCTAATGGTTCCGTGTAACCTGTCCCAAAAAGAAAAGATAATGGAAAAATTACTATCCGTTTCTCTCTTTTTTATGCTATGGTGAATACCATGCATTCTTGGAGTCACAAGGATGTTATTCAATATTTTTTCAAAACGAAAAGGAATTCTCATGTTGCTATGTTGAAACTGATTTGACGCCTCAAAAGCAATTTCATAAATAAGTACCATCAATGGAGAAATGCCAATTAAAACAACCGCCGCTCCGCGAAAGAAAACAGAACCAATTAATTCTCCAAAGTGAAAACGAAAAGAAGTGGTAATATCAAGGTCAAGATCCGTATGATGCACTAAATGAAACCTCCACATCAAAGGCATTTTATGAAGCACAATGTGCCACAGGTAATTAGAGTAATCCAGCAACAGGAATGCTATAAAGGCTTTCAGCCACGCCGGCGCAATATATAAATAATTTAAACCGAAATGCCATTGCTCGTTTTTGTAGGCCAGCCAAATCATTAGTGGAATAAATAAAAGACGAAGCAATATGAATGACGGAAGGGAAACTAAGAAGTTAATGATGATTCTTCTCCAACGGCTTTGAACTCTTTTTCTTAATTGGAATTTTGATTCAAGAATAAAAAGAATAATGAAAACAACGACCAATATTGTTGAGCCATACATATCATAAACGGACCTGATCATGTTTCTTTAATTTTTTATAGCCTGCTGCCTGAAATATCATACCGGCAGCATTGTTCATTTTATTTTTGATTTAACTTTTTTGAGGGTAGAATAAATTCCATAGCCAATCAATAGTGCGATAAAAACATACACCCACACCGGGATATTTCTTCCAACAACAATAAGATATAAATAAGCGGAAATAAAAAAGAATCCCGTAAGCAAGGCGGGCAGAACAAATGGTTTTTTATTCCTGATATTTTTTATAGTGCGATAGAGCGAAATAAAAAAGAAGGGAATAGCGCCGACGTAAATGCTGCCAAAGATGTAAGGATTTACATTATATTTTTCACCGAGACTGAAAAACCACTCTTTAAACAGGTGCCACCATTCCATTAGCCAAAAATTTTAAAAGCAGTGTGTAATAATTTTTTAATCGTGATTGTCAAACTTTCTTCTTTGTGTTTTGCAATAATTTGCTGATTAATCCGCGAAGCAACGGGATAAGGATACACCTTATTAAAAATAGCACTAATCGATAACTTACTTGTATTGGCCAAAATTAACTCCTGGATCAATTCTCCTGCATGAGGTGCCACCATAGTGCCGCCCAATATTCTTTCTTTTTTTAGAAGGCCGCCTTTACTAATAAATAAAATCATTTTCGCGTATTGATAATTGTCAACCACTGCGCGGTCATCATCTGTAAAATCCTGTTCCAGTTTTTTATACGAAATATTTCTTTCTTTCAATTGCTTTTCATTCATACCAAAAGTAGCCAGTTCAGGATCGGTGAAAGTCACCCACGACATGTTATCGTTGTTCAATTTATTTTTAAATGGCGAAAACAAATTGTTTAATAAAATACGTGCATGAAATTCTGCAGCATGTGAAAACATTAAATCTCCTGCTACATCTCCACAAACAAAAATATTTTTATTGGTAGTACGCAGGTATTTATCTTTTACGATTTTGTTATCCCTGACGGTAATTCGTGCCCTACCCAATTGCAATGATGTCAGATCCAATTCCCTGCCAATGGCTACAAACACCGAATCCAAAAGTATTGTACGGGTTGTGCCATCTTTTAATTTAATGAACGCTTCACTGCCTGAAATAAAATGATCCACATCTGCATTCAAAATAAAATCAATTCCCTCTTCCTGCAATTGATGAAGAAGAATTTTAGTTACGGATTCATCGTCATGTTCTAATATCCGATCTCCGTGCTGCACCAACGTTACTTTACTTCCCAGCCTGTTCATCGCTTGTGCCATTTCAATACCAATGGGCCCTGCGCCAATTACCAATAGATTCTCAGGCAATACATCAATGTGAAAAAGACTTTCGTTGTCATAATATTTCACCTTTTCAACGCCGGGAACTTCCAATTTCTTGGGTTTGGAACCTGTGGCGATGACGAACTTTTTTCCCGTGTATTTTTTTTCATTTACAGCTATTTCATTTTTGTCAATAAATGTTGCATTGCCGAGCGCTACATCCACTCCTTGTTCTTGTAACCATCCGGCATTTTCGTGTTGACGAATTATTTCCTGTCTTTCATAAACATAATCAATCGCTTTTTTTATATCCACATTCCCCGAAACATTCAGTCCAATAAACGCTGCTGTTTTAGCGCTATGCGCGATCTTTGACACGTGGATCAACGCTTTACTGGGCACGCATCCATCGTTCAGGCAATCGCCACCGATATCAGCGTCACTTTTTGAAACCATTAATACTTTAAAACCTGCTTTAGCCATAAATAAGCCAACAGTTAATCCTCCGGATCCCGAGCCAATTACAATGATATCATAGATTTCTGGGGTCATATTTAAGTGATAAAGTTATCGATTACTTTTTTCCTTTTGATTTAAAAGTTGCCCTTGAAATCAATCAAAAAGTTACCTTTAAGGAGGATAACGAAAATATATTAACACAATAAAAAATAAAAACATGAAACGTGCTTTAAAAACAGGATTTATTGGAGGATGCATAGGCGCAGTTGTTTTAGCAATAATTACTTACTTATTGGAAGTTACGGGTAAGGGTGGTACGCCTCCTTTTGTTTCGATGTATGCAGATACCATTGGTACTCATCCTGCGTACCAGATTGTAGCGCTTATTCTTTTTATAATAAGTGGCGGAATATGGGGGCTCATCTTCACATGGATTGTCAGGCGTCCTACTATTTTAAAAGGGATTCTCTTTGGCTTATTACCCAATCTTTGGATATGGCTGGCTATCGACAGTTACTTTGGCAAACCTTTGTTCAATGGGTTTACGCCGATGGGTATCATTGGTCCGATCATTTTTAATATGCTTATTTGGGGTAGCATTCTTGGGTGGTATGCTTCGCGAAAACTGAAGACTTCAGCAGTTTGATCAAAGTTTGGTTTTACGAATCAGTCTTTTGTGCAGTTCTAATAAATGCTGTTGCGAATATCCGAGATAATATAAAAGCCAGATGCGAAAAAAAATAAATTGCATTCTGTAAATGCCATTGTCTAAATATTTTCTTGCGGAAGTAGTTACAACGCCTTTCATTACAATAAACCTTCCATATTTTTTGATACGGTGAATAATTTCCTGGTCTTCCATCATCAAAAGATTTTCATCAAAACCGCCGCATTTTTGAAACACATCTTTTGTTATAAATAGGCTTTGATCACCAAAACGTACGGCGTTCACATCGAAACGCGTAAACCAGCAATTGGCTTTTAAAAACCAATGATCATAATCGAATGCAAGTCTGAAACATCCGGCTATATAATTCTTTTTAAAAGCAGAAAAAATAGAAGCAGTAAAATTTTCCGGAGGAATACTGTCGGCGTGAAGAAAATAAAGAATTTCTTCTTTTGCTATTGAAGCGCCATGGTTCATTTGAGCTGCTCTCCCTTTTTTGTCGCATATAACCACTGTCGCGCCTGCGTTTGACGCTACATCAACTGTCTTATCTGTGCTTTGTCCATCAGCAATAATGATTTCAGAAATAAGTTTTTCGTTGTCTCTTTTTTTTATTTCGGTTATTGTCTCAGCAATATTTTCTTCTTCATTGTAAGTGGGAATAATAATGCTAATCATGAAGTTTTATAGTTTAAGCCCAAAGTTTTTCAAATGAATCAAATCTTTTTCCTCATCAACATCTG
>Ga0134126_10009293_pt1 | contig 12388 bp, 14 predicted proteins | sample KB31752_FD_96881 | JGI IMG/M metagenome (GOLD analysis project Ga0134126, IMG submission 96881) | Terrestrial soil microbial communities with excess Nitrogen fertilizer from Kellogg Biological Station, Michigan, USA - KB3-175-2 | ecosystem: Environmental > Terrestrial > Soil > Unclassified ...
AAGATGCGCGGCAAGACCAGCGCGGAAAATCTCGCGCTGATCTGATCGGCGAGAGCGTGATCCGGAAAACCGGCAACCGGTTTTCCCCTTGCGACAAACGCGAAGCGATTGCGCGGAGATCATTCTCAAGAAACCAGGAGCGCACGCGCTCCGGCGATGAATATTTCACGGATGTACTGAGTATTTATCGAACGAGAACCCTGCCGGAGACGGCGGGGTTCTTTGCGTTGCCTGGCGGCTAATTTCCCGTCCGCGCCCTTCGTCCCTCGATCGGATAGGCGGGATCGTTGAAGCCTGGCGTCGAGGGATGGCCGGTGACGACGAGGCGATCGATCAGCGCCTCGTCTTCGGCGGTGAAGGTGTAATCGAGCGCACGGACATAGTCGTCCCATTGCGCTTCGGTGCGGGGACCGGCGATGACCGCGCTCACGAGCGAGGAGTTGAGCACCCAGGACACCGCGAACTGGCCGGCCGTGATACCCCTCTTGTCCGCATGCGCCTTGATCTGCTGCGCGAGCTTGAGCGACTCCGGCCGCCACTCGGTCTGCATCATGCGGGTATCGTTGCGGCCCGCGCGCGTGTCTTTGCTGGGCGCGGCATCGGGTGCGTATTTGCCGGTCAAGACGCCGCGCGCCAGCGGGCTGTAGGGCACAATGCCGAGCCCGTAATAGGCGCACGCCGGAAAATGCTCGACCTCGGGCATGCGGTTCATCGCATTGTAATAGGGCTGGCTCGCCACCGGCCGGTCGATGCCGAGGCGGTCGCAGATGTTGCAGATTTCGGCGACGCGCCAGGCGCGATAGTTCGACACGCCGAAATAGCGGATCTTGCCTGATCGCATCAAATCGCCCATCGCGCGCACGGTTTCTTCCAGCGGCGTCGAATGGTCTTCCTTGTGCAGATAGTAGATGTCGATGTAGTCGGTATTAAGCCGCTTCAGGCTCTCGTCCGCGGCCTGCAGAACCCAGCGCCGCGACAGCCCGCCGCTGTTCGGATCATCGCCCATCGGGTTCGCGAGCTTGGTCGCGAGCACCCAGCCCGGCCGGTTGTTGGAGATGGCGCGACCGACCACCTGCTCCGAGCCGCCCTTGTTGTAGGCGTCGGCGCTGTCGATAAAGTTTATGCCTGCCTCGCGCGCCTTCGCGACGATGCGCATCGAGGTGGCTTCATCAGTCGGCCCGCCGAACATCATGGTGCCGAGGCAGATCGGCGAAACCTTCAGGCCGCTGCGGCCGAGTTTGCGGTAGTGCATCGCGCTATTCCCTGTTTGTCATTCCGGAGCGCGCGGAGCGCGAACTATGGGGCGCAATTACGCCCCTGAGAATCTCGAGATTCCGGGTCTGGTCCTTCGGACCCTCCCGGAATGACAGTTATCAGCTCTCGCCTCTCAGGATCTTGAACACGCCGTTGGCCATGGCGATCACGCGCTTGTCGACGGTCACCTCGGTCGAGACGAAGATCAGGCTGCGGGTGGCGCGCACCACGCGCGGCCGCGACACCAGTGTCTCGCCGATCCTGCCGGCATCGACGAAGTGCACGTCGAGCTGCGCTGTCGCCATGGTGGGTTTGCCGGTCTCGAAGCGCGCGGCCATGCCGCAGGTACGGTCGGCAAAGGTCATCAGCACGCCGCCCTGCACCAGGCCGCGGCGATTGTGGTGCTTGTCCTCGGTGGGCAGCGCGTATTCATAATGGCCGCCCACAAGGCGCTCCCAGAACGGGCCGACCAACTGCACAAAGCCCGTGGCCTCGACCCGCTTCCAGCCGTCGGATTTCAGCCTTGCCGCGGCCTTGTCGACCGTTTCGTGCATACCTCGCCCTCGCATTTGCCGTCATTCCATCCAGCGCAAACGTGATGTAGTCAAGCGGGATGAGGCGTTCATTCGACGATACCACCCGGCGGAATATCGCAGAGCTCTGCGCCGGCTTCGCGCGGTCACAAGCCACGGACGCCGCGGCGGAGCTGAAGCGCGCGGCGGTCGCCATCGCGCTGACGGCTGCAGATGCGACAAACGAAACCGCTTTCCTCCTGACGAGGCGTACCGCGGGCCTGCGCGCGCATCGCTCGCAATGGGCGCTGCCGGGCGGGCGATGCGATGCCGGCGAGACCGAGGTCCAGTCGGCGCTGCGCGAACTGCGCGAGGAGCTTGGCCTCGCGTTGGGGCCGGATGCCGTGCTCGGCCTGCTCGACGACTATCCGACCCGCTCCGGCTATCTTATCACGCCGGTCGTGGTGTGGGCGGCCGGCAACGGCGCGATCATGCCGAACCCGCAGGAGGTCGCAGCCGTCCATCGCATTCCGCTTGGCGCGATCGAGCATGATACGGCTTTCGACTTCATCGCCATCCCCGAAAGCATGCGGCGCGTGATCCGCTTTCACTGGGATGAGCGGCTGATCCACGCGCCGACGGCGGCGATGATCTATCAGTTTCGTGAAGTGCTGGCCGGACGCGACACCCGTGTCGCCGATCTCGAGCAGCCGGTCTTTGCCTGGAAATAGTCAGTTCACCCTCTGCCGCAAAGGGCGAGGGTGCACGAACAAGGTGAGGCAACGGACTCACTCCGAGCCGAACATGAAACTGCCGTCACCCTCCAGATACGGTCCTTTGCGCATATAGAGCTGGCCGTTCTGGCCGATGAAGAACAGCGTCCCCTTCGGCACTTTCTTGGCGCCCTTCAACAACAGCCCGGCATTGTTGGTGCCCATCTTGTACTGGAGGGTCTTGCCGTCCTTGCCGTAGGCGTAGCCCGTGTCCGGCTTCAGCTCCCATGGCGCTGGTCCGGCTCCTTGCGCGAAAGCCGCAGTCGCCAGCGCGCCGAGCACGGCGGTCAGCGCCAACCTGTTAATTGCAAGCTTCATCATGCTCATCCTCCCCTTGGTCCTGTTTTGAACAAACCACGAACGTTGTCGCGCCGTCAACAACAAGCATCGCGAACCCTCTCACGACTCAACGATGACTTTGTGATTTCCCGTCACGCTCGAGGCGACTATGTTCCCGTTACCGTCTACAACCAATTCTACAAAAGCCGTTATGGGGATGATTCGGATGAACCACGTCATGAAAGCCTGTTTGCTCGTCGCGTTTTGCATGGTGACGCTGGTTTCCGCGGCAGACGCGGACGAATTGTTCACGCTCTCCAAAAGCCATCGGATCGCCTGCAGCCGCGGTCTCGCCGCAGGCAAGCTCAATACCGCGACCTGCACGTCCTACACCTATGTCTTCAACACCAAGACCTCGGAGTATTTTCGCTGCCAGGCCTCGCTCGCGCTGACGCGGGACAACAAGGAGGTCATCAACGTGCAGGCCGACGGCGGTTGCACCAAGAGGCCGCGCATCTTCGACACCGACTCCCACTATACCTTCGACGCCACCGAGACCGAGCCACCGAACACCAATTCATTCTTCGGCTCCGGGGGCTATTCGATCTGGGCCATCGACACCACCCAGCAGAAGGTGCGGGGCTGCATCACCATCGCCTCCGGGCTCGGCTCCGACATCTCCAAATGCCAGGATATGACTTTCAAGTGAGCCGCTGGCAGGCGGTTGGCCATGCGCCAGATCCGGCCCGCGAATTTTTGCCGCTCCTGGCTGTTCCTCGAAGGGGCGAATGCGGCGGTGCTGGGCTCGGCGCCGTCGAGCGGCGCCGACGTGCTGATCCAGGAACTGGAGGATTTCACGCCGCCGAGTCTGCGTCCAGCGGCGCGGGCGCTCGCGGCCGATCTCTACGCCGCATGGCGGCAGGCGGGTGCGGTGGCCGCGGTCCGCGTCAATCCGCTCGAGCGGGAGGGCATGGATGATCTCGCCGCGGTCATGCGCGGCCGGCCTGAAATCGTGGCGCTGCCGAAGGTCGCCGATCCCGCCCAGATCGTGCGCCTCGATGAGGCGGTGACGCGGTTCGAGCGGGACCATGGCATCCCGGCAGGCTCGACGGCGCTGTTGCCCAATATCGAGTTCGCCCGCGGGCTGGTGCAGCTGCAGACGATTGCAAAAGCAAGCCCGCGCGTCGCAGCCTGCTTGCTCGCAGCGGAAGATCTCGCCGCCGATCTCGGCGCTGAGCGCGCGCCGGATGGCTTTGAGCTCAGTTACAGCCGGCAGCGCTTCATCGTCGAATGCACCGCAGCCGGCGTGGTCGCGGTCGACTGCCCCTATACCTGGAGCGATGTCGAAGGTCTTGATCGCGACACGCGCTGGGCGCACCGGCTCGGGTTCAAGGCCAAGAGCCTGGTCGACCCGGCCCACGCCGCGGTCATCAACGGCGTGCTGACGCCGGCCGAAGGCGAGGAGCGCAAGGCGCGCGACATCGTGGACGCGTTCGAGACGGCGCGGGCCGCCGGCCATTCCCGCGCCGAGCTCCGTGGTTCGCTGGTCGAGCTGCCGACCTACACCAACGCCAAGGGCCTGCTGGCGCGTGCTGACGCGCTCCGTCAATTCACGCGCGGCGGGTGAGGCGGTATCAACAAGAAACGAAACGGGAGAAGACCGAATGGATCGGCTCAAGGGCAAGGTGGCGATGGTGGTGGGCGCCGGCTCGATCGGTCCCGGCTGGGGCAACGGCAAGGCGACCGCGGTCACCTTTGCCCGCGAGGGCGCGCAGGTGTTTTGCGTCGACCGCAATCCGGCCGCGGCGGAGGAGACCGCGGGCATCATCATGAAGGAAGGCGGCAAGGCGATCGCACACACCGCGGACGTGTCGAAGGCGGCCGAGGTCGAAGCCATGGTGGCGGCGTGCCTGAAGGCCTGCGGCCGCATCGATGTGCTCGACAACAATGTCGGCATCGCCGAGGTCGGCAGCGTGGTCGAGACGACGGAAGCCGAATGGGACCGCGTCTTCGCGGTCAACCTGAAGAGCGCTTATCTTACGATGAAGCACGTCATTCCGCTGATGGTCAGCCAGGGCGGCGGCTCGATCATCAACATCTCCTCGATCGCCTCGATCCGGCATATCGGCATCTCCTATGTCAGCTACAATGCCAGCAAGGCCGCGATGAACCAGATGACGCGCACCACTGCGGTCGAGTTCGCGCCAAAGCATGTGCGGGTGAACGCGATCCTGCCGGGGCTGATGAAGACCCCGATGGTGGAGCATTCGGCCGGCCTCGCGCAAAGCTATGCCAAGGGCGACGTCGAGGCGATGTGGCGCGCCCGCGACGCGCAGGTGCCGATGGGCCACATGGGCGACGGCTGGGATGTCGCCAACGCCGCGCTGTTCCTCGCCTCCGACGAATCGAGATATGTCACCGGCATCGAGCTCGTGGTCGACGGCGGCATCACCTGCAAGTCCGGTGGTTGAAGCGCCGTCATTGCGCACGGGGCGGATTGATGATGAAGCAACTATTCGCGATCCGCATGTTGCTGCTGTTGTTGCTCGCGCTGGCGCCGCGTGGCGCCGGTGCGACCGGGGCGGACACCGCGACCGTTCCGCCCGCCGATCCGGCGCCATGCCAAGCCGCGATAGCAGCCAATGACGACGACAAGATCGTCGGCGAATGCGGCGCGCTCATCGACAATGAGAAGACCGAAAAGCCCGACCGCCTCAAGGCGCTGATCGCCCGTGGCGCAGTCTTGGCCCGAAGAGACCGGCTCGATCGCGCCATTGCGGATTACGACGTCACTCTGCGGCTCGAACCGTCGCAGCCCGATCTCCTCAACAGCCGCGGCGCGTTGTGGTGGAAGAGGGGCGACCGCCCGAAGGCGCTCGCGGATTTTGCCGCCACGCTAAAGCTCAGTCCGGATCATCCCGCCGCGAAAAGCAATTACAGGAAGCTTGCGCTGGAGCTGGAGCGTCTCGGCGCGCTGATGGCGGTCGCGGGCAAACCGGGCTTCAACTGTGCAACCGCGCATCGTCCGGTCGAGAAGGCGATCTGCGCCAATCCGGAGCTCGCCAATCTCGACCGCCAGATCAACGCGGTCAACGTGAGGGTGATGCGCCAAGCCCGGGATGGGCGCGAGCGCCAGGCGCGCCGGCGCGAGCAGGATGATTTCATCGCCCGTCGCAACGCCGATTTCGGCAAGCCCGACTACGACCTGCAGAAGGTCATGAACGAGCGCCTGCAGCACCTGTTGGGGGACGACGGAAGCTGGAAATGAACCCGAACAAAGGCGGCCGCGACAACCAAAAACCGTCATCTCGGAGTTCGTGAGGTCATGTCCGGTACGCCCCATCTCGCGCGATCGTTAACGCTCTCCGCGCCCTCGCTGCGGGCTTGCGCGCTAGGCTTCGGCCTTGCCCTTGCGGCCGCCGGATCGGCTTCGGCCGAGGGGGCCGTCGTCGATTGCGTGTCCGGCAGCAAGGCCGCTCCGGAGCGGCTCATTGCCGTCTGCAGCATGACCATCGACGACCGCACGGCTTCGCGCGGCGATCGCGCCGCGGCGCTGGTGGTCCGGGCCGACGCCCGTTCGCGGATTTCGGGCGACTTGAGCCAGGCGCTCGCCGATCTCGATCGCGCCATTTCGCTCGACGGCAGGAACGCCTCCGCCTATCGGCTGCGCGGCGAATTGACGCGCGAGGCCGGCGGCAATCTCGGCAAGGCCGAGGATGATCTGACCACCGCGATCAGGCTCGATCCGCAAGACGCGCAAGGCTATGAGCTGCGCGGCGTGATCTACACCAGCCAGCGCCGGATCGATCGCGCCATCGCCGACTACGACAAGGCAATCCAGTTGAAGCCTGACGATGCCCAGGCCTGGTCCGATCGCGGCGTCACCTATTACCTCGGCGGCGACAACGAGAAGGCGGTGCACGACGCCGGCGAGGCGCTGAGACACGATCCGAACCGGGCGCGCACCTACACCAACCGCGCCGCCGCCTACAAGAAGCTCGGCCGGCTCGACAAGGCGCTTGCCGACGACAGCGAGGCGATCCGGCTCGATCCGAAGATCGCGGAATACCATGATAACCGCGGCCTCACCTATGCGGCGATGAAGGACTACGACAAGGCGATTGCCGACTACGACGAGGCGCTCAGGCTGGAGCAGCGGGCGAGCTTTTTCACCAACCGCGGCGATTCCTATCAGTTCAAGGGCGAACTCGGCGCGGCGCTCTCCGACTACGACGCCGCGCTCCGCCTCGATCCGAATTCCGCGCTCGCCTACAACAACCGCGCCGTGCTGTACAAGAAGACGGGCGACCGCGTGAAAGCGCTCGCCGATTATGAAGCCGCGCTTCGCCTCGATCCCGGCAACGAGAACGCCGCCAATGGCCGCCGCACCATGAAGGCCGAGATTGCCCGTTTCGGCGGCGAGCCGCCGCAACCGTTGCACGCGCCCGACACGCACCCCTCGTTCGACTGCGACACGGCCAGGCTGCCGGTCGAGCAGGCGATCTGCGCCGATCCGCAGCTTGGCGCCCTGGATCGCGAGATCGCCGAAACCTATGGCCGCCTCATCAACAATGCAGGTCGCCGCTCCGTCGAGTTCCTGCGCCGGGCGCAACGCAATTTCGTCGCGGCGCGCAATGCCGGCTTCGGCAAGCCGGGCTATGACCTGCATCTGGCCCTGCAAAAGCGCCTCGATGCGCTGCAGTCGGCAGCGCGTTGATCGAATGGCGTAAGCTTTTCCGACTTGAATTGCCGCCCCCGCGGGTGACAATGACGTCCAACAGAGACGCCCACAGCCTCGTCATGGCCGGGCTTGTCCCGGCCATCCACGTTGCGAAGCAGAGACGTGGATGCCCGCGACAAGCGCGGGCATGACGACGATTGATGGGGCCCGGAGAGACGCCATGAACATTCACGAAAAGAGCCGGTATCACGAGACCCATGCCCGCTCGCTCAAGGACCCTGAGGGGTTCTGGGCCGAGGCGGCGCGCGAGATCGACTGGATCGAGCCGGCGAAGAAGATTTTCGATCCCGCGATGGGAATCTATGGCCGTTGGTTCGCCGGCGCAGTGGTCAACACCTGCTACAACGCACTGGATCGCCATGTCGCCGGCGGCCGCGCCGACCAGATCGCGCTGATCCACGATTCTCCGCTCACCAATTCGATCACCAGGTTTACTTATGCCGAGCTCCTCGAAGAGGTGCAGGCGCTCGCCGCGATCATGCAGGATTTCGGCGTGGCGAAGGGTGACCGCGTCCTTCTCTATATGCCGATGGTGCCGGAAGCCGTGGTGGCGATGCTCGCGTGCGCCCGCATCGGGGCGGTGCACAGCGTCGTGTTCGGCGGCTTTGCGGCGAAGGAGCTGGCGACCCGCATCGACGATGCGGGGCCCAAGCTGATCTTCTCGGCAAGCTGCGGCGTCGAGCCGGGCCGCATCGTGCAATACAAGCCGCTGCTCGATGAGGCGATCAGGCTCGCTGCCGCCAAGCCGGAAACCTGCATCATCCTGCAGCGACCGCAGCATGCGTGCGATCTGGTGGCGGGGCGCGACCATGATTGGGCGAGCCTGCGCCGCGCCGCGCTCGATGCCGGCAAGCGTGCGGCTTGCGTGCCCGTGCTTGCGACCGATCCGCTCTATATCCTCTACACGTCAGGGACGACCGGAAAGCCGAAGGGCGTGGTCCGCGACAATGGCGGGCATCTGGTTGGGGTCAAATGGTCGATGTTCAACCTTTACGGCGTGCGCCCCGGCGAAATCTGGTGGTGCGGCTCCGACATCGGCTGGGTGGTCGGCCATAGCTACATCGTCTATGGCCCGCTGTTCCATGGCGCGACCTCGATCATGTACGAGGGCAAGCCGGTCGGCACGCCAGACGCCGGCGCGTTCTGGCGCGTCATCTCGGAGCACAAGGCGGTCGCCTTCTTCACCGCGCCGACGGCGTTCCGCGCCATCAAGAAGGAGGATCCCGACGGCAAGCTGATCAAGAACTACGACCTCTCGAATTTTCGCACGCTGTTTCTGGCCGGCGAGCGCGCCGATCCGCCGACGGTGGATTGGGCGGAGAGGCAATTGAAGGTGCCAGTCATCGATCACTGGTGGCAGACCGAAACCGGCTGGTGCATCGCCGGCAACCCGATGGGGCTCGGCATGCTGCCCGTGAAGCACGGCTCGCCGACGATGGCGATGCCGGGCTATCAGGTCGACATCGTCGATGAGGCGGCAAAGGCCGTGCCGGCCGGCACGATGGGCTCGATCGTGATCAAACTGCCGATGCCGCCGGGCTGCCTGCCGACCTTGTGGCAGGAGGACGATCGCTTCAAGGAGGCGTATCTGACCGAGTTTCCCGGCTACTACAAAACCTCCGACGCCGGCTACAAGGACGAGGACGGCTATGTCTTCGTCATGGGCCGCACCGACGACATCATCAATGTCGCGGGCCACCGCCTCTCCACGGGCGGCATGGAGGAGATCCTCGCTTCGCATCCCGATGTCGCCGAATGCGCGGTGCTCGGCATTCACGATGCGATCAAGGGCGAGGTGCCGTGCGGCTTTCTGGTGCTGAAGGCAGGGGTAGCGCGCAAGCCCGCGGAGATCGAGCAGGAGATCGTGGCGCTGGTGCGCGAGAAGCTCGGGCCGGTCGCAGCATTCAAGCTTGCGATCACGGTGGCACGTCTGCCGAAGACGCGTTCGGGCAAGATCCTGCGCGGCACCATCAAGAAGATCGCCGACGGCGAGCCCTGGACCATGCCGGCGACCATCGAGGACCCGAAGGTGCTGGATGAGATCGGCGATGCGCTGAGGGGCAGGGTGTAGTCTCCCTCGTCATGGCCGGGCTTGACCCGCCTGCGGGGCCGAAGCCCCTTCGGCGCGGCGAAGGCCCGGCCATCCGTCACTGGGCAAAACAACGCCATGATTTTGATGGATTACCGGGTCAAGCCCGGCAATGACGAACTGGTCCGACGACGGAATTCAACTATGCGGGTCAAATCGGTCCGATTGCCATTGGTGCTGCTGCTCGCCGCGCTGCCGCTCGCCGGCTGCTTTTCGCGCAACGAGCCGCCGCCCTACGCCGGGGCTGGCCTCGCGCAGGACGACGACATGTACTGCCGCGCCGGCGGCAAGGTCGCGGTCGGTTCACCCGATTACGTCTATTGCCGCAAGGACCGCGACGCTCAGCGCAACCTTGCGGTCACACGCGGCGACCGCAAGCAGCGCGACCTCGCCGACTGGATGCTGAACCATCCGGATTAGCCGCAATCACGGGAGGCCGAAATGAATGAAGACGTCTTCAACGGCAGCCTTCGCAGGTTCCTGAAGAAGGTTGGAGTCACCTCGCAGCGAGAGATCGAGAAGGCGGTGCGTGAGGCGCTCGACAGCGGCCGCCTGAAAGGCCACGAGAGGCTGCCGGCGAAAATGATACTGACGGTCGGCGGCGTCAGCCTCACGCACGAGGTCAGCGACGATATCGAGCTCGGCTGATTCGCAGGTGACACGTCGCCGCGAGGCATCCGGATTAGGGCCGGAGTTTGTAGGGTGGGTCAGCCACCCTACGGCTTCGACGGAAGCGAAGGCCCTTACTCCTCCTCCGGCTTCTTGCCGCCGATGGTCTTCAGCTTGGCAAATACGGCGTCGACATTGAGGTCGTCGCTCTTCTTCTCCGCAGTCTCGTATTCCGGCTCCTTGCGCGTGGTCTCGGACGCCGGCAGCAGCGTGGCGCCGCCATATTGCGTATCGGCCGGCTTCTCCTTGGCCGCGCGCTGCACCTCGAAATCGAGCTCGATCTGCGAGCACAGGCCGAGCGTCACCGGGTCCATCGGGGTGAGCGTCGAGGCATTCCAGTGGGTGCGGTCGCGCACGCTCGCGATCGTGGTCTTGGTGGTGCCGACCAGGCGCATGATCTGCGCGTCCTTGAGCTCCGGATGGTTGCGCACCAGCCAGAGGATCGCGCTTGGCCGCTCGTGGCGCCGCGACACCGGAGTGTAGCGGGGCCCTTTGCGCTTGGCGGCCGGCGGCAGCACGACCTTGCTTTCCTCGAGCTTGAGGCGATAGGCGGGGTCCTTCTCGCCCTGTTCGATCTCCTCGCGGGTCAATTGGCCGTTCGAAATCGGGTCCATGCCCTTGATGCCCTGCGCGGCGTCGCCATCGGCGATGGCCCGGATCTCAAGGGGGTGCATCTTGGTGAAATCGGCGACCTGATCGAAGGTCAAGGCAGTATTGTCGAGCAGCCAGACTGCGGTCGCCTTGGGCATCAGCGGGGCGTTGCTCATGGCAAATCTCCTTTGTGCTTCACCCGCCCGTTGGCAGGCAAAGCCGGTAGTCATCAACGATGACGGAATTTAGCCTTATATAGGCCCTCTCCGCCCTGCGGCGCAATGGCTTGCTGAAGTGCCTTGACAGGGGCCGAAACCAGTCCCAAGTCGTAGCCGGAAACGACCGTTCCCTGCCCGTCGGTGAGGGGTGATTCGGTCCCGAGATCGCTCCCAGGTCAGCTCACATGTCAGCTTCCTCCTTGGTCGCCAAACCGGACCTCAAGATCGTGCTTTGTTCACCACGGGGCTTCTGCGCCGGGGTGGTTCGCGCGATCGATACCGTTGAGCGGGCGCTCGCCATCTACGGCGCCCCGGTCTATGTCCGCCACGAAATCGTTCACAACCGCTATGTCGTGGACAGCCTCAAGACCAAGGGCGCGATTTTCGTCGAGGAACTGTCCGAGATCCCCGACAATACCAACGCACCAGTGGTATTTTCGGCCCACGGCGTGCCGAAATCGGTTCCAGCCGAGGCCCGGTCGCGCAATTTTTTTTCGCTGGATGCGACCTGCCCGTTGGTAACCAAAGTGCACCGGGAAGCCGCAATCCACTTCAAGCGCGGCCGCGAAATCCTCTTGATCGGCCATTCCCACCACCCCGAGGTGGTCGGCACGCTCGGCCAGTTGCCGGTGGGCGCGGTGACCCTGATCGAAACCGACGAGGATGCCCGCACCTTCACGCCGAGGGACCCCAACAATCTTGCTTTCGTCACCCAGACGACGCTCTCGATCGACGACACCGCCGACATCGTCACGATCCTCAAGGAGCGCTTCCGGAACATCAACGGGCCGCACAAGGAAGACATCTGCTACGCCACCACCAACCGCCAGCTCGCGGTGAAGAAAGTGGCGCCGGTGGTCGACGCCCTGATCGTGGTCGGCGCCCCCAACTCGTCGAACTCGCAGCGCCTGCGCGAGGTCGCCGAGCGCGAGGGCTGCAAGATCTCGGTGCTGGCGCAGCGCGCCGGCGACATCGACTGGAAGCGCTTCGAAGGCATCAGGAGCCTCGGCATCACCGCGGGCGCCTCGGCGCCGGAGGTGATCGTCGAGGAGATCATGGGCGCGTTCGCCGAGCGCTTCGAGCTGCATGTGGAGACGGTCTCGGCGGCGGAAGAGAACGAGTTCTTTCCGCTGCCGCGTTCGGTGCGCCCCGAAGCCGCCGCCGAGTAGATCGGCATGGCGGTCTACACCGACGTTGCCGCCGACGAATTAGCGGAATTCCTCTCCCTTTACGATCTGGGCGAGCTGTTGTCCTACAAGGGC
>Ga0134126_10009294_pt1 | contig 12387 bp, 14 predicted proteins | sample KB31752_FD_96881 | JGI IMG/M metagenome (GOLD analysis project Ga0134126, IMG submission 96881) | Terrestrial soil microbial communities with excess Nitrogen fertilizer from Kellogg Biological Station, Michigan, USA - KB3-175-2 | ecosystem: Environmental > Terrestrial > Soil > Unclassified ...
GCCAGAGTTCGTGTTCAGCGAGTGTCAAATTTGATCGTGAGGCCGGAAGTTACAAGATCTCGATTCAGTACTTCGATCAGAACAAAGGCGTATCGCATTACGAACTGCTGGTTGACGATACAGTCAAAGACTCGTGGGCGGCCGATGACCATTTGCCATCCGACAAGATGAACGGCCACACCTCGACGCGCCACACCGTAGTCGGAGTTGAACTGAAACCTGGAAGCAACGTCAAGATCATAGGTAATCCAGATGGGGACGAACCGGCACCGCTGGACTATGTGGAACTTACTCGCGAACGACAGTAATCACCGGAATCTGCGCAGCGATTGACGAACCCTGGTCTACGCTCCACACTGAAACGTCATGAAAAAGTTGCGGGTAGGCATTCTTTTTGGGGGGCGCAGCGGCGAGCACGAAATTTCGCTGCTCTCGGCTGCCTCGGTCTTCAAAGCCATAGATAAAGAGAAGTTCGAAGTTGTTCCGATCGGGATCACCAAGGAAGGCCGCTGGGTCACTTCCGGCGAAGCGGAGCGACTGCTTTCCGGCAAGCCTCCCCATGAAGAGCGGCACCTGCGGGCGGGCGATCCCGAAGCCACGCCTTCTGCTGCGGTTCTGCAAAACGGCGAAGCGTTCGTCATGCCTCCCGAGCCTCATGGCGCGGGCATGCAGCCATTTCAAACCGATGCTCTCGCGCGTCGCGCATCCGATCGCGCGATCAATGTCGACGTGATCTTTCCCGTGCTCCACGGAACGTTTGGCGAAGACGGCACCGTGCAAGGCCTCCTGGAACTTGCGGACATCGCCTACGTCGGCGGCGGCGTACTGGGCTCCGCTGCGGGCATGGACAAAGATGTCATGAAGTCCCTGTTTCGTGCGGCAGGCCTGCCGATCGTGAAACACGTAACGGTGCTTCGCAGCGAGTGGGAAGCAAATGCAAAAAAAGTACAGAAGCTGGTTGAAAGCAAGCTGAAGTATCCAGTCTTCGTGAAGCCGGCAAACCTTGGCTCATCAGTAGGAATTTCGAAGGCGCACGATCGCAAAGAACTCGGCCCTGCGATCGACGAGGCCGCCAAGTTTGATCGCAAGATCGTGATCGAAGAAGGCGTGGGCGGAAAGAAGCACAAGGCCCGCGAAATCGAGTGCGCGGTGCTGGGCAACGACAACCCCGAAGCGTCGGTTGCTGGCGAAATCGTCCCCAGCGCCGAGTTCTACGACTACTCTGCGAAGTACCTGGATGAAGGGTCACAGCTCATCATTCCGGCGAAGCTGAGCAAATCAGAGATGAAGCAAGTGCAGCAGTTGGCGATCGCGGCCTTTCGTGCGGTGGATTGTTCTGGGCTTTCGCGGGTGGATTTCCTGATGGATCCGAAGTCGCGCAAAATCTACCTCAACGAGATCAACACCATGCCGGGCTTTACTTCGATCAGTATGTATCCCAAGCTGTGGGCGGCTTCTGGGGTATCGTATCCAGAGTTAATCGAGCGGCTGATCCAACTCGGCCTCGACCGCCACGCGGATAAGAAAAGAAATCAATATAGCCGCTGAGTAGTGTGATGCCGGGGCCTTCCACCCGTCTACATTTCCATGCCTACATAGCAAACTCTTCCTATCAAATACTCGGCAGCAGTCTGCCCCTTCTCCAAGGGCACAATTTCGACACTGTAGCTCTGGTTGTGAGGCCGGAACACGAGGTTGTCCCCTGCAGCCTCGACGTATCGAATTTTGCAAAGGCCGTTCACAAAGACAGCATAAATATTGGACTCGCCGCGGCGATAAGGCTGCAAAGACGTGTAGTGGCGGTCAATAAGCACCGTCGCGCCGGGCAACAGTCGTGGATACATGCTGATGGCATCAGCCTCGGCGCGAATAGCGACGAAACGCTCCCAGTCCCGACGTTTCCCCTGCACATCCGCGCGCAGTTTGCGCAAAAAACCGCGTTTGAACTTCTGAATGTCGCGCACTTTCATGCTCATGATGAGCGGCTGCATGGCAGCCACCGGGCCTTCTACTACGAAGACGTTGTCGAATTCGTCTTCGCTGGGTGGTGGAATGCTGGCGCGCTTGTTGATTTCCGCCGGATCTAGCAGATCGAGCACCGAGAGATGCTGCACGTTCAGCACTTTGTCCATGGCTTCGAGGCTCAGGCCGCGTTTACGGTTGAGAAAATTGGAAATGTGAGCCTGCTTAAAGCCGATCTGATCGGCCAATCGCAAACCCGTAAGCTCACCATCGCCAATTCGTTCGAGCAAAGTTCTGCGCAGATTCTCCTGCAAGCTCTTGAATTTCATATCTGGAGTATAGCGAATAGCTATACACTCCCCCAATCCATTTGTGTGAATTGAGAGCCGGATGAAGCAACTTTGCTGTTCTGGTTTCGGAACGGAACAAGGTTTTCCACAGGCAATCTGCGAGTTCCATGCGGCGAAAGAACGGATTGAAGCGTTCCAACCGTCACACTCAGAACAGGATGCGGTTGTCCCTTGACTTGCTTTTTTCTTGTAGCTATACAACAAACTAGCACTTATAACCCATAAGGATATTGGGATTGAGGGGAGAAAGAGAATGGGGCATGACACAAGGGTTGCGCGAACCGGACGAAACGGGCTTCCTGGAGTTTCGCCGCAAGGTGCGGGCTGCTGAGGTCCTCTCCGCGGCTATGGAGCGCCTGCTGGCGCAATTGCGCTTTAGCGGCAAATTGAGCGTAGTGGTGAGCAACGGACGGGTTCTCAAGTCAGGCTACGAAGAAGGATATTTCCGAAACCCGAGTGATCCGTGAAGGCAGCATTGATCGCCACAAACACAAATAAATAGCAAAACAGGCCACTCGTAACAGAAACGAACCCTGTCGCCGGGTTAGACCCGCGGCAGGGTTTTTGTTTTGGAAGCAGCGGAGGAAACATGGAAACACAAGAAAGAAAGCTTCTAGAGCTAGAACTGAAATACTGCGAACGTTGTGGAACGTTGTGGCTCCGTCTTCGGGGGTCGGAAGTTGTCATTTGCAGGTCTTGTGCCAGAGCACTGGCCGGGCTGCCAGGCTGGCGAGGCACGGACCACTCCAGCGACCTGAAAGGCGCGAACGCTGCGCCCGTCCACAGCGCCTTTTGGGCCGAAGGAGGGAACGCATGAGCGGCTATCCCTACATTTCGCGCGAAGCGGCTATGCAGTCCTATGAACGCCCCAACTACTGGGACGACTTCCAATCGGAAACTGACCTGAATTTTGACCCGGATCTCTGGCTCTACCGTGAACGAACCGTAGCTCTATTAAGGCGTTACCTGCAAAGCTCAATCGAAATCGGGCGTCTGCCCTCACTCCTGGGCCGCGAACTCTTCCGCTCAAAAGTGACTGCCTACCATATGTCGAGTTTTGAAGATGGTGTCATTTTCGTGCACGATGTGGAACACGTTCTCGAGCAATTGAGCGACTTTGCGAAACAGATGATCTCAATCATCATCTTCCAGGACTACACACGGGACGAGGCTGCAGATGTCCTGCACTGCGGTCGACGAACCGTGTGCCGGGAATTTTCGCTGGCTCTCGACCGTGTGAGCGAACTGTTCCTCGCTGGCGGGCTATTGAACCGCCTGCCAGACCCGACCTGTGGAAAACTTTGTCAAGAGGGCGAAGAGGGCCGTTTTTCGTCAAGTGACTGGAAACAAGCAGAATAAATTTCTGCAAAGTGTGGCACACTTTGCTTAACTATATGCTATAATGAAGTTAACAATCGAGAAAAGATAGAGCGCGCCCCAAACGGTGCGCTCTTTTTACTTGGGCACACTCATGGCGCGCAGGACTTCCGAAGCAGGCACTACCCTGCCCGAATTGCGCCAGAAAATCACAGATCTCGTGGCACAAAACGCCGTCGCCATGGTGCAGTGCGCCATTGACGGCGTGATGCAAGAAGGCCAATACCAGGCAATTAAGTATCTGTTCGAGATGGTTGGAATCTATCCGGCAACCGTCGGAGAAGACGATGCTCCGGAAGACACCCTGTCGAAAGTTCTTCTTCGGCATCTCGGAGTTGACGAAAGCAAATCCCCAATGAATCCGGCTCCGGCCGTGAAACCCAAGTTCATCCCGTAGAATGAAGGTGGAGATGGTATTCGCGCCGCTGCGGCCTTGCCAGCAATGGCAGGCGCGCATGGCCGGTTCATCTCCAACCGGCAGAAGTTTGCTGGCAAATCTCAGATATGGGAATTTTGGGATGGACATGACGTGGATCACCGGCCGGCTCGCAATCGGCGGTGGAATTTGGAACCCAGAAAACATGGCAGCGCTGGCGCGGGCGGGCATCACTCACGTCATCGACATGCAGATCGAGTTCGACGACACACCGTTGGCCAAGCCGCACGGAATCGACGTTCTTTGGAACCCGACCGACGACGATTTCCAGCCGAAGCCTCCTGAACTGTTTCAGCGAGGCGTCGAATTTGCCGAACGCGCCTTGAAGGATGACGGGGCACGCCTGTTTGTCCACTGCGCAGCCGGTGTCCACCGCGCGGCCATGATGACGCTCGCTATTCTGTGTTCCGATGGGTGGGAGATGCAGGATGCCATGCGCACCATTGTGTCGCGGCGTCCGGTAGTCGACTTCGCCGACGTTTACGTCGAGAGCGTCGAGCGTTTCCTGGGGGAGCGAGTTCCAGACTAACTAGTCACAATCAGATCAGTTTTGGAGGATCGTAAACTTCAGATCGACAATCTCGATGGGGCTGGGCCGCGGGACTACACGGCGGCGATTGACGCCGCGAACACGCCTCGCATCACGCGCAAACTGAACGAGCCGTCCGAGTTGCGTTTCAGTCTGCTTCTTGGCCCGGACCTGGTTGTGCCACGACGTGGAGCGCGCGTGCTGCTGGGGCGGACGAATGGACAGGACGTATTTACCGGGTACGTTACAACCAGTCCTGAATATGAGTTCCTGGGTTGGGGGCAGCAAGGACCGCAGTATCGCTTCAATATCGTTGCGCTCAGCGATGAAACTCTGCTCGACGAGAAACGGTTGCCATCGCGAAACCCTTTCGTCGCCCGAAGCGCGGGTGATGCGCTTCGAGCGCTGGCGGAATCGGCGTCGCCGGGAGCATTCGACACCTCCGCCGTGCAGGAACTCGATGTCATGCCTGTTTATGTGCCGGACCCGCAAGTGCCGTTTTCAAAGCACGCGGCAGCGATCGGGACCCGAGCGCGCGCCAGTTATCGCGCGATGGATGGAGCGCTGATTCTGGCGCCGTTCGGAACGGCCACCTACTCCCTGAGCGAGGCGGATCCGAACTTTTCTCCACAAGGCCTGAAACTGAGATCGAGTCGGGGCGTCGCCAACGACGTGACCGTAGTCGGCGAGACCGAGCCACAGGATTACGTTCGCGATTACTTCGTAGGCGACGGTATAACCACTCGATTTCATCTTTCACAGAATCCGTTCAGCGGATTCAATCGCACGATTTTTAGTGAAGAATACCTGACGTCGCAACTGGACCCAGCACGGTGGAAGCTTTCAGACCCGAGCGGCGCGATCAGCATCAACGCGGGGAAGCTGCAAGTCTCCGGCGGCGATCGCGCAGACGGTGACACCACAGTTAATTTTGTTGAGCAGGTGGAACTCGGTGCGGCGTGGATTCTGCAGCACGGGGATTTTGCTTTTACCGCACCATCGTCAGGTATCGTGGGGGGTCTGTACCTCGGCGCAATCTCTACGGCCACCTGCGTGGCGGGATTTCAACTCTCGCCATCAGGAGCGAATTCGTTCATCCAGGCGCTGATCTGCGGAGTTCCCGTCGGGCCAGTTCTCACTACCGTGCCGGGCCATCATTACGTCTTGAGCACGAGGGGGTACTCGACCACGATTTTTCGCGGGCAGCAGGCCTTTCACAGCGCAGCACATCCTGCCGGGAACGCCATCGGCGGCGGCCAGATCGGTGCTGATGTTCGACTCGTCTTGGAAGCGCATGATATCGATCCGAATGATGCGGCGAGCACGGTTGCGCCCTCCACCGTTCTCTACGACAGTGTGGTTTTCAGTGCTCCTGCATTCTGCACCTATTCGCTGGTAAATTCGCCGGGGCTGTATTGCGCGATTGCCTTCACGAAGGTTGTGCAGGCCATTGACGCTGAAGTGCGTAGCGCTTTGCCCGGACAGCCCTATCGAACACGGTTGATCGGCCCACTCTCTGCGGGCGGTGAATGCAACATATACTCCGGGCCCACGTTGGATTTCTTTAATCAGCATGTACCAGCGCCAAACGAATTGATTGAAGTTCGGTATCGCGGCTGCGGGCGCTCAATGGCAAGAATTACCGACCCCGCGAGAATCGCCGCTGAACAGCATGGGAACGATGACGGCGTGCGGGGAGTCATTCGTCATGTGGTGTCTCCGCCGGCTCGTACCAGCATTGACTGCGAGAATGCGGCACTGGCGATCGTCACCGACGGGGCCGCTCCCGGTTACGACGGTTGCTATCGAACATGGAGCGACTTTCTCCCCGGTGACGCCCGGGATATTTTCCCTGGCGACGGACTCGACATCGATCTGCCCTCGCGAGACGCAAGGTTTCAAGCGATTGTGAACGAGATTGTGGTGAATGTGAGAGATCTGGCAGGCGATCATTGCGAGTACCAGATCAGTTTCGTCGATTCCGCGAACGAGATGCTGTCATTCGAGTCCGATAGCGCCAGGTTCACAGCCGCGCTCAACGTTCCGCCGATTACGAACTCACAAGTGGGCGCAACGAGTCTGGCCGATTTGACCAGCGCCGCAATTACACAGGTGAGTTCCACCACAGCAAGTCTCGACGTAGGGGTGGCGCCTCCGAACGCGGGCGGAATTGAGGTGCGCTGGACGGATGCAGGCTGGGGGCCCAACAATGATCAGAATCTCGCTGGACGGTTCAGCACACAAACGTTCACCTTGGCGCGACTAGGCAAGACACAGGACTATTACCTGCGGCAGTTCGACGGATCTAATCCGCGTAGATATTCGAGATTTACTGCAGCATTGCACCTGGATTATCCCTACTAAGCGGACTAGCAGCGAGCGCTGACTTGAGGGGCGAGGCTCTCCTCGTTGGTTGCCGGCAGCTCACGCCTTGCTGCTCACCGGTGCTTGGTAGGAGCTAGTAGCTAGAGGCTAGTAGCCGGTTCTTATGACACACAGAAGCGAAGACACCCTGATCGAAGCGGGCAAGCATCCGCTCGTCGTGCGTGTAGCCGACGATGATTTTCAGCGCGATGTGCTGGAGAAGCTTGCGCGTCTCGAAGCCAAAATGGACATGCTGGTCGGCGGCGCACAGCCGGGGCGCATGCGAATCGCTGAACAAAAGATCGAGCGTTTGGAGCGCAACGACGTGCGCCGCGGAGTTTATGACCGGCTGGTGAATGCAATCATCTCTGTGGCCATCAGCGTTTTGATTGCCTTCCACGACAGGTGGTGGAAGTAAGTTGTTGGGCCGGACAAAGCGGCCCTTCGCTGTGAGGGCGGAATGTAGCCGCAAATCTCTGCTTTGTAGTCTTCCATCACAAAACATCCGCAATGACGAAAGCTCCCCGCCCGGGAGCGCGGTCTCCAAGGCCTGCTACACTCCAAGACATCCTCTGCCGTGGAGAATCCCTAGAAACGCTAAGTTACCCAATCGGCTTTACACGCATGAAAAATATTCAATCCATTGTCGATTTCGGCGTCGTCCGTTCGACGTATAGATGAAAGGGACCGATAAAGCCCCTATTTGCAGAGGAAAAAGGAGACGACATGAAATTTCTAAGTATCTATAAGTCGGTTGAGCGCAGCACCCCTCCCACGCAGGAAGAGATGGCCCGCATGGGCAAACTGATCGAAGAGGGTATGAAGGCGGGCTGGCTGGTTGCAACCGAAGGCTGCCTGCCGACAGCGCTGGGAGCTCGCGTACGGCGCTCCGGCAGCAATCTGACGGTCACCGATGGGCCGTTCACGGAAGCGAAAGAAGTGGTCGGAGGATTCGCCATTCTCCGAGTGAGTTCGAAGCAGGAAGCGATCGAGCTGGCCAGGAACTTTCTCCAAGTGGCCGGTGAAGGGGAATGCGAGCTGCGCCAGATTTACGAGCAGGGCGTCGATGCCAGTTGCGTGAACCATGTGGAGCGAGTACCGGTTGCGTCCTAGGCATGGACATGATGTGATCGGTGGGTGGTAACTGCCGAGACACATCGCGCGATTGAAGCAGTTTGGAGGATCGAGTCGGCCCGCGTGATTGCCGGGCTGACTCGAATCGTCCGTGATGTTGGCGTGGCCGAAGACCTCGCCCACGACGCGCTAGTCGCTGCACTCGAGCAGTGGCCTGAGTCAGGCATTCCCGAGAATCCCGGCGCCTGGCTGATGAGCACCGCCAAGCACCGCGCCATCGACCTGTTCCGCCGTAATTCTATGGCGGACCGCAAGCATGAGGACCTTGGGCGGGACTACTCCGCCCGCGAGCTGAGCATGCCCGATCTCGACAGCAGCCTCGACGACCCGATTGGCGACGATCTGCTGCGATTGATCTTTATCGCCTGTCATCCGGTGCTGCCGAAAGAGGCGCGGCTGGCGTTGACGTTGCGCCTGCTGGGCGGATTGACTACTGACGAAATTGCGCGGGCATTCGTTTCTACAGAGTCGACCATTGCGCAACGGATCGTCCGCGCCAAGCGGACGCTATCCGAAAAGCAGGTGCCGTTTGAAATTCCGCGAGGCGCGGACCTGAACGAGCGACTCGCCTCCGTGCTCGAAGTCATTTACCTAATCTTCAATGAGGGCTACACCGCAACTGCGGGCGATGACTGGATGCGGCCAGCATTGTGTGAGGAGGCCTTGCGCTTGGGACGCATTTTGGCCGGACTGGCTCCGAATGAGCCGGAGGTTCACGGACTGCTCGCGTTGATGGAAATTCAAGCTTCGCGATCGCACGCACGCACCGGTCCGAATGGAGAACCCATCCTTTTGATGGACCAGAACCGTGCACAGTGGGATCAGCTTCTCATCCAGCGCGGACTGGCGGCGCTGGAACGCGCACGAACGCTAGGGCGGAGCATGGGACCGTATTCTCTGCAGGCGGAAATTGCCGCGTGTCACGCCCGAGCACGTGAAGCTCAGCAAACAGATTGGAACAGGATTGTGGCACTGTACGGCGAACTCGCCGACATCATGCCGTCACCGATTATCGAACTGAATCGGGCAGTGGCGGTTTCCATGGCTTCTGGGCCGCAGCAAGCTTTGGCTATAGTCGAGAGTCTGATGGGTGATCCCAGGCTCAGCAGCTATCACCTGCTGCCGAGCGCACGCGCGGATTTTTTGAAGAAACTGGGTCGACTAGAAGAAGCACGTACAGAGTTCGAGCGGGCTGCATCGATGACGCAAAATTCCCGGGAGCGAGAGCTGCTGCTGGAACGCGCGCGGCAGTGCGAGGTGTGAAACAGGTCACGAACCGCAGAGCTGCCTTAGCCTGACACTTCCTCGTCCGCAGCTCCGTGTCTGCGCAACAACTGCGGCAGGTTCTGTGAGAACGCTGAGCGCGGCAGCACCATGTCGCAACCCACTTCGTGAGCCTTCTGCTTCAAATCGCCCTGAACGTGCGAAAGGAACCCGATCACCGAGGTCTTCTTCAATTTGCTCTTGAGTTTCGGGATGAGTGAGATCGGCTTCACGCTGTTGCTGTTCAGGTCGAAGATGATCAGGGAAGGCTTCTCTTCGCCGTTCTGCTTGATGCGGTCGGTCAGGTCCTGCTCGGATTTCACAAACTCGACTTTCACGTTGAGCTTGCGCGCGGTTTCCTGAATTTTGGCCTGGAAGAAGAGATCGTCAACGAAGCCGAAGATGCGGGAACTTGCATCCTCGCGCGCCGGCAATGGGTCAGGATCCGCTTGGGGATAGTTGGGCGCGAAGCCTGGCCGCTGACGTCCAGGACGGCCACCGTTGTTGTTCCCGGCTAATGCCGCGCGATAGCTGTGGTCCATGGGTGCGGTGTAAATGCCGCTGTGCTGTTGATCGCGACCGCGTTGTCCGCCTGGGTTTCCGCCGCGCGGACGACGACCACGCCGCCGCCTGTTTCTCCCTCCTCCACCGGAGGGGCGTCCTGGTCCTGCATTCATGTTGTCTACTTAAGTCCTAATTGAGTCGGCCCGAAGGGGCTGACCGATTGTGTGGCTCACGCTTACTCCGCCTGGGTGGATTCGATCGTAGATGCACGTGTCGTACGAAACCCATCGCGGCTGGAATCTAAGTTGATCTATGTCTGTTGTGCGCCTGGAGCCATTCGGCGCGAAGGGCCTGCCAAGGGGGCATGGCCGTTGAGACAAGATTATGGTACCCCCGCCCGTCGCAGCTTTGCAAGCGGTAACTACCTGAGTTTTACACAAAGGTAAGGGTAGGGTGGAATTGAATCATCGGAGGATTGAACACTGATTCGAGTTCCAGGATCGATAAGGCGTGGCGAAAACCTGGCCGGGCATTTTACTCCCCGGAGGTCGTCCACGCACTTCACAATCGGGCCGCGCGGGGTGCTGCATAGACAGCGGGGCGATAACGTTTTTGTAGGTGCTTTTGGAATCCGCGTTCCTCGGCGCAACCCGATACGGACCGATCACGCTTTGAGAACTGAACCTTTGGTGCACGGGAAACTTTGGGGAAAAGCTACCCGTGCGCCCTTTTTATTGAACCGTCAGACTCACGTTCGTGGTGTGGGTGGTCGAGCCGCTGGTTGCCGTGACGGTCACGGTGTACGAGCCTGCAGGCGTGCCTTGCGTCTTTTTCACGGAAGAGCCACCGCCACCCCCGCATGCGACGCCGACCAAAACCACTACAACGACAAAGAATCCTAGCAATCCTAACCAGCGACGGCGAGAAGAAACACCGCCGAGCAGCACCGCGGCAAACAGCCCGCCGGTGGCCCCGAACCAAGTGCCACGACGTTGCCAGTGACTGGGCATCTGCAGGTCTGCAACTGTCACCATGCTGAGCGTGGCTGTCTTCGTCCCATTGGTCGTGCCAGTGCTCATGTCGAGGCTCGTCGGATTCAAAGAGCACGTGATCTGGGCAGTAGCTGAACTCGGCGAACACGTCAGGTTCACAGTTCCGGTAAAGCCGTTCAGCACCGTGATTGTGATCGTAGATGTGCCGGTGCCTCCCGCCGCGGCGACCGTAGAGTTCGCGCCGCTAATAGAAAAATCTGTTGAGGGAGTGACGCCCATCCATGCCGTAATCAGGTTGGCAACGTTTAGCGAGCCGAGCCCCGTGGTCTGATCGTAAACGGCACCCGCACTAAAGCCGATAGAGGTGGTGCCGCTGGGACAGTTCGTCGAACCCGTCGTGCAAGGCACCTTGTTGTTGCCGCTGCTGACATCGTGAAAAGCATTGTTTGAACTGTTGTTCGCGGCAAGGCTGTACAGCATAGGATTGACATTCCCTAACCCGCTGGAGGACGTCGCCTCATTAATTAGAGCGAGAATTCCGGCGAATGTGGGCGCGCCGGCTGACGTGCCGCCAACCGCAGCGTAGTTGTTACTGGCATCACGGAATCCATTGGTGCAGTCCCCAGGACCACAGGTTAAGTATGGATCGTGAGCGGGCGACGCGTTCAACGCAATGTCCGGCACGTCACGTTTGCCATCGGCTGGAACACCGCTTCCGGTCTGCCAAGAAGGTTTGCCAAATACCGAGCTCGCACCTCCGCCGGTAGATGAAAGAGGGCCGCCACTAGTCGTGTCATTCCATGTTGTTTCGGCGATGTAAGTCAGGGCTGATGCACCGCTGGTCAGGGTTGAGGAACCGCTCCAGTAAGGAGAGTCTGCGGGCGAACCACTTGCTGGACACGAATTGTTTGCACATTGCGAGCTATCCCCAGTGAACTCGCTGCCGCCAACGCCAGTTACCTCGGGAATGGCGGCCGGGACATCAACAGCGAGCCCATGGGTCGCTGACGTCGCAGTGGCTGATTCGCAATCGGCAGCTCCCTGGTCTCCAGAAGGGCCGCTGATGGTCTGGCCCTGGACATTGGCTTGTTGCGCCCATTGCTGAAGTGTCATTACGAAGGACCCAAGATTCGCCTCGCAATTGCCGTAGCTGATGCTGATGATCGGGGCACGATTATTTGTGATCGCGTCTTGCAGCGCATCGAAGACATTGTTCGATCGATTGGTGCAGCTTCCACCGGAATTAACTCCGGCAAACACGTAAATGATCTTGGCTTGTGGAGCGACCGCATTCGACCACTCCAAGTCGAGATCAGCTTCACCTTGATCTCCACTGCAGAGCGTGGCCGTGCCGCCTACTTGGACTTGCTGAAAATTACTTGCGCTCGTCAAAGGCAAACCTGAGTTAGTGCGAAATGTGTCCAGGTCGCTGGTGTTGATCGTGGTTTGTCCGATAATCGCGATCGACTGGCCCGC
>Ga0134126_10009295_pt1 | contig 12387 bp, 15 predicted proteins | sample KB31752_FD_96881 | JGI IMG/M metagenome (GOLD analysis project Ga0134126, IMG submission 96881) | Terrestrial soil microbial communities with excess Nitrogen fertilizer from Kellogg Biological Station, Michigan, USA - KB3-175-2 | ecosystem: Environmental > Terrestrial > Soil > Unclassified ...
CCATCCACGGCCAGGTCGGCGGCAAGCTGCAAACCGCAACCGATACCGTCCTCGAAGGCACGAACCTCGGCAAGGCGAACGCCACTACGCCCGCCCAACAGGCGGAGCGCGAGGCCCAGGCAAAGTGGACCAAGCAGAAGAAGAAGGGCTACGTCGAGAGCCTCGCTGATGCCGAGGCCGGCAAGGTCGACGAGACGGTCATCGCGGGCGGCATCGAGCCGATGCTGGCCCCCTCGAAGATCTACCCCACCTTCGCCAACAAGCTGACCTTTCCCGTCTACGTTCAGCCAAAGCTGGACGGCTCCCGGCTCATCGCAGTTCTGAAGGACGGCGTCTGTACTCTCTGGAGCAGGACCAGGAAGCAAGTCCACTCGCTTCCGCACATCGCCCGCGCCGTGGAGGCTCAGTTCGGCAGGCATGGCGATCTGATCCTCGATGGAGAGGCCTTCTCATATGAGTACAGGAACTCATTCGAGGACCTCATGAGCCTCATCCGGACCAACGAGCCGTCGGAGGGGCACGAGGTGGTGGACTACCACGTCTACGACCTCCCGTCATATGCCGGCAATTTCTCTGTGCGGTGCGCTGAGCTGTTCAAGATGATCTACAACGCTGAGAAGCCCCTCGTCCGGGTTGAGACCTATCTGGCCGACGACCACGAGGCCGTCATGCGCCTACATGAGAAGAACTTGGCTCTTGAGTACGAAGGATCCATGGTCCGGAACGACGGACCGTACGAGTTCGGGAAGCGCTCGTTTCATCTGCAAAAGCTGAAGAACTTCGTTGATTCAGAGTACGAGATCGACGACGCAGAAGAGGGGCGCGGCAAGGACGCTGGGACCGTCGGCGCCTTCGTGTGCAGGATCGATCCAGATCTCACCGAGGACCAAAGGCTCGGAGACGCTCCTCTACCGGATCCTCAATTCTTCAAGGCACGCCTCAAGGCCACTTACGAGCGGCGGCGGGAGCTGTTCCAGCACCCGGAGCAGTGGCGGGGCCAAATGCTTACGGTGACCTATCAAAACCTCACTTCCGATGGCCTTCCCCGGTTCCCAATCGGGAAAGGCCTGCGGGCGCCGAGCGGGGACTAGGCCCCATGCTCGCCGAGCTGGCCTACGCTTGCGTCTTGTCGATGCTCGGGGGCCACGCACCGGCCGCCCCAGCCTGCAACACCCCCTACCTGAACCACATCGCCCACGCCATCGACAGCCGGCGCTACTACGACGTGCCCCAGGACATCGTTGTCGGTGTCATGTACCACGAGTCTCGGTTCCGGCAGTTCGTGGTCTCGAACAAAGGGGCCGTGGGGCTGATGCAAAACCTGCGCAACGGGTCGATCCAAGGAGAGTGGCGCAACCTGTCCGACGAGCAGCTCTCTGACGTCGACCTCAGCGTCGAGTTCGGCATGAGCTACTTGGCCCTGATGAAAAGGAAGTGCCATCGCTTCTACCTGAGCAGGTACAACGGAGCTAAGGGCGGCTGTGTTCCCAGCAACTACGACTCCGGGATCCGAGCCGAACTCAGACAGGCAAAGCTGTACGTTCGCATCTTGACAGGTCGTTGCCAACGTGCAGAAAGACCTGAAAGATGTGCCCTTGAATGGGACAGAAGAGATGGAGCCCTAGGGAAGCGCCACAGGCATCTAGTTTCCGTGAAGGAGCTTCAAGGGCGTTCGCTATAGACGGATCAATCACATGATTCGCCGCATGCATCCAGAGTCCTTCGTCGGCCACAAGATCTACTTCGTTGCCTCCGGCGCCGGAACCAGCTTCCAAGACCAGCTTTGGATGGTGCCGGGCACCAGCAGCTTCCTGGTCGGCGCCGCCTTCCCATACGCGATGGAGGCTACCGGCGAGTTCCTTGGGTTCAAGCCCGAGAAGTACTGCAGCCGCGAGGAGGCCCTCCAGCTCGCGATGGAGGCTTTCATGCGGGCAGCCTCGGTGCCGGGCGGCAAGCCCATCGGCCTCGCCCTGACGGCGACGGTGTCGAGCTGCAACGGGCCCCCGCACCGCGGAGACCACCGAGTCTTCGTCGCCATCGTCACCGCCGAAACCAGCTACGTGCTGAAGGTGGTCCTGGATAAGAATCCGGGGTGCGGGGAGACGGCACGGAAGCGCGACAACGACTCAGCCGCTCTGGCTGCGGAGGACTTGCTCAGGATCGTGCTCGGAGAATGGACCTTCGAGGAGGCCGTGGAGGCGAATCTGCGCTCTCCCGGATTCGCAAGGAGATGCGAGATCGACCGTGTCAAGGACGACGAGCTGCTGGAGATCTTCTTCAAGCACCCGTTTTTCGGTCAGAGTGGAGCCCGTGGCGCACAGGAGCCGGCCGAGACGGAGGTCTTCTACCCCGGCACCTTCAACCCCCTCCACGACGGTCACCGCACCATCGTTCGCAACGTCGGGACCAGCGACGTCTGCTACACGGTGAACGTAGACGGCCCGCACAAAGGCACGATGGCGCCGGGCCAGATGCTGGCCATCGCGGCCCAGTTTCGCCGCGAGCGCCTGCAGTGGCATCCGGCGTCGGTGCTCTTCACCCGCGGTGAACCTCTCTTCGTCGACAAGTTCAAGGCGCGCCCGGAGAAGACCTTCGTCGTCGGCGTCGACACCTTCGAGCGGATGCTGGATCCGAAGTGGGGTGTGGACCCGCTCCAGGTCCTGAAGTCCATCTACGACAACACCATCACGCTGTTCGTGTGCGATCGGATCGTCGACGGCGTCCGCAAGAGCGCCCACGGTGCCATCGAGCGACTGGTTCCGCGAGGCGAAGTCCCCCTCAAGCACACCTACATCCAGGCCATCGACGTCGAGCCGAGCGCCCTGTTGTCGAGCGCGATCCGGGCCGCGGCCGGGGCCTAGGCGGACTGCGCGGCCTTGGCGGCGGCCTTGGCGGCCTTCTTGGCTGCCTTGGCCTCGTCCTTGGCGGCCTTCGCCTTGGCGGCCAGCTCCGCCTCCAGCTCGATGCGCTTCGCCGCCGCGGTCGTCCAGAGCGTCGCGTCCTCGGCCAGGTCCGCGTCCTCCTTGATGAGGAGGTCGGCCGAGCAGCGGATGAGCACGGTCTGCTTGATGCCGGGGTCCGACGACTCGACGTCCGACCGCGAGTAGATCTTGTGCTCCTTGACCGAGCCCAGCACGCGGTAGATGCCGCCGGTCTGGAGGCAGTAGCTGGAGGTCTTCCAGGTGAAGCGGTTACCGGCCTCATCGGACATCAGGTGGAGGTGCGAGGTGCCGAACATCTCGCTGTGGAGGTCGATCACGCGGACGACCTGCACCATGAAGAAGTCGCGCTTGCCGACGGTGCCCTGGAACTCGCTCTTGGCAGCGCGGCGGCGCTCAATCTCCTTGCCCTGCAGCCGCTCCACGAAGGGGATGATGGAGGCGGCGATCCCGGCGCTGCGGCCGGTGACCGAGTTGCCCTCGACCACCAGGCGGAGGCTGTGCTCGTAGTCGTCCAGCTCGCGGCCCGCGTCCTCGGCGGCCTCGAAGTGGGCCTTGGCGTAGGTGATGGCGGCGGCGGCGCGCTCGTCGTCGACGGGGGTGATCTCGCTGATGAAGTTGCGGCGCTGCTCGGCGGTCCTGGCGAAGAGATAGCCGCAGGTGATGTCGGCGGTGGCGGCGTAAGTGCGGCTGTACTTCTCCGACAGCTCGCGGGCCTTGCCGCGCGATAACCAGCCGCTCTCGCGGATGGCGGCGGCGACGGTGCAGAGGAACACCTGGAGGCTCCAGCCGTAATCGCGGCCACCACCGCCGCCACCCTCGTGGCCCTCGTCGAAGCTCTCGTCCACGGTGGACTCGAAGGCGTGGAGCAGCTCGGCCCAGCGCGCGATGGCCTCGGGGGAATCGTGGCCGGTGAAGTCCTTCAGGCAGTTGCGGCCGATCTGGAGCTGGCGGCCGTCCTCGTGGGCGACGACGTAGGTGTCCTTGCGGCGGCGCTCGGTGTTGCAGTGGTTGCAGAAGGGGGAGACCTCGCGGAGGTCCTTGCCGACGAGGAACGCCTCGGTGCCGGGGACGCGGCGGACGATGTTGCCCTTCTCCTCGTGCTGGAGGACCGCCACGAAGGTCCAGCCACCGATCTTCGGGGCCTGGCCCGAGACCTTGATGACCTTGAGGACGCGAGCGGGCTTGACCACGAACCCGTCGTTGTCGACGATCGCCGGGACGACCTTCTCCTCGATGACCTCGTAGGTGGGGGCGATGACCTTGAGCTTGGCCGCCTTCTTGGCCAGCTTCGCGAACTCGGCAACGAAACGGTGGAAGAACTCGACCGCGATCTCGAAGGTGACCAGCTCCGTGTTCATGAGGATCACTCTCTCATGGGAGCTGGCCTGATTCAAACGGTTTGATGCAGGCTACATCAAATCGGTGAACGTCGCGTCAATCGGCCTTCGGAGCGGGCTCATCCTTGGTCTCGGGGAGCGCAAACGCGTCACCCCTATGCGGCTTGAAGCGGTAGACCTCGGCCGGCGTGTGTTTCGCCTTGCTGGCAACCTCGGGCGGGGGATTCATGACGTCGTCGTGGCCGAGGGCCTTCAGGGCGACGCCGTACATGGCGGCGTGCCTCCTGGCGTCGTCCGAGGCTCCGGCAGCGTGGGCCGCGGTCAAACCAACAAGATGGTGGGCAGCCGCATCCGCGAGCTGGTCGTGGCGGTAGTCGGAATGAGCTTTCGCCTCGGCCTCGTGCCGGGGCAGCTTGTGACCAAACTCGTGGATCGCGGCCCGGGTCTCCAGATCCTGCAGATGGTCGGCGTCGACCACGGGAAACCTGCCCAGCCACTTCGGCGCGGCGTCGAGGACCTTATTCGCCATCGGTGACTCCAGTCGCCTTGAACGCGTCCGTCAGAGCATCAACGTCGTCCTGGTCAAGTACTCGCCTGTCCAGCTCCAGGACGAACCCGGAGTCGGTTGCGGACGTCACCCGGACCGCCTTCGCGAAGGGTTCGAAACAAAGGCAGCCCACGAACTTGTCATCGACGAGCTGACGGCCGCCGCATGCGAGGCAGGGCGAGCCGGCCTCGGAGCGCGTGAGGCTCATGGTGGCGACGGAAGTGCCCTTCGACGCGCTCATCTTGGGCGCGCCCGTGGACGCGGTCTTGGGAGCGCCGGCCTTTGCCGGCTTGGCCGCGGTCGGGGCCGCGGGCGGCGTCGAGTCGCCGATGGCCTTTTCCATGTCCTCAGCGCTGGGCTCGTCTTTGCCAAACTTCTGCTTAGGCGGCGTCCAGGCGTGGACCTTCCCCCACCCCTTTCCCTCGGTGCCGCCGTGGTTGGCGTGGCCCTTGACTTCTGCGCAGGCGGTGCATGAGGCGCTGGGATCGGGCTCCGCTTTCTTGGCGTCTTCCTTGCCCTTCTGAGACCAGGCGATGGCGAAGGCGCTGGAGGCGGAATGTCCCTCCTCCTTGAGCTTTTCTGGAAGGTCGTGGAATTTGCCGGGCGGGCTCTTTTTGTGAAGGTCCAGCTCGACGTTCACGCGGTGAGCCTTGCTCATGAGGTCGATCGTCTTGCCGATGCGTTCGAGGTCGAGGGTGCGGATCCCCTCCGACTCCAGCTCCCGAATGCCGAGGGCGGCGGCGACCGACGCTGCTACGTGGAAGACGTTGACCTCTTCGAATTCGTAGGACTCGCCGCCCATGGCGATCGAACCCGTGAAGCCTGAGTCCGATTTTTCGAACACCATCTGGATCCCTTCCAGAACGTCGCCCTCGAACGCCGACGCTGACTGCAGCCACGCCAGGATGGTCCGGGGAACGATCGCGTGCTCCAGGACCGGCGCCCTGTCGATCGTTTTGATCAGCAATTCAGCGCCCTCGTCGCCGAGGACTGCCGCAAGAAACCGTTGTCGCCGTTGATCCAATGTTAACCGTTCGCTATAGACTGATCGTGCCCTGGAATGGGACGCCCCTCTATGATTGCGGGGATCACCGCGACCCGAAGATGTCGTCGGCCGCGGCCGGCGTCTGGCGCGGATCGTCCGGGTTTGGGGCATTGCGGTCGTTGTCAGATTTTTCAAAAACGTACTCCCGGATCACCATCATGCTCTGGGGCATCCGCACGACGGCGCGGCCGAGGCCGAGGTTCACCTGGGCGACGCGAATCTGGTGGATCATCCGGTCCACGTAGAAGTAGGGCCGGTACGTGTAGCGGACCGAGTAGATCGTGCCCTTTTGCCTCTCGGGGTCGTAGCCGGGGCCGCCGTTCGTCCAGACGATCTGTCCGTCGACGATGTTGAAGTCGTCCGGGCCGTAGACCTTGCCGTTAGCGTCGATCAGGTCGGTGACCTTGACGATAGGGCGACTGAGCCGGTCCCGGCCCGTGATGTGGGTTTCCGCGAGCTGGTGGTGGGGGACGGTGATCGCCTCCTCGTCCAGGTAGAGGCGGTCGTAGGGGGCAGCCAGGACCTCGGCGTCGCAGTCGTCATAGTGGGCCGGCAGCGTGATCTGGGCGGTGCCGCCGTCCATGAATCCTGCGTCCATCTGCTGCATGCGGTTCGAGTTGTTCGTGAAGATGCCGGTGACGGTCCCGGATTTGGAGTAGATGTGGCCGTTCGAGCACCCGGAGTGGTCAGGGTGCGGCCGGCGCTCGCTGTCGCGGTCGGTCATGCCGACGGGACAGCGGAGGGCACGGTAGTGGACCAGCCGAACTCCATGGTTCCTCAATTTGTCTTCAAAGTCCTGCGGATTGAAGCTGTTCTCGACGGGCGCGTACGAGATCGTAACGTCCTGTTCCACGCGTTTACCGGCCATGTGCCCTCTTGTATCTAAGTAACCCTTCAATCTTCGCCTCGCTGTCGTCCAAAATGTCCGGGTTCTTGCGCCTCCATTCGCGTCGATACTCCGCTAACTCCTCCGGGTTTTTAGCGGCCCCCATTGGGCGCCTGGGCACTCCTCCGTTGTACGGAGCCTTAGGGAGTGCGACGACCGGAGCCATGGGCTGTTACCCCTGGCGGCTGCGGAGCTGGGCCGTGACGTCCTCCCAGTACGGAAGCACGTGCTCGAAGTCGGCGACATCGAGCTGCTCGGACTTGGCCAGAGCGTTGATCACAAGCTCGGGATTGGCTTTTTTGGCGATGTGACGCGCCACGGCGCGGCGCGGGCCGACACCGAGCTGCTCGACCTTGTCCTTCCTGACGGCCACGATGATGTGATAGCCGCCGCTGGTCCTAAGCTCGAACACCGGTGCCCCATTGAGGGCCCCGATCTGTCTCCTGTCAGCGATTTCGCCTGGACGAATGACCATGTGGTAATGATTGCAGCGGCAAAAAACGTTTGACACCGACACCAATCGCCCGCATAGTGATCCACATGGGCGACCACAAGTGGCTCTCGATCGATGACACCCACATCCTGATGCAGCTCCGGAACGCCGGAGAGCGACAGGAATGGCACCCGGTCGCCCAGGTCACCCTCCGCCAAATCTACCCCTCGGTCCCTCCGATGTACTACGTCTGGGCGTGCGAGGGGTCGATGGAGATCGGCAAGGGAGAAACGCTGGAAGAGGTGCGCAGGATGGCCGAGGCCTCGACCGGCTAGGTCGGGTCGCAGTGCACGGAGCCCTGAAGCTCGATGGCTTTCAGGGTCGTGTTTACCCGCTCGATCTTGACCATCTCATCGCGCTGGGCGAGGAAGCGGTCGGTGGCGTGGTAGGCGAAGCCGAGGCTGTAGGCGAGGGCGGCGATCTTCAGGATCTGGACTAGGGTCTTCATTTGACCGTGCACTCCTTGTCGCCCGGATCCAGCAGCACGTGCTCGGTGGTCCGGGCCTTCACGTTCAGGCGGGTGTAGGACTCGGTGCAGTCGAGCGCCAGGTCCATGTCGGCGTTGCTCGGGTTGGTCACGTTCGCGGTCGCGAGCGTCTCCAGGTGCGGCGGCCACCGAGGGTCGTCCGACGGCACGAGGTGCCGCATGTACGTGATGGTCAGGGTCGGCCTGGCGGCCACCGGACCCGTGTAGATGCTGGCCGTGGCGCAGCCGATGATGGCAGCGAGACCGAGGACGGTGACGAGAGGGCGAAGCTTCATGCCCTGATGATTGGGAGGCGGTTAGCAGAGCGGAGCCGGGTCGACCCCCTGCGCGAAGCAGAAGAACCGGTTGATCGCGTCGTCCGCCGGGTAGGCCGCCGCCAATTCGCGCAGTCTCGCCAGCCGCGTGGCGCAGGCGTCACCGTTCGGGGCGCCGTTCAGGGCATTCGCGTCCAGCGACAGCAGCCATTTCTTGATCACGTCCGCAGCGCCCGCGTCGACGCGCGGCAGCCGCTCCAGCCGCTTCTCCAGGGACAGGCCACCGAACTCGGCCTGGTCCGTGAATACGGTCAGGATGAAGGGCACGAAAGCGTCGCTGTCGGGCAGCGGCGCCGTCGCCGAAAACGCGTTGCCGTGGTCTATGAAGAAGACGCCGGGAAACTCCGGGCGCGGCTCGATCCTGACCGAGGCCGAAGCGGCGTACGTCGAGCGCTCGTAGGGCCTCTCCGAGGCCCTGTCCTCAACCAATACGCTCCACTCGTTCGCGTCCCGGTTCCCGAGGATAGCGTCCACCGCCGCCCAGATGTGTACCTGGCCCGTGGCCAGGTACTGCCCGAGCTGTTTCCTGGCCGCGTTGGGGTCCTTCGAGGCGAGGTAGCCCAGGGTCTTGTACACGGACGGAACCTGGATGGTGGCGACATAGGGCACCGCGTTCACGGTGAGTAGCTCGGTACGGGGATAGTTGCCTTCGAGACCCCAGGCCTTGACGATCTGGTACCAGGCCGCATCGCTTTCGGGCAGATAGCCCGCGCCCGCGCGCCGCAGGAACCAGGATTTGCCCTTGGGGTCGTCCGCGCGCATGACTCCGTTGCGAACGTGCACGATCTTGCCGGCGTCACCGGCCCGCTTCACGGCTTCCGCGACGTCAGCGCCTGAGCAGAAGGTGGCAATCACATCTGCAAGTGGGATCTTCTCCTCCAAGACCTCAGCGGGGGCCAGACCGAGCCCAAGGGCTCCTTTGAGGCTCGACAGCGTCTCGTTCGTCACCTCGAAGCCGTACGCCATGAGGGCGGCGGCGCCGATGTCCTGCTCGGCGCGGAAGTACGCCTGCCGAGCGCTTGATTCGGGGACCTCAGGAAGACCCGATAGGAACTTCGCCGCCAAAAACTCGGGCGTCGCCGCGAAGGAGTGCCCGACCATGGCCTGATCTACGGAACCGAGGTTTTCGCGCTTCGCGAGCAGCATCTGGAGGTGCCGGTTGCCGAAGAACCTGTGGTCCATCAGGCCCGTCAGCGCCCCCTGATCCCCCGAGGCCTTGACGTGGGCGACGATCCCGTCGAGCTGGTGAGGCAGCAGCGCGCGTGACTGCGCGGCGCCCTGGAGGAGCAGGGGGTTCCCGGACTCGATGGCCTGGGCGACGTCGTCCGCGGTCGCGGACGGCCCCTGCAGGTACGCGCCGAGCAGGCGATCGAACGGAGCCCCCTTCAGCGACCGCTGAACCTGAAGATCGCGGGCAAGCTCGGGAGACACGGGGCCAGAGCGCAGAAGGTGGCAGCCGAGCGCCAGCAGATGCTCCGGCGCCGAGACCGGGATCCGACGTACGAATGCGGACCGGAACTCGGGGGACAAGTTCGGGTGCGCCGCGGCCCTCATCGAGAACGGCTGCGCGTCCCCGGGAACCTCGACGCCGAGTCTGATCGCCTGCTGGAGCACGGGGTCCGGCGTGTTTGGGTGATCCAGAAGCGCCAGGCGCTGAGCGCCGGTGGTCCCGTAGTCGCTGTAGAGGCGCGAGATGTCGTCGGGCGCGAGCGCCGGGTGCTTGATGATCCCGTCGAAGAGCTGCTGCTGCACCGCCGGTGGCAGCGTGGGCGAGCGCGAGATCAGCTCGCCCAGGTGCTCGGGCTGCACGTGCGGCGAGCGCAGGAACGCGAGCTGGTTGGCGAGCGGGTAGTTGCCGGCGGTGTCGGCCGATGCCTGCGCCAGCGTCATGCCGTCGACGGAGTCAAACATCGGGTGCGCGATGGCGGCCTCGTGCACCTTGGGATCGGCGTCGAGCATGGCGGAGCGGATGTGGTCGGGGCCCACGCTGTTGAGGCGCAGCGCCATCAGGCGCTCGACGGGGTTTGGGTGGGCCAGGAGGCGGGCAACCTCGTGCTCGGCCTTGGCGAGGCTCCGGCGGTATTCGGGAGAGACGAACTGGTCCAGATCGTCGGCGTCGATGACCTTGCCGCCGAAAAACTTCTTGGCGGTGTGCTGGTAGTCGTCCATGTTGGACTCGTTCCAGGCCCGAACGACGACCCTCACTCCGTCACGATGATGAACCCCGATCCCCTTCCAGTCGTCCTCGTACTTGTCCCGGCACCGTCGAGAGAACTCCTCGGCGGACTCCTCGTCGGGGAACCGGAAGGTCTTGTAGACGTCGCCGTCCTTGAGGCGGGTGTCAGCTTTCCCGAGGCGTTCGCTATAGACGTCTTGTGCCCTTGAGTGGGACAGGAGTTCGGACTTCCCGAGATCGAAGATCCTGCGGAGGATGTTCGTGTCGTCCTCGGGGCCGTGAAGCTTGGCGTCGATCTTCGACGGCATGCCCTTACTAACGTCGACGAATCTCCATTCTGAAACTTCATCATCGGGATCAAGGTGACTGTGAGGCTCGCCGCTGACGTAGGCGCTGTAGACGTTCAGCTCGACGGCGGCGGAGGTCGTGTACTTGGTGACGAACGAGAGCGACTTCGGCGTCAGGCCCGTCTCTTCGAGTAGCTCGCGGATCGCGCCCTCACGCGCGTCTTCGCCCTCTTCCAGGTGACCGCCAGGCAACGTCCAACGCTTGTTGTCCTTGCGGCGGCCGAGAAGGAGTTCGTGCTTCTCGTTGTAGGCGGTGACGAGCGCGACGGCTACCACGTTAGCCTCCGAAGTGCGCTTTGATCTCCGCGACGAGCGCCGCCCGCCGCTCCGCGAGCGCCTTCAGGCGAACCACTAGGATCACTGGCCACTTGTCCTTGGGAACCTGGCGGCACATTAGATCGTGCCGACCGCCAGCTTGAGGCCAGCCCATGCCTTAAGTTTCGAGGTCAGCCAGACGCGCTTGTCCGCGAGGTCCTTCAGGCGGCGCGTGAAGATCTCGGGGCCCGGGCTCGACGTTGAACTGGAGAGCCCGTCGATCGAGAGAGAGCTGGATTGCCCCTTGCCATACGTCGAAGCGAGCATCGACAGGATCTCCATGGCGGCGACGACGCCGATCAGCTCGTTGACGACCTTCGGTATCTTGCCCGACGGGAAGCCTGCGGTGTATTGGATCCTCCAAAAGGCTGCGACCCAATTGCGCCAGCCGAACACCGACAGAAACGCGGGACCACTCCCTGTCGCCGGCACGGCGGTGCCCTGGCGAGTCAGCGCGATCGAGTACGGGATCACGTTGACTTGGCCACGATGAAGATTGGCCGTCTCAACCCATTCGATGGGCATCTCGAAGATATCTTGCTCGTTCGACGGCGTCACCCGCAAGGCTTCGATCGACATGATCGGTCGGTTCTTGGTCTTGAGATAAAAAAACGACTCGTATAGGTGCTTGTCGAAGGGGGGCTTCTCCTCGAACGATGTCGGAAAAATCGTCAGCCCGGTCTCGAATTCCACCTTCGCTGCGGCGTCCCCAATCTCGTCCTCGATCATTTCGGGCGTGAACACCGCCAACTGACCAGTGGTGGGGTCCCGTAAGTTGCTGACCAATGGGATCCCAAACAGGTGCTTATTCTTGAGCTGCTCAACGGTGATGAGCGGAGCGGATCGGTCCCAAGAGGTCCCGTCCGTATTTGCTCCGTCCGGGAATACGAGCCCGCGCCCACCCTTTGACTGCCCAGTGTCCCAGGACATGACTTAGACCATCCGCAGGACGAGTCCGGCGCACTTCACGATGCGAGGGGGCGAGCCGGGCTCGGTCAGGGTGATCGCGACGTTTACGGTCCCCTTCAGCGAGTCCGTACCCAGGAGCTGGACCATCCAAATGGATGTGTCTTGCGCAAACGGATTGGAGGCGGACCTCGTGATGTTGGCCGGCGCCGACGGATTGATGCGCGACCCGCCGAACTCCGTGACGCACACGTCGGGGCCCGTGTCCGTATTCGTAAACGCCACGGAGACGGTGGCGCCGGAGGCCGGAATGTAACGCCGCCCGCTCGGGCTGAACCCCTGTTCTTTTCTGTCCACGGAGGCGTCGACGAGCTGGAAGTACAGCCCCTGGGTGTCGCCAGCGTTCATCGAGATGGACGGCGCCACCCCGTCGAAAGTATTGACGTTCGCTACGCCTGTGAGAAATCGACCAGCAAGGAGCATTGGGCTCCTCACATGATTGCGGCTCGGCGCGTCACCTGGGCCCCTTCCATCCGGAAGTGGCACGTGTTACATTCTGTGCTATGACTGACCCGACCTTTCCCCCGTCGAC
>Ga0134126_10009297_pt1 | contig 12385 bp, 9 predicted proteins | sample KB31752_FD_96881 | JGI IMG/M metagenome (GOLD analysis project Ga0134126, IMG submission 96881) | Terrestrial soil microbial communities with excess Nitrogen fertilizer from Kellogg Biological Station, Michigan, USA - KB3-175-2 | ecosystem: Environmental > Terrestrial > Soil > Unclassified ...
CTTCTCCGCTTTCTCCTTCGCCTGCAGCATCTCGAATTCGGCGATCTTCAGCGTCGTGATATCGAGGATGCTGATCTTGACAAAAGGCGCCTCCGAATATTCAAAAGAAACGATGCTCACAAATCCATGGAAAGAAACCCTGTTGACCCGGCCAAAGCTGATATCGCCCTGCCAGTTGACAGCAGAACCGCCGCATTTGTCATACAACTCACGAATCAACGCGATCATCGAATTCCCAAGCACCTCCCCCACCGAATACCGCCGTACGTGCTTTTTACCAAAGGCGTCCAAAGAAAAGAGCTCGGCCGCTTTGTCATTGTATTGCTTGATGAAAAAGCTTACGGGGTCGACGACAAACACCGCATCCAACGAGGTATTCAAAATGGTATCGGTAAACTTCTGTTCGCTCTTGTAGCGTCTTTCCTTGGCATCGAGCAAGCGCAACACCACAAAAAAGAACACCATCACGAGCAGGAAATTGATCACGATGTTGAAAATAAGATGGTTATTCTCTACCGTATCCGACAACCGCAGATCAGCCTGGTACGGCATGAACAAAACGATGGCCATTAGGTTCAGCGTCGTGCCGGTGATAAAGGTCGTCACCAGCAGATTGTTCTTCCGCACCCGCAAAAAAAAGATCATCGCCATCATAAAAGGGAACAGGTACAGATAAGCGCCCTGCCGCGTACCCTGCACATAACAAAGACAAAAAGAATGGAGATTTACAAAAAGAATGCTCAGAACTTTTGGCAGTTCGAGCCGCCCCCTGAGATTGAGCGCCATGAAGCCAAACAGGATCACGATCCCCGAGGCCTCGATAATAGCACTCTTGATCATGCTGTCGGCCAGATAGAAAAGGCAGTTGATCAGATTACATCCCATGGCCAGCACAATGAAGGTATTGTGCCTCCAAAACTGCACCTTGCTTCCTGCCGCTGATTCCTGCGCAGTAGGGTTTTTCACAGGTTAAAAACGGTCAAAATGAACAGATTATTGGCGTCTGAACCCGAAAAATATAATAAAAATCAGCAATTTGCATATATGATTCCCCAATATCTGGATAGACAGACCATTATCCCCCTGCTCCCAATGCAGGACTGTATCTCGGTTATGGAACGGATGTTTCACTCGCTCGCCGCAGGGCAGTGCCTGCAGCCTCTCCGCAGCCTCCTATGGCTTCCCGACAAAAGCGGTATCCTGGGCATAATGCCCGGCTATGCCAGCGATCCGGAGATCTTGGGTATCAAGGTGATCACCGTCTTCCATGGCAATGGCGCCCTCGGCCTGCCCTCCCACCAGGGTGTCGTCATGCTATTCGACGCCAAACACGGCACCCCGCTCCTCCTGCTCGATGCCGCCACTATCACGGCGATCCGCACCGCAGCCGCCAGCGCCCTCGCCACCCGTCTCCTGGCGCGGGAAGATGCAACCCGCCTCGCCATCCTCGGCACCGGTGAACAGGCCGAACAACATGCCGAGGCCATCGCCCTCGTCCGCCCACTCACGGCCATCACTATCTGGGGCCGCAATGAAATGCAGGCAGCCGCCCTCGCCCACAAACTCGGAAAGAACAGCGATATCTCCATCCACATCGCCACCTCGGCGCAGGAAGCGGTCGAAGATGCGGATATCATCTGCACCGTGACCTCTTCGCCCAATCCCATTCTCATGGGCTCATGGATACCCGAAGGCGCGCATCTCAATGTCGTAGGCGCCTGCACCCCCAGAACCCGCGAAGTCGATACCCAGGCCGTAGTAAGATCGCGCCTCTACACGGATAAATACGAATCCCTCTTCAACGAAGCCGGCGAATTCCTCATTCCCAAAAACGAAGGCTTCCTCAACGAATCCTTCGTAAAAGGCGAAATAGCCGAGGTCCTCACGGGCACCAAACCCGGCCGCACCACCGCAGCCGACATCACCCTCTTCAAATCCCTCGGCATCGCAGCCGAAGACCTCTTCGCCGCAAAACATATTTACGATCAGCTAAAAAATTAAAATCGTATATTGAAGGACCAGAGCCCCCGAAAGGAGGCTCGTCCAAAGGACAATCATTAGCCAACATATTGCCATATGTCTACACACATCAACCGGCGCCGTTTCCTCGAAACCGCCGCCACCGCCGCCGTTACATTCACCATTCTCCCAAGACACGTATTAGGCGGAAAGAATTACGTCGCCCCAAGCGACATCGTCAACTTTGCTTATATCGGCACCGGAACCGAAGGGATTCGCGAAATATTCCCCTTCCTGTCCACGCCCAACGTCCGCGTCGTAGCCATCTGCGACCCCCAAAAAGACGCCATCGGCTATAGAGATTGGTCGCCCAATGGCACCAAGAACCAGATCCGTATGATGACGAAAAAGGCGGATTGGGAACCTGGCGGCGATAACACCATCCCCGGCGGCCGCGAATGCGGCAAATCCATCGTCGAGACCTTCTACGCCAACAACCATCCCGAATACAAATACAAAGAATGTAAAGCCTACGCCGACGTCCGGCAGCTCTTCGATAAAGAAAAGAACATCGACGCCGTCAAGATCATGACCCCCGACCACCTTCACGGCGTCCTCTGCATGGCCGCGATGAAGCGGGGCAAACACGTGATGGTCCACAAACCGCTCTCCAACCGCCTCCTCGAAGGAAAAAAGGTCATCGAATATGCCCGCAACTCCAATGTCATTACCCACCTCACTCCCTGGGATGCCAATGGCTCGATGGACCAGGTCATGACCTGGATCAATGGCGGCGTCATCGGCAACCTCAAAGAGATCCACAACTGGACTAACCGTCCCGTATGGCCGCAATACGACACCCTGCCCACCGATAACTCGCCGATCCCCTTTGGATTCGACTGGGATCTCTGGCTCGGCCCCGAGGCCGATCGCCCCTACAGCCCAGATTATACGAACATGGTCTTCCGCGGCTGGTATGACTTCGGCGGCGGCTCCATGGCGGACATGGGCCACTATAGCCTCTGGGTCGTCTTCAAAGCCCTCCAGCTGGAAAAACCCACCCTCATCGTCCCCAACCTCACCCACGTCACCGCCTTCAACGGCGTCGTACCCTTCCAGATAAAAAACGATTTCTCCTTCCCCACGGCCTGCTCGGTCCGCTTCGCCTACCCCGCAAAAGGCTCCCGTCCCGCAGTCGATCTCATCTGGTACGACGGCGGCATCCGCCCGGCTATCCCCGATGAACTGCTGGCACAAAACAAAGAGCTCGAACCGGAAGGCATGCTATTCGTTGGCGACAAAGGCAAGATCCTCGCCGGCTTCCACGTCGACAACCCGCAGATCCTCTCCGGTACCCGCATGGAAACCGCTACGCCGCCGCCCCGCCAGGACGAGGTCACCCGGTACACGGCCGCCATCCAGACCTTTATCAATGGCATAAAAAGCACTCAGCAATACACCGGCTCCTTCCGCGAAGCAGAAGACATCACCGAGGCCATCAACCTCTACTCGGTCGCCCTGCGCTCACGCTCCGCACTGCGATACGATCCCGCCACCCGCACCATTACCAACAACTCGGACGCGAATAAATACCTGTCCCGTGAGTACCGCCCCGGATGGGATCTCGACACGATCTAAAACAACAACATGAATCGCAGACAATTCACAAAAAAGACCATCACCGCCGCAGCCGCGCTGGCCTTCTACCGGACAACAGCCCTGGCAACATCGAAATATAAGAACATCCCGCTCGGCTTCCAGTCCTGGCCCATCAAAGACATGCTTGGCAAAGACTTTCCCGGCACGCTAAAAACCATGTCCGGCATGGGCTATAAGCTCATCGAGCTCTGCTCACCCGTGGGCTATAAAACCATCGGCTTCGGCTTCCTCTCTGGAATGCCTACCGCGGAGATCAAAAAAACCATCCGGGACGCCGGCCTCCATTGCCCCAGCTGCCATTTCGGTTTCTCCGAATTCTCGATGGAAAACATCGACAAAAGCATCGAATTCGCGAAAGCCATGGGCCTCTCCCAAATGATCTGCAGCACCTTCGGCCTCCCCAACAACGCGACGCTCGGCGACTACCAGAAAGCAGTCGATACGCTCAATACGGCCGCCTATAAAGTAAAAGAAGCCGGCATGATCACCGGCTATCACAACCACGACATGGAATTTGCCCGGCTCGACAACGGCCTCATCTACGATGCGCTTATGGCCCGGTTCAACAAAGAGCTGGTCAAGATGCAGTTCCAAACCGAAGTCATCAACCTCGGCTACAAAGCGTCGACGTATTTCGAAAAATATCCCGGCAGGTTTATATCGGCTCACTTATCGGACTGGACCGCGGACAAAAAACAAGTCCCCATCGGCCAGGGAGTCATCGACTGGCCTGCATTCTTCGCCGCCGCCAAAACCGGCGGAGTAAAAAACTATTTTGTAGAAATGAAATTCGACACCTTCGCCCCCAGCGAAAAATACATTGCATCGTTGTAAGCGGCGCCAGACCAGCCACGTCATCGTTTAACAACCAATTCCTCCTTGGCCGCCCACTGCCCTATATCCTGTTTGCCCAACGCAGCAGCCATAAGATCGGGGAATTTATCCGGCGTACAGGCAAACACCGGCACACCAAGGTGCGCCAAAAACTGCGCATTGCCATGATCATAACCGGGCGCACCATCGTCATTCAACGCCAGCAAGACCACCAGCTGAACCCCGGCCGCAACAAGCTCGGCAGCGCGTTTCCGCATTCCCGCCGGATCACCGCCTTCGTACAAGTCGGTGACCAGCACCATCAGCGTATCCGCCGGCCGCGTCACGATCTGCTGACAGTAAGTTAGTGCCAAATTGATATCGGTCCCACCCCCCAGCTGCACGCCAAACAACAATTCCACCGGGTCCGTCAACTCTTCCGTGAGATCGACGACCGCCGTGTCGAATACCACCATCTTGGTCCTGATCGCCGGTATCGAAGCCATCACCGAACCAAAGATGCCCGAATAGACTACCGAACTACCCATCGATCCGCTCTGGTCGATACACAGCACCACATCCTTCAGTGCGCTCCGTTTCCGCCCATAGCCGATCCGCGTTTCGGGGATGATCGTCTTATATTCTGGTTGATAGTGCTTCAGATTTTTCCGGATCGTCACCGGCCAGTTGATCTCGTGATGCCGCGGCCGTGTGTTCCGCACGCTTCGATTCAGACTCCCGACGATCGCCTGCTGCGTAGGCTGCGCCAGCTTGCGCAACAGCTCGTCTACCACCTTCCGCACCACCGCCCGCGCCGTATCCTTCGTCTTCTCCGGTATCACCCGGCTTAACGTCATCAGGGTCGCCACAAGATGCACATCCGGCGTGACATTCTCCAGCATCTCCCTCTCGAAAAGCATCTGAGTGAGATTTAACCGCTTCAATGCATCCTGCTGCATGACCTGCACCACCGTAGAAGGGAAAAAAGTGCGTATATCCCCCAGCCACCGCGCCACATTAGGTGACGAAGGGCCCAATCCACCCTTCCGCTCGTTGTCATACAACGCTTCCAGCGCCTTATCCATCTGGAGGTCAATACCGCTGAGCGAAAGCCCCGTACCGTCATTGGCCTGCCCACCCAGGATCAGTCGCCACCTTCTGAGATCTTCTTCATTACTCATTTGATGCCCAATAATTGTAAAACAATAGGAATGCCCCGCACAGCCTTCGCCTCATCAAAACCGGCGTCGACCTTCTTCACCATCCCCACCTCACCGCTCCGGACCTTCTCTCCCAGCTTGCGACGCTCTGATTGCGTATAATGCGAAAAGGTCCGCCGGAGCAACGGCAATACCTGCGTAAAACTCTCCGCATCGATACCCGACACCCAGTTGTTGACTACCGCCCAAAGCGCCGGGTCGATCAACAGCAATGTTCCGCTGCCTTTTAAAAATCCTTCCAGCCACGCCGCCGCAACGCCGGGCGGCACCACCGGCGACACCGCATGAGCAAACCTGTTCACCAACTCCTCGCCCTCCAGGGACTTATAATCCAACAGTAACCGCGTCGCATAACCCGCGATCATCGGCGCCGCATTTTGTCCCGCAGCGATCGCCGTAAGTGTTGCCTGCCACTCGCGCAAGATCTCCGCCTGATCCAACAAATTCACCGCTTCGTTCATCGCAAAGAACAGCTCCAAAAGCCTACCGGCAGCTTCATCATCGACGGCCGCACACGCAGCAGGCAAAGACACACAAACGCGTATGATCATTGTTGTCGCAATGCCCGTCACCAGCTCGGCATCCGTCTTCCGGACATTCCCATACCGGCTCACATTCACCAGCCCCGGGATGACCGCCATAAGCTGCAAGGTATCGGCGGACGCAGCCGCCAGATTATTGATCTTTCCGATGAGTTGCTCCACCGCGGCCGGGATCTCCGCCGGCAGGGCATTCTCGAGCAGCACACAGACCTCCGCCAATGCCGTCGCATCCGAAGCCTGCTGGATAACAAAATTTGCCGCCGCTTCCTCCACGGTATTGCCCAGATTCCCCCGTTCGATAATATCGATCGAGAACGCCGGGTCCCATTGCAACCGCCATTGTTCCTTGAACGTACCCTTACCCGAAACTTCGCTGCGATGTCCCCATTTCAGACCCAGCAATTGAAGCCGGTGCAAAAAGATGCTTCGCTCGAGATCCGTATCTTTCCGCAGATCCAGCGTATAGTCCTTGAAATCGGCCGCAGGCGGCAGCCGCAGCCGCTTTTGCAATTTTTCGATGTCAACCTGTAACGGCGGCTTCGGAATCTCCACCGGCACCTCACCCAGCCTGTTACTCACGATCAGCTCATCATGCACGAGCTGCATCATCAACCCCTCCCCCATACAAAAAACGCTCAGCGTGGCTTCATTAAGCTCCTCCAGCCCCGCCTTCGACAAACCACGAAGCGCCGCCAGCGAATTCGCCAAACGAACGGCCTCGATCACATGCGCCACCGAGATATCCATGTTCTTGCTGCGGAAAAGCTTGGCCACATTCGCCATCCACCGGCTGCCGTCGTCATCAGGCCGGTTCCACACGTGCTCGTACCAACCCGGGGAAGCGATCCCCGCACCATACCCTGAATAATAGCTCAGCCGGCTATAGGTCCAGGGCACCCAGGTACATTCCACCTTTACCTTGGGCAATCCCTTCAATAGCTCATTATCCGCCTTTTGCGCAGGCATCTCCACAAGCGCAGGCACATGCCACGCGCCACAGATCACGGCGACCACGGAATACATTTCCTTTTCGGCCTGCCGTATCGTCCTGCGCATATACGCCTCACGCAAAGCCTCCTCACGTCGGTCCGTCGAAGGAAAGGCGAGCCGCAATTCCTGCATCGCCTCCGTCACGGCTTCGAAGACCTGCTCCCCGTCGCTCCGGTATTCAATAGCATGCTCCCACCATTTCTCCCCGCTCGTATAACCCGCAGCCGCCGCCAGATGCGTCATCGGATCAATGCGAACCGCAGCAGCGGCCTCGGCTACATCACCCGCATCAACCGCAGGAGCAGCATCAGCAGACTTCAACGCAAATAAATGTACCGCCGGCAGATCCATAAATTTCACCGGCACCCGCACCCGCCGCGCATACGACATCGCCTGCCACTCCGGCGAAAATTCCGCAAAAGGATAAAAAGCGCTCTGATCCGGCGCATCCGGCTGATAAGCCAATATCGCCACCGGCGGCTTCAGCTCCGCATGCCCCACCCATTCGAGGATAGGATCGGCCTCCGGCGGCCCTTCCACCAGCACGATATCCGGCCGCACCCGCTCCAGAAAATCCCTGACATGCCGCGCACTGCCGGGCCCATGATGTCGTATGCCCAAGATATGTATACTCATAACCCTTGATCCCTGCAAGCTCTGTAAATGTCTTTCCAGTCATCCCTTGTCTTCACCACCGTTTCCAGGTACTCCTGCCAAACCAGCTTGTCCGCCACGGGGTCCTTCACCACCGACCCTACGATGCCCGCCGCAAGATCGGCAGCCTTCAGCTGTCCGTCACCGAAATAGGCCGCCATAGCCAACCCATTGTTGACCACGGATATCGCCTCCGCCGTACTCAGCGTCCCACTGGGCATCTTGATCTTCGTCTTGCCATCCGCCGTAACGCCCTCCCGCAATTCCCGGAAGATGGTCACGATCCGCCGGATCTCCTGCAACGCAGGCGGTTCGGCCGGCAGCTCCATGATCTTCTCAAAACTCTCCACCCGCCGCTTTACAATATCCATCTCCTCTTCGATCGAAACCGGCACCGGCAGGATCACCGTGTTGAACCGGCGTTTCAGGGCACTGCTGAGGTCATTCACACCCTTATCCCGATTGTTGGCCGTGGCGATGATATTGAATCCCCGTACCGCCTGGATCTCGATATTCAGTTCCGGCACCGGCAAAGACTTTTCCGAAAGGATCGTGATCAACGCATCCTGCACATCGGCGCCAATCCGCGTCAGCTCCTCGATCCTTGCGATCTTTCCCTCCTTCATTGCACGCCCCACCGGCGTTTCCACCAACGCCCTCTCACTCGGCCCCTCGGCCAGCAATCGCGCATAGTTCCAGCCATACCGGATCGACTCCTCGCTCGTTCCCGCCGTACCCTGCACGATCAACGTACTGTCGCCACTAATGGCCGCCGCCAGATGCTCGCTCACCCAGCTCTTCGCCGTACCCGGCAACCCATACAGCAATAACGCCCTGTCCGTGGTCAGCGTAGCCACCGCCACCTCCATCAACTTTCGGTTACCGATATATTTTGGCGAGACCTGGAATCCATTTTTCAATTTGCCACCCACAAGATATGTCACCACACTGGCGGGTGACAATTTCCAGTTGGTGGGCCGCTGGCCACTATCCTGTTTCGCCAGCTCCTCCAGCTCACCGGCAAACAACTGTTCTGCATGACTGCGTAATACATTCGACATAAGAAGAATTTATCAGTTAAAAGCTTTTGATACCTGCTCCTTTAAACCCGCGAGCCGCTTGATCTGCTCGCTCAGCTTATCCCACATCACCTTCAAATGCGGCTCCGGCGGTGCAAATTTCTCCAGCTCCGCAACGATACCCGCCGGCATCCGCACCACCTGCCCCTTGTAAAAACTCGCCGGAAATTGATAAGGCTGCCTCGCCGTATATTTCAACACCACCCGGGCCAGTTCGATACTCCACTCTCCCTCCCACAAAGCCACCACCTCCGGATAATAGCCTTCACCCACGGCAATAAATGCCTCCGCCCAACGCTTATCCCTGAACGCACCGATAGCTGTCGCCAAAAAAGGCAACAGCTTCCTATCTTCCTTTTGAAAATAACCCAGGATCGTCACCGGGTCCGCGCTTAAATGCGTCTCCCAATAAGCAGGCGGAACGCCCGACAGCAAAGCCGCATCTTTAATCTCCATCACAAAAGACGTCTTATTGACCATCCCCAACAATGCCCGCTCTTTTTTTAAGTAAACCCCCGCCCGAACGATCTCCCAGTTCCGCTCGACCACCGTCGAGCCGGGTATCTGCGCAAGCAACACCAGCACCTCCTCTTTTACGGTCTTGCTCTTCTCGCCCAACAACCCCTCCAACCATGCAGCATCCTCCGGTCCCACCGTCCCATTCAACTGCCGCAAAAGCTCCACTTTGCCGCTGGCATTCTCCTGCGCCCAGGTTTGTGTCAACATCTCCCGCGCTTTCCCCGGATCAGCCACCCACCACCGCCGCAAACTAGCCGCCCGCTGCGCCGGCGTCCCCGTCTGCCAAAGTTCATCATCGGAAGCCACCGCCGATTGCCACAACGGGTTGAAACCCCGCATCCATTCACCCCGCTTCCCACCGGCGTCGGCCATCAAAGGCTGCATCCACGCATGATTCACCGCCTTATTCAAAAGCACCGGCAAAACATCGGGCACAACCACCCGGCGTGTCACGACACAACGCTTCAGCCAAAACTCGAGCAGCCTGTCGTTGCCCTCTTCCAGGATCTCTTTCAATACCTGCACCGCACGCCCCGAACAATAAGGCAACTCCTCCGGCGGCGCCATCGGTATCCCAACATCTTCGCGCTGCAACGGCACGACGCCACTCTGCCGGTAATTCACCGCGACCGCCGCCAGCTGCAGGAATTGTTCTTCCTTGTCAAGCGAGTCGGCACCCGCAATACGCCCCGACGCGTCCGCCAATGCCGATGGCAAATGCGAAACCGCCACGGCCCGCTTGTCCGTACCCAATAAAGCTGTATTGATGATCTCTTCCCAGAATTGCATCAGAGTATCTTGTATTCCTGGTTATACCATATGCCTAATGGCTCAAATTCATTTTCGCGCCCGATCACACTCATGGGCAGCGCCGATCCACCACTAAATGCCAGCAGCTTCCAGATCGCACTATAATTCCGCACCACCGCCGCCAGCCGGTTCTCCTCATCCTGCAGCCACCATTCGTTGTTATAGAACACAGGCTTCAGCGCATTGACCACATACGGATATTCATCGGCAAAAGGATAGATGCTGGCATTCGCCGCCTCCTGCTCCGCCACCGCCGACCATCCGGCATAACCCGGCGGCAACTCGGCCAGCCGGGTGTTGTGTATCTCCTTGACCAATACCCTCAGCGGATAGGCGCCAGGATAGAATACCAGCGACGCATCCATACTCGTCCCCGGGCTCAGCGATACCCCGGGCACCTGGTTCCTTACATAGAATTGCAGCACCAGCGCATAACGCTTGCTTCGCCATCCATATAACCAATTACGTTCTACCGTAAGCTGTTCCTCTTCCGTGGTCTTCCGCGCCAGCACAAACCAATCGTCCCGCACTCCTTCCTGCGCGTTCAGCTCTTCCTGCGCAAAAGGAAATCCCACCAGCGACTTCAGATCCTCCTGCAATGGCGCAGGCAATTCCTCCAGCCGCCCATATCCCTGCAAGATCATATAAAGCCTCACCAGCCGGTCCAGAAAACGCGTCTGCCAGCCTTCGACAAAAAAATCGACCTCACCCAGCCCGCGGACCCGCGCGGCCAGCCCCGGCGCCTGCGCGTCGATCATCCGTTTGGCCATATTCTCCCAGTAAGCGCCTCCCTTCTCCGGTATCGTCAACAACCCATTACGGATTATGTCTTTTATCCAACGCCGCAGTTCCTCGATACCGCCGCCGACCTTCTGCTGCCTCGCCTGTAACCGCTTGGCTTGCGCCGCCTCATCTACCGGCTTGTCCTTCTTGGCCGCATTGAGTCCTTCCTTCTCTGCCCTGCGGTCGAGCCATTCCGTTACCCACGCCGGCGCCGCCGCCGCTGTAAATTGCTGCGGATGCTTGCAACGCAATAACAATAAACCCAATCCATGTTTACAAGGAAATTTCCGGCTCGGACACGAGCACTTAAAAGCGAGATTACCAAGATCCACCTGCGTCTGATAGGGTTTCGCGCCACTTCCCTGGCATTCCCCCCAAATCGCCTGCTCGTTGGCACCCTTGCTCACCCATTTTCCAGGTGAGGCCAGACCCCTGCCGGACTTTCGGGAAGCATCATCCGGCGCAAGGGCCAGTATCTGTTCTTCGGATAAATTCAATGCAAAAAAATAATGACCGGAAATATACAAAGAACCTGCATACTCCGGTCATTAAAAAATTATATCGCGCGCTCTTACAAAGGCTTTATTGCCGCGATCATCCGATCAGCCTCAGGTTGCTGAAAATTGGTCATCGTCCCATCATTACACGTGAGGACATACCAAACCAATCCCCCCTTCTGTCCTTGCTTCTTCACATCCATCCGCTTGATGGTATACTCCTTGAACTTGGCGATATCCCCCGTATTCCCTTTCGACAAGGCCTCCAGACCCTTCTCGAAATATTTAAGCTGAACACGATCGCCAAACTTCAGCGTCTCCATATTCACACTCTGGGATTCTTGCTGATCGCGGAACGACAGCTCATAACAGGTATCCGACTCTCTGATGACCCGTTGAAGATCCAACGGCCAATTGCCGGTACGAGGGTCCATGAGACTCACAGTAGAGGTGTTCGTGATCGTGAATTGCGCCTTGACAAGGCTCGGAATACACGGTACCAAAAAGAATAGAAAAAATAGTGGTTTCATAAGATTTTAACGATTAAAAACCATTTTTAGTATATGACACTTATTACACTACCAGGACTGGATCGTCTTAGTTATCATATCCGCCTCCGGTTGCTGAAATTTCGTCTCACCGTACTCCGGCCGCACGATATACCATGTCCCCACGAACTTCTGATCAGCACGGGTGATCGTATAATCTTTGAACCGCGCAATATCACCATTGCTCCCGGCCTTCAATGCCCCAAGCCCTTTACTGAAATACCGCAATTGCTCGGCATTCGCAAAGTCCAGCGTATCCAGCACATTCGCCTGCATCTCCGTTTGATCTCTGAAAATAAGGGAAAAACTCAC
>Ga0134126_10009298_pt1 | contig 12384 bp, 9 predicted proteins | sample KB31752_FD_96881 | JGI IMG/M metagenome (GOLD analysis project Ga0134126, IMG submission 96881) | Terrestrial soil microbial communities with excess Nitrogen fertilizer from Kellogg Biological Station, Michigan, USA - KB3-175-2 | ecosystem: Environmental > Terrestrial > Soil > Unclassified ...
CGCCTTCGATGTACATGCCGCGGATTTGCCCCGCATGAACTGCCTTCATGATCTCGACGACCGTGAGCCCGGTCTCGGGATCGAGCTCCTGACTCCAGAATTTCTCGAAGAGCCTGCGCACCTCGGGCTTCTCGACGGACTGGTAGTCCGGATACACCATCGGGATGAGTCCGGAGTCGGAGGCGCCCTGCACGTTGTTCTGGCCCCGAAGCGGGTGCAGCCCGGTTCCTTTCTTGCCGATCTGGCCCGTGATCAGCGCAAGGGCAATGAGGCAGCGTGAGTTGTCGGTCCCATGCACGTGCTGGCTGATGCCCATGCCCCAGAAGATGATCGCCGCTTTCGCCTTGGCGTAAAGGCGTGCAACCTCGCGCAGGGTTTCCGCATCCACTCCGCACACGGGCGCCATTTTCTCGGGCGTGAAGCCGACGATGTTGGCGCGCAGCGCTTCGAAGTTCTCGGTGTGCGCGGCGATGTAATGCTCATCGTAGAGCTTCTCGGTGATGATGACGTTCAGCATGGCATTCAGCATGGCCACATCCGAGCCGGGCTTGAACGCCAGATGCTTGTAGGCATGCCGCGAGAGTGCCTGTCGGCGCGGGTCGATGACGATGAGCTTCGCCCCGTTCTGCTTCACCGCGTTCTTGATGAAAGTCGCCGCAACCGGGTGATTGATGGTCGGATTGGCGCCGATGACGATGATGACTTCCGCATCGAGCGCCGCCTCGAACGGCGCTGACACCGCGCCCGAGGACAGGCCCTCCATCAGAGCGGCAACCGAGGAGGCGTGACAGAGGCGCGTGCAATGGTCGACGTTGTTCGACCCGAAGCCGGTCCGCACGAGCTTTTGGAACAGATAGGCCTCTTCGTTGGAACCTTTCGCCGATCCGAAGCCGGCGAGCGCTTTTTTGCCCTTCGTGTCTCGAATCTGTTTCAGTCCAGCGGCCGCGCGGTCGAGCGCCTCCTCCCAGGTCGCTTCGCGGAAATGTGTCCACGGGTTGGCCGGGTCCACCTGATCGTAAGCGTCTTTGTCGACGTTCTCGAGACGAACGAGGGGCTTGGTGAGCCGGTGCGGGTGATGGATGTAGTCGAAGCCGAAACGGCCCTTCACGCACAGTCGATTGTGATTTGCCGGACCGTCGCGACCCTCGGCATAGATCACCTTCTCATCCTTGACCTTGTAGGTGACCTGACAGCCCACGCCGCAGTAGGGACACAACGAGTCGACCTCACGGTCCGGATACACCGTGCGCCGCTGGTTCGCATCGAGATACGCCGCGGGCATGAGCGCGCCCGTCGGGCATGCCTGCACGCATTCACCGCAGGCGACGCAGGTCGACTGGCCCATCGGATCGTCGAAGTCGAACACGATCTTCGCACTGTGCGAACGATAGGCCATCCCGATGACATCGTTCACCTGCACCTCTCGGCACGCGCGAACGCACAGATTGCATTGGATGCAGGAGTCGAGGTTGACGCGCATCGCAGGATGGCTCGCGTCGGGACCCCAGCGTGCCGTAGCCGGGAAGCGACTCTTGGAAACTTCGACGAAATCCGCCTGCTCCCAGAAATGCGATTCCGGATCATGCGAGGTCGCGCGGGCAGGCTGATCTGCGACGAGCAGCTCGATCACCATGGCGCGCGCCTTGCTCGCGCGCTCCGTCGCGGTCTTCACTTTCATGCCGACTGCCGGAGCCCGTTTGCAGGAGGGGGCGAGGACACGCTCGCCTTCGATCTCCACCATGCAGGCCCGGCAGTTGCCATCCGGTCGATACCCGGGCTCGGGAAGGTGACAGAGATGCGGAATGTGGGTCCCGAGGCGCTTCGCGACCGCCCAGATCGTCTCACCGGGCCGCGCCTCGACCTGTCGCCCATCGAGCTCGAAGCTGATCGCGGGTGCGACCCTGGCCCTGGCCGGTGCGCTCGCCGGGTCGCGTGCAGGGGGCGGTGCGTTCTGAACTTCAGGCTTTGCGTTCACGGTTCAAGTACCTGTCGCGCTACTTCGAAGGCGCGGCCTTCGATGCCGGGAAAAGCTCGGGAAAGAAACGAATGACGCTCGTTACCGGATTGGCGGCAGCCTGACCGAGACCGCAAATCGAAGCATCACGCATGCACTGGGAGAGCTCTCCGAGCAGCTCCGTATCCCATGCGCCGCGTTGCATGAGCATAACGGCCTTTTCGGTGCCGGCGCGGCAGGGTGTGCACTGTCCGCAGGACTCGTCCTCGAAAAAGCGCATCAGGTTGAGCGCCGCGCCGCGCACATCGTCCTGGTCCGAAAGCACGATCACGGCGGCGGAACCAATGAAGCAGCCGTATTTCTCGAGCGTACCGAAGTCGAGAGGAATGTCGTTCATCGAGGCGGGAAGGATGCCGCCCGAGGCGCCACCGGGCAAATACGCCGCAAAAGTGTGGCCCTCGCTCATGCCGCCGCAAAACTCATCGATCAGTTCCCGAATCGTCACGCCGGCCGGGGCGAGCTTAACGCCCGGATTCTTGACGCGCCCGGACACGGAGTAAGAACGCAGGCCGAACCGGCCGTTGCGCCCGTGACTCTTCCACCAATCCGGACCCTTCTCGATCAGATCACGTATCCAGTAGAGAGTCTCCACGTTATTGATGAGCGTCGGGCGACCGAAGAGTCCCACCTGAAAGGGAAGGGGCGGCTTGTGGCGCGGCAGCCCGCGCTTGCCTTCGATCGATTCCATGAGCGAGGACTCCTCGCCGCAGATGTATGCGCCCGCGCCGCGCCGCAGGTGAATGCGCGGTCCTCCGCCCGGGAGCTTGGCGATCTCGTTCGCGAGAATGGTACGCGCGATAGGGTACTCGTCCCGAATGTAGACATAGATGTCGGGGGCCTCGACGACGTGCGCTCCGATCAGCGTTCCCTCCAGAAACCGGTGCGGATCGGTGTTGAGAAAGTACTGGTCCTTGAACGTTCCGGGCTCTCCCTCATCACCATTGACGGCCATCAGACGCGGACCCGGCTCGCCCAGCACGGAGCGCCACTTGCGTCCGGTCGGAAAGCCGGCGCCGCCGAGTCCGCGCAATGAAGCATCGTCGAGGACCCGGAGCACCTCGGAGACGGCAAGCGCACCGGAGCGAACCCTCTCGAGAGTCGCGTATCCTCCGGCGGCTCGGTACGCCTCGAAATCGATGTAATCGGGAATGTGGGGGTGAACGTCTCGGTGCGAGACCGCATGCTTCACGGTCTCGGTGTTCGCTTGTGTGAGGAAGTGGTGACCGACCTCGACCGCCGGCGCCTGGTCACACAGACCGACGCAGGGTGCGCGGACGACACGCACGCCTTCTCCCAGTTCGCTCCGTAGCGCATCGAGCAGTCGCTCGGCCCCGAACATGGCGCAGGTCAGGCTGTCGCAGACGCGTACGGTGAGTGCCGGAATGTCTGCATCACCCTCCTTGACCACGTCGAAATGCGCGTAGAACGTCGCCGTCTCGAACACTTCCGCAAAGGCGAGGCGCATCTCATCCGCGAGCGCCGCAAGATGAGCCGCGGAGATCTGGCCGAAGGTGTCTTGAATGAGATGGAGGTATTCGATCAGCAGGTGCCGTTCACGCGGTCGGTCGGCAAGCAGTCCCTCGATTTCCGCCTTGGCATCCAGATCGACTTGACGGCCCTTCGGCACCGGTCGCGCACGCGAGCGCCCACTGCCGGGATGATCGAACCGTCTGACCTTGGTCATGTCATCGGCGTCGCGCGTGCTCATGGAGCGAGTGTACCCATTTCAGTCCAACCGGCGCGTTGACCGTACGGAGCGATACCTTGCTGCGGCTGTCCATGACCGATCGATGGCGCTAACCCTTTGTTTTTATGACGATCCCGGCGGATTCGAACCCGTGTTACGGCCTTGGCCATGGTTAGCTGCTCAACGCCTCTCGAACTCCTTTGATCAAGCCGGCGTCCTTGATTGCATATCCGGGCAACTTGGCAATCGCTTCGTGAAACTCTGTGCTGCGCATGACGGCAAGCACCCGCTTTACGGTCTCGTTCTCGAGGGTCTGCTTCCGACATACGAACAGATAGTCTTCGGTCACGAGGCGCACGAAGTCGAGGTCGAACTGCCGCGCCGCGGCCTCCACCCCGAAGCTCGCATCGGCCATGCCGCTCGCCACATAAGCCGCGACGGCCGCATGCGTGAACTCGACGCGCTCATACCCGTCTATGCCCGTCGGGTCGACATGGAGCCGTGCGATCAGCTGATCGAACAGAAGCCGCGTGCCTGATTCCGGATCTCGATTGACGAACCGTACGTTCGGTGCAAGCAAACGCTCCAGCGAGGCAATCCGCAGCGGATTCCCACGCTTGACCATCAATCCCATCTCGCGCGTGACGAACCCGATGACCCGGTGATCGCTTGGGATCAGCCATGGGTGGGTTGCGGCAATGGCGTCTTTGCGAAGCGCGCCTCGGGGTATGTGGACTCCGGCAAGCTCGCAGGCACCGTGGGCGAGCGAGACCAATGAATTCTGGTTGCTGACGTAGCGCAGATCGAGCCCGATACCCTGCTCGCGGCTCAGGAGCTCCCGTAACTTTGACACTGCAAAGCCATGGCTGGCGTGCACGCGGACCATCATGGCTCGCTGTGGCAACACCTCGTTGAGGTCAGTCTCGAGCTCCTGCGCGAGGTTTTGAAGTTGCGGGCCAAGGCGGGCTCGCAGGCGCTGTCCGGCCCACACGAGCTTCTCGCCGAGCGCCGTCAGATGAGTACCGCGTCCCCTGACACGCTCCACCAATGGTGCGCCGAAGAACTCTGCCCACCTCTCGATCAGATTCCAGCAATGCCGATACGACATCTCCGAGTGCTGCGCAGCGCGCGTGATCTTGCCTGTCGCCCGTAGCTCATTGAGAAGCTCGAGCATGACCAGCATCGACCGATCACCGTCTTCTCGGCGAAAACGCCAGACGGGCTCGATCTCGACGCGCATCAGCGCTCGAGATCCACGGTATTGGAACAGTTGTGCATATATGGTCCCACGCTCAAATCGGAAATGCCATGCATATTCACTGTGCCATTGTGCTCAGTTTACCATCGTACAGCGGCCTCGGAGCTTGCAACAGATATATGAACAAGAATGCATATTACCCGTTGCTTGGCTCGGCTCGGCCGCAGGCGCGATAAGGAAAACGATGAACAGAAGCTGCTCGGTGTTCCTGACGGTCATTTCGCTGGTGTCCGCAATTGCTCAGGCCGCCGACTCCGACTCCACGTCCACGAACACCGTCGAAGAAGTCGTCATCCAGACCTCGAGGGACAAGGGTGACTACCGGGTAGAGACCCTCGACTCGGTGGGTCCGCTCGGCAACGCTTCCATCGTGAATACGCCTTACTCGGTTTCCGTACTGCCCTCGGACTTGATCGAGAACACCCAGGCGGTCAATTTCAAGGAAGTCTCCAAGTACATGCCGCTGGTGTCCTTCCAGGAGCAGCAGGGTCCGGACATCCTGCGTCCCATGACGCGCGGGTACCAGGGCAGCAACTTCGAGAACACCAAGATTGACGGCATGACGATCTTCATGACCGGCGTCACGTCGATGGAACAGTTCGATCAGATCGAGGTCGTGAGCGGCGCCTCGTCGTCGCTGTACGGTCCGGTACCCCCATCGGGCGTATTCAATATGGTCACCAAACGGCCGACTGACTACGCCCTGCGTGAATTCACTGCCGACTATGCCAGCGATAGTATCGGCACCGCGAAGGCCGATCTGGGCGGGAAGCTCGATCGCAACGGCATCTTCAGCTATCGTCTCAACGCCCTGTACGGCGACGGCCAGGGTTATGTGGCCGATAGCCATGAACGACGTACGCTCGTCGACCTGGGCGTGGACGTGCGCCCGTGGGAACATACCGTTCTGGAGTTGAATTACAGCAGCAACACGCTGCTCACCCAGGGCTTCCAGGGCTGGTTCACCTATCCCGACGCCCAGCAGAAAGGCGGCAGCTACATCACGCTGCCACCCGCCCCGGATCCGCAGCAGGAAGGTATCGGCCAGCCCTTTGCCGGCGTGTACTTGCGCACTGACATTGCCGAGGCGCGCATCAAACAGGACTTCGGCGGCACCTGGCACCTGGTGGCCGGCGTTCTCAACGAGACCGTCGAGCGAAACATAAATACCGCCGTCAACAATCTCACCTCGAATACCGGCAACTACAACACCAATTATGCTAGCGGATTCGCGCCCCGGTTCGAGATCACCAGCGACGCTGCCTACTTGAATGGCAGCTTCGATACCTTCGGCATCGTCCATGACTTCACCGTCGGTTCGGCTGGTTATCGCGCTTCGTCCTATTCAGTGATCACTCCGGCCAACACCGCGTGCCCGCCCAGTGCGACCAGCACCTGCCTGGGAAACGCCAATCTGGCCAATCCAGTGATTTTCGCAGAGCCAGTGCAGGGGCCGCCGCAGGTGGGTCGGGCCTTCATTTACGACTCCTCGGATCAGTATCGGCAGGGCTTCAATATCAATGACACTCTGAAGCTTACCGATCATTGGATGGTGCACGTAGGCGCTAGCCAGGACTGGTTCCGCACCCAGAACTTCAACAACAAGGGCGTGCAGACCGGAGAGTTCAGCAGCCACGGCATCTCTCCGAGCGCCAGTATCATATTCAAGCCCACAAGCAACTCCACGCTGTATGCCACCTACGTAAGCAGCCTGCAGGCGGACGCGGATACCGCACCCGCGTCGACGGCGAGTGTCACCGTTGTGAATGCCGGCGAGAGCCTCCCGCCCTATCGGAGCAGGCAGTACGAACTCGGGTACAAGATCAACTTCGAAAGGATCTATTTCACCGCGGCGTTGTTTGACATCGATCGCCCGTTTGCCAACACCTTCCCAGTCGATGGCAATCCGAACAAGGTGATCTATGAAATCGTGGGCGACCAGGTCAACAAGGGTTTGGAACTCTCCGCGGTGGGCCAGCTCATCGGCGGGCTGACGGTGTACGGCGGGGTCTCGCTGCTGAACTCCAGGATGGAGAACACTCCTCTGGCATCAACGGACAACCAGCCATACGTAGGTACACCCAAGGTCAAGGGCAATGTACTGCTCGAGTATCACATTCCGACCGTTCCGGGTCTGGTCGCGACTTTGGACTACCAGTTCTCCGGCCCGCGACCGGGAGATGACACCAACCAGTTCTCTGTCGCGGGCTATAACTTGTTCGATGTCGGCGGGCGATACACGCTTCGGATGTGGGGTACGCCGGTCGCCTGGCGTCTGGCGGTCGAAAATGTAACCGATAGGCACTACTGGTCGACGATCGGGCCAAGCAACATTACTGGATCCGACACGGGCAACCTCGTGGCTCATATCGGCGCACCCCGCACGCTGCAGGCCTCCGTTACAGTCAAATTCTGAGTGCTGGGAGCTGCAGCTCGATCAGCCGATGGACCGCGGGCTGAGCCGCTCGAGCTCTTGGGCGGCTCCTCACCCCCTCAATTACGAACCCTCAATAGTGACGGTTGCCCTCGATAGAGCTGAGGCAGGAGTTGCTGGAACGCTGCGAGCTTTGGCAGGTCGTTGTAGACGATGTAGGGATCGGACAGATTGTGCACAAGAAAGTCCTGGTGATACCCCTCCGCAGGATAGAAGGCGACGAACGGGTCAACGCGGGTCACGATCGGACTCCCAAACGCACGTATGCGCTCGAGCTGTGCGATGTAGGCGAGGGCGATTCGTTGCTGAGTCGCATCGCCATAGAAGACCACGGATCGATACTGGCTTCCCTCGTCGGGGCCTTGCCGGTTCAGTTCAGTCGGATCGTGGGCGACGGAGAAGAAAACCTGGAGTATTTGCCCGTAGGTAACCTCGCGCGGGTCGAACGTGATCTTTACCGATTCCGCATGACCCGTCGCGCCCGTGCCGACCACGCGATAGTGTGCGGTCGCCGCTTTGCCGCCGGAGTATCCGGCGAGGACCTGGTGCACGCCCTTGAGGTGCTCGAATACGGCCTGCATGCCCCAGAAGCATCCGCCGCCAAGCACGGCGGTCTGCAACGCTCCCGCGGCCAGCGCGTTGTCCGAGCTCGGAGCAGGTAGCGCGCGGGGCGATTCATCAGCGCTTGACTGCAGCGAGGCGAGCAGCGCGGCGAAGACGAACGCGACCAGCACACTTGCGGGTGCGCGCCTCGAGTTTCGCAGAATCGCGATCGAATGATTGGCAAAGGTCATCAGAGTTACTCCAGATTGCTTCCCACTCTCGGTCCGGTCAACCGAACGTGAAGGCGAACGCCCGCACGCCGGACCAAGAACTCCAGGGTGAACACACGGTCTCGCACAGCGTGCGATTGCGGGAGTCGGTCCGAGTTGATCCAGGCGACCGCGCCGTTCAGACCCGGAAAGTTACCCTCATCGGGGAGAGAATTCGAGCGGAGAGCGCCGGCGGGTCGGGGAGCACCGGCGGCGCTCTCCGCCATGGTTCCCGTCGCCCGCGTCGGCTTCGCCGCGTGGCCGCGCCAGCCGCATAGCTCGTCAGAAACAGGGCCGTCCGGGCGCTCGGGCGTTGAAGCGCCGCGCCGGTCAGAATCAATCCCAGGATCGGCCCAGCGCAGCCTGGAGTCATTCTAGGGTGCGGTGCGCGCCATACGCCGCACGGCGTCGTCATGCTGCACCGTCTGGACCTGCTCCAAGGTGAGCCTCGTCCTGAGAGCGATTGCACCGAGAACGCGGTGGTTGGGATCGGGCGGCAACCTCAGCCCATGGACTCGCTCCCAGGCGCGGATGCGCTCCTCGGGAGTCATCAGATCCGAGCACAGCTCTTCTAATTCGACACGCCGCTTCGCCGCGTTGGCTTCTGCTTCCGCCGCGAGCATCTCCGCGTGCGTTCGGAGGAGCTCCCTCTGCTGACTGGCATAAGCGGAGCTGTCGAGGAAGTTGAGTGGATTCGGGCTCATGAACCGGTTCTCCGAGCGCCGTAGCTCCTCTGTTCGGCCTTATTGACTGACGGCACGCTTCGGGAGCTGAGGTGCCGAAAGGAGTGGCCGACGTGAGCCTCTTCAGTAACGCCGATTACCACCGCCGAGATAGCCGGCGGCGCGGTTTCCCCCGCCCGAACGCTCCTGCGCTTCACTCACGCGAAGTGAACGTCCCCCGAAGGCGGTTCCGTTCAACGCCTCAATGGCGCGTACGGCGTCTGCGCTCGACATCTCGACGAAGCCGAATCCGCGCGGACGGCCGGAGTCGCGATCGTTGATCAGAGATACCTTCTCAACTGTTCCGTGGCTGGCAAATAGCGTGCGGACAGACTCATCGGTCGTCGTAAAGGGAAGATTTCCAACGTATAACTTGGTCACTGCAGCTCTCACAAAGAATGCGGAACGATGTGGCGGAACAAGCCGCCTCTCTTTGGTTCGTCGAGCTTTGCAGGGATGGAGTCAGGGCAACCTGGTGCAGGAGGGGCGACCCAGGGCCGTGGCAGACAAGCCGAAAGGTTACGAGCCGAGGCACACACTACAGGACATTGGCCGAGGCTGCTCGACTTTCGTACGAAAATGTCGTTCGGTTCCCAACGCGCTTCTATCCACCATGGAGCGACGAACGCGAGGGCCGTGTCTTTCGTCGTGCGCGTTGCAAAAATGGATTCGCCTCGCGCATTGATGCAGCCCGGCGAAGCAAGCGCCGATGAAAGGCAAGCGCTAACGAGGTTGAGGGCGTATGGTGGCCTGATGGATTCCTCGCTGATCGAGGTACACCTCGCGTTGGTAGAAGAGCACGTTGCGCAGGGCGCGCGACACATCGCAAGGCAGCGCGACCTCGTTGACCTACTCTCACGCGGCGGTCGCGACACGGAAGACGCGAGGGCGCTGCTTCGCAGGTTCGAGGAGTCGCAGGCAATGAATCTTGCCGACCGCGATAGATTGCGCAAGGAACTTCGCGAGTCGGGCTGAACTGTGAAGGCGCTCTGTCTGCTAGCCCCTGCGAACCCACGCAATCCGGCTGGCGAATCGCCAGAGGCGCACACGAAACTGGCTCGTCATCCGGTAGCGATGCTTTCCCGCGGAAGATGAGCCGTGGATACCGTCTCGCGCTCGTTCGGGCTGAGGCGACCGGCCGCGCGTTATCGGCGCCCACCGGTTGATTTGCGCCGAGAGATTCGCGCCCTCCACAGCGTACACCAGCGCGGCCCGCGCCGCTTTGCTTTCGGCGGCTCTGACTGATTGTACGGCGTCGGGCTGTCTCATGCTGTATGGTGTGGCGGACGCTCGTAACTCTCTCCTTCGCCACTCAAATCGCGCGCTCACGTCGCGCACCGGAACGCCTCAATGTCAACCAGCTTGGCCGATGCATTTGCAAAATTCGGTGCCACGCTGGAAAGCCCGGTGCATGGCCGCTCTGCCATCGCCGACGATGGCGCCCTGGTGCTCAGCTGCTCGATTCCGCGCTTCCGTCGTCCAGGGCCCGGCGTGCTTCGCTACGAAGACTTGCTGTCGCGCGACCCGCCCGACAAAAAGAACACAGCGCTGCTGGGGGAGCACCTGGCACTCGCACGCGATGGGGAATTGCCTGTCAGGATGGTCGTGGTCGCGTTGGCTCTCGAGGGCAAGACGCGTCGCAACATCTACGCGCGTCCCGATCTGGTCGGGCGCCTGACCATGTTCGACGGCGATCACTTCGTCGTCGACTTACGCGTCTCCTCGTCGAGCCACAGCAGCCCGTAGCATCGCGCCGTAATCGACGCAGTGTGTAGCGGCCGCAACTACGTGCAGGCCGGATCGCACGCGACGGGACGTCGACGCGTCGCGCTGCAAGCCGCTCGCATAGCGACGTGACGACTTTGGTCATCGTTTGTTTGATGGTGCTGGTCCTCTATCTCGGCACCCGGTGGCTTAGTTCCTCTGCCGAGAACGTCAAGCTGCGAGGGCAGATCGCAGCGCTCAAGAGGCAACTCGCACGGCGGAAAGGCTGATGCTAACCTCTCCACTCGCGGCCTATGCTGCTCGTAGCGGCGTGAGATCCCCGCGAGCGTGCGTACGCAGGACTTGGCGAACGATCGCGGGAAGTCGACGCTGAAGAGGGGCTTGGACTTAAGACCTTCGTGGATATCAGTCGGCGGCGGGTTCGGTCACGAGTCAAGCCCGCAATTCTCACGCGCAGAGGCCTCACACGGAGCTCGGCGAGACCTCGTCGGTATGTTGCATCACTCGGGGCGCGGGAGTCTCGCGTGAACCGGGCCCGGCGTGCTGGCGGCGAATGCACGCAGACACTCGCAGGAACAGATGATCGCCGCCGGCTCTTGATCATCGATCGCACCGGGGTTCGGGTGCCGGCTGACGCGAAAGTGCTCGTGTGGACGCCGTCCGTCCTCGTAACCGATGTCGCGTTCGCAGACATCGCAAGTCAGGACCATGATCTCTTGCGCCGGGCTGAAGTTCCCAGTCTTGCGCCACGCCATTTCTCGAGTCCTCCAAGCGCGGCACCGGCCCGCATTGCAAGTGACGGTTCGTTGGTTGAATGCACGCGGCAGTGGCGCGACCGCTCCGTGGGTTGTGGGCGCGCGGCAGCGCAATCAACCGGGTTGAGCTTTACGATGCGCTTCCGGCACAACCGTGTCGCTATAGTTCGCCTTACGCACATGCTCTCCGCTATCGCTGCTGTGGAACCCGCGAGGGAAGTATTGCGCGCTAACGCCTGCGACGGCGGGTCGCTGTCTGCTGGGAGCTGAGTCGCGTTCGCTGCGGCTCGAAGATCATCGCGAACCACTTGCCAGGAAGTTCGACAACACGTATCACCGTGTCCCGAACTCCGATCCAGGTCTGTGCGGTTGCGCACACAGTCCGCACCGTCGCCGACTGCACGCTATGTTTGCGGCCGCACGGAACCTGCGGGGCGTCTGGAGTCACACTGTAGCGCCGAAACGGCTTGGCGGAGGTAATGCAACATGACATCGGAACGGTCAGGTAGCATCCGGAAGTTCCCCATTCCTGAGATCGCGGACACCGCTACGTCGACCACCACCGGGAGCGCGACGGGGCGAGAGCCGACGCGCACCTTGCTCGACTTGGCCAATTGCGCCACCGTTCGCTTCTCATCCGAGGATCCGTGCCATCCCATCGAGCACCTAATCGACGCAAGCTCAGGCCGCGGTGCGTCGCGCTGGGCGAGCGCGCGGTGGGATGCGACCGAGCAGATCATCCTCGAGTTCGACGCACCCCAGCGAATCTCCGTCATCGACTTCGAAGTCGAGGAGACGCAGCTCGAGCGCACCCAAGAAGTCATAGCCGAGCATTCGTCCGACGGCGGCCAGACGTACCGGCAGACGTTCGTGCAGGAGTACACATTCAGCCCGGACGGAGCGACGTATCAGCGCGAGAGTCTCAAAGTAGAGTTGTGCGGCGTGACGCTGCTTCGACTCACCATCGTGCCCAACAA
>Ga0134126_10009299_pt1 | contig 12383 bp, 7 predicted proteins | sample KB31752_FD_96881 | JGI IMG/M metagenome (GOLD analysis project Ga0134126, IMG submission 96881) | Terrestrial soil microbial communities with excess Nitrogen fertilizer from Kellogg Biological Station, Michigan, USA - KB3-175-2 | ecosystem: Environmental > Terrestrial > Soil > Unclassified ...
ATCGCTAAACTGCACCGTCAAGGGCGCGTCGCCCGAGGTCGGATTGGCGGTGAAGTCCGCCACCGGCGGCGGTGGCGTTGAATCATTGTCATGGATGACGATGGTCGCTGTGTTCGGTGAACCCACGTCGTACGCCGCATCAGCCGACAGGGTGAGGACGACCGTTTCATCGCCCTCGACCTGCGTGTCATCCACCGGCGTCACTGTGATCGTCGCTGAGATGGCTCCCGCCGGGATCGTCACCGAGGTGGGGAGGGATTGGTAATCGATCCCGTTGGCGGCGGAGCCACCCAGCGAAAATCCAATCGTAAGAGCCGATGCCGTGCTGCCGGTTCGGCTAAGGGTAAATGTGCCCGGATCAGCGCCTTGTTCGGAGGCGTCCGCATCGGTGGCCACCACTGTGACGGTGGGTTTTTGCGGCGGTGGCGTTGAATCATTGTCATGGATGACGATGGTCGCTGTGTTCGGCGAACCGACGCTGTAACCCGGCCCCGGTACGAGCGTGACCACCACCGTTTCGTCTCCTTCCACTTCCGAGTCGTCGATCGGTGTGATGGTGAGGTCCGCGTCGGCCAGACCCGCGGGGAACGGGCTGGTGGTCGGTAATTGCTGATAGTCGGTTCCGTTCGAGGCGGTCCCGGAAAAGGTCCAGCTCACCTGGATGGCTTGCGAGGTGTCACCGGTCCGGTGGAACCGGATGACGCCGTTGTCCGGCCCGGTCTCCGAGGCATCGGGATCGCTTGCCGACAGCGTGATGACCGGCTCATCGGGAGGTGGAGTCCCGTCATTGTCGGCGATCGTGACCGTCGCGCTGCCGGGCGCGCCCACATCGTAGGCCGGGTCGCTTGACAGGGTGAGGACGACCGTTTCATCGCCCTCGACCTGGGTGTCATCCACCGGCGTCACTGTGATCGTCGCCGAGACGGCTCCCGCCGGGATCGTCACCGTGCCGCTCAAGGTCTGATAATCCGTCCCGTTCACCGCCGTGCCGCCCAGGGTGTAGTTCACCGTCAGCGCCCCCGACGTGTCTCCCGTGCGGGTGAGGGTGAAGACGCCCGGATCGCCGGACTCCGACGCGTTCGCGTCGGTCGCCGCCACCGTGACCGCCGGCTTCCCGTCCGGCGGCACCGTCGAGCCGCCCAGCGCCTTTTGCAGGTTCAATCGCCCCCCGCTGACGCACTTGCCCGCCAGCCCCGGCAGCGGGTCCACGTTCGAGAGGATCCGCTGGATGATCTGCCGGTAGTCCTCCTGCGGATAGTGCGCCATCAGCAACGCGCACGCCCCGCTCACGTGCGGCGCCGCCATCGACGTGCCGTCAAAATACTTGTAGTCACTGTCCGAGCCGTTCCAGCACGAGAAAATCGCCGCCCCCGGCGCCCCCAGGTCCACGCTGCTCGCCCCGTAACTGGAAAAGGAGGCCAGCTCGTCGGTGCGCGTGGTCGCCGCCACCGAAATGATGTTGTCCAGATCGTAACTGGCCGGATACAGCGGACTGGTGTCGTCGTTGTCCGCCGAGTTGCCCGCCGCCGCCACCAGGATGATGCCCGCCTGGCGCAGGTTCTCGATCGCATCGTGCAACGCCTGCGAGGTGAAACTCGGGCTGCCCCAGCTCGCGTTCACCACCTTCGCCCCCTTGCTCCGCGCGTAATCCATGCACTTGATCGCGTCGGAGATGAACCCGTTGCCCGAGGAATCCAGAAACTTGCACGCCATGATCTGCACGTGCCACGCCACCCCCACCACCCCCACACTGTTGTTGCCCACCCCGCCGATCGTGCCGCTGACGTGCGTGCCGTGCCCGTAATCATCGTCCGGATCCCCGCTGTTGTTGATCGCGTTGATCCCATGCACATCGTCCACGTACCCATCCCCGTCGTCGTCAATCCCGTTGCCCGGAATCTCCCCCGGATTGACCCACATGTTGTCGGCCAGGTCCTCGTGGCTGTAGCGCACCCCCGTGTCGATCACCGCCACCACGATGTTGCTCGCCGTGTTCTGCGTGTCCCACCCCTCCTGCGCGTGAATGTCCGCCCCGGGGATGCCCCCGTAGACTCCCGTGTTGTGCAACCCCCACAGCGAGCCGTCCCCGTAACGAAAATCGTCCGGCACCGCCAGCACCTCCACCCGGTAATCCGGCTCCGCATACTCCACCAACCCACTGGAGCGATAGGTGGCGATCAGATCAGAAACACTCGATGTGAGGGGTGTCTGAAGGACCTGCAGCCCTCCCATTGAGGAGTAGTTTTGCAAAACCTGTACTCCAGCCAGCGCGTGCAACTGTTCCAGGGCGGACAAGATTATCCCCGGTTTGGGTTTGATCAAAATCCTGTCATTCCTGAAACTCGCGGCGAGACTGTGGACAGAGACGACGGTTGAGGAAGGGACCGCGCGATAGAACCGTTGCTGAAAGTTTCCGCTCGCGGAATCAGTGAAATCAAAGTGCCCGGCGCTCGGTACCGTGTTGGTAAAAACAGGAGCCCACTTCAACAAATCTCCGCTCGCTTCCACGACGTAAACCGCGCCGGGCGCGCCTGAAATCCGGAAGTGAAATTGCGACGGCGCGGATCCCTGGCTGTTGGACGGCGCCGGAGAATTCGCTTGAGCCGACGCACCGAATGGCGCGGAGACCAAAGTCAAAAGCATCCCCAACGCGAACCACATCCTTGCGCGCGGTGGTTTTCCGTCCGTTGATTCGATCGCATTCGGTGACAGGTTCGTTTTCATGAGTTCATCCGTCCGTTCGTTGATCCGAGGTTTCCCGGGCTTGAACACACGCACCAAGCCCGGGAAAAAGGGCGACAAACTTCCATTCATATGAATTGGTTCCGTCCGTCCGCCCAAACACCAAAGATGTTCGTTGTTGATGATGTTGCTTACAAAGTTGAACGCCGCCTGTCCAAGCGGTGCTCGATCCGCGAATGCGGTCTTACAGTTTCTTGCTCTGTGAAAGAACACTGGCACCGACACTAATCGTTTGGCCGGAATCCGAAAGCGGGGTAAGAACCTGAAATCCGGCGGGTAAAGAACCTACTGTCGCAGTTGCCAGACTCCGACCGTGTCAAAAAATTATGTGAAGCCCTTCGCGACTGCGACCCGCGAGTCTCGCGTCGCCGCAGCGGGTGAATGCGGAGGTCACACGCCCGGCTCAGAGCGCTGGAACGTACGCTTCGTCCACTTCAAACTTGACCGTCACCTGGCGCAATCGTCGCCGCACCGGGACGACTTTTCGCAACTTCGGGTCGAAATAATCCTTCAACATCGAAGGCCGCGGGCTTCTTAGATAGACATCGGGTCGATCACGCAGGTCGCCAGAAGCAACCACGTCGAGTTCTTCGCGGGAGGAGGCGTATTGAATGATGCAAGGCACGTGGGTGATTCCCAGTTCGCGCAAGGCGTATGCTCGATGGCTTCCGTTGTGGAGCACGAGCCGGTTCTCCGCGTAAATTGCATTCAGGAAATTGGAGCCGAATCCCACGGCGATTCCGAGTACGCCGACCAAAGAACCCGGCAGAGGGTGGTCCTTGATGTGACGCGGTTCCAACCGCATTGGCCTCAGGAACCGAAGGTCGTTGGACGGTGACATGAACACATAGGTATTGTTGTGAACGCGTGACCATTTGAACGGCGGCTGCGGATGATCTGCAGGCAGACAGGTGCGAAAAACCTCCTCTTCCCCCGGCGACGCACCCAGCTTGTCCTTCAGCCTGTTCACGTGCGCCAGGTCAATGTGTTTTTGATAAACAACCATGCGGTCCAGGTCGACCATCCCGACGTTGCTCGGCAGTGTGTTGAACCCGTTTACAACCAAAGGGTCGTCGAGCAGGGCCGCGTAAAGCGACTCCAGGCGCGGACCGAGTTTGGTGATGGGGGGATGATCGGCCAGACCGGCCTCGTCTTTCTGAAGCGTCCGGATGTGTTCGTTGGCAGCGCGCCACTCGTCAGTCAGCGCGCCTTCGTGCAGCGATTCTCCATCGACCGTTTGATGAGCCATGAAACGCAGAAACCGGCCCAGGGTCGGTCGGCCGATCAGATAGACGTTGTCATCGACGACCTCGCCGCTTGTCACCGGGATCGTGTGGCGTCCGACAGGTTCCGCTTGTCCCGCCTCTTGAGTTTCAAACATCGCGATGTCCGCAATCATATTTCCACCTTTCCAGTTGTTCGAGTTCACCTGACTTTTTTGCCTTACCACCACGACCAGAATTCGACTTTAAAGGTGCGGGCGAGCCGCCGTTCCAACAGATCGATGATTCGACGCCGACCGCACAGGATTTTTGCATTGCCGGTCATGCCGGGTTTGAGAAGGAGCCAACGGTTGTCAATCCGGGTGGTGACGAGGATCGTCTTCCCGGAAAACTCCTCACTCGAGGCCACGGCAGCTTCCTGTCGATCCTCATTCGGCTGAACGGTTGCCACTCCCATGGACGTGACTTTCCCGTAAAAGGTCAGGTTCGGATAGGCCCGGACCTTCAGGGCAACGGTTTGCCCGACATTCACGTCGGCAATTTCCTTTTCCGAGATCGGCGTCTCCACTTCGATGGATTTCATTTCGACGACCTTCGCGATGAGATCGCCCTTCTTTACAAGGTGATGCGCCATTTCCTCCAATTGCCGGGCGGGCGTCGCGACGATGCCCGACGCTGGACTGACAATTCGCGCGAGCCGGATCTGTTCATTCAGGTAACGACGTTCAGCATCGAGGCGCGCAATTTCGGCCTTGGTCGCGTCGATTTCTTCCGGCCGGCTGCCGGCCAACAACAGAGCAAGTTTGCCTTTCGCTTCCACAAGTTCGTTCTCGCGGTCGGCCAGATAAGCCTCGCTCGCTTCAAAATCCTGTTGAGAAAGAAGTTTTTGTTCATACAGAGGTTTGTTCCTCTCGCGCATGCTTGTCGCAAAAACGACGCGTTCCTGGGCTTTGGCAACCGTGGCTTTCGCCAGATTGATCTCCTCGGGCCGCGCTCCTGCTTCAAGCTGTCTTAGTTTTGCCCGCGACTCTTCAATGGCGGCTTCGGTCTTCCGCAATTCTGCTACGTTGTCCCGGTCCGAAAGCTGCGCGACCAGATCGCCCTCCTTAAGGGTGTCACCTTCATTGACGTAAACTCTTTCGACAATTCCCTCCACCTCGGCCCGGGCATCCGCGTTATGCAACGGGAGCACCCTGAAGGAACCCCTCACCTTGAGTTCCATCTGCGTATAGAACGCGACCGCCCAGGCGGCGCCAAGCAAACCCGCCGCGATGAGCGGCCTTTTCAGCACCGCGAATATTTTCCTGATGGCCCTGAACCAGGCCTTTGATTCCTGGGGAAACAGCCGAAGAAGCCGCCGCCGGATCTTGGCGACGATCAGGAATACGATCATCACCAGCGCCTTGAGTCCCTGGTCGCGCCGCAAGAGAAAATCCGTGAGCAACCAGATCATGTAACCCAGGGCGCAGAAGGAAAAGGAGGAAGCAACCAGTCCATAGACGAGAAAGATTCTCTTTTCGCGCGGAGTTCCTTCCACCCGCGTTTTTGCCCCGAAAAGCCTTTTGATTCCCGCCCCGATGCACGCGTAGGACCGGCGCCTCAAATTATGGATGCCGATCGAATCGCTCAAGAGATAGTAGCCGTCCATTTTAATCAGCGGGTTGAAGTTCAGGAGGGTTTTGACCCCGGAGGTCGCGGTAACGGCCAGCGCGACAAAATTGATCCAGGTTCCCGAATCGGTGAGCCGCCAGATCAACGCCGCAAGCGCCCAGAGAAACAGTTCAAAGTACGGCCCGGCAAAAGAAACCAGGAGCCGTTTCGATTTTTCCGGGAAGAGCCAGGCGTCGCTCACATTGCAGTAGAGGCAGGGTTGAAGCAGCAACAGCAGAAAGCCGAGTTCGTGGACCTCGCCGCCAAAGCGTTTGCAGGTCAATCCGTGGCCGAACTCGTGAGCCACCGTGACCAGGAGGATGATTGCCCAGACCGTCGGAATCGCGCCCCATTGATAAAGCCGGGGAAGATCCTGTTTGAACTCTCCCCAGTTGAACACGATGACGCAGGCCGCCGCGAGAATCGTTGCCGCGGACAGGGCCATGAAAGTCCATGTGAACAGGAACCGCACTTTTCCCACCAGCCAGTCGAACAAGTGATCCGGATCGCAGACGCGAAACATCAGGTAAAACACATTCCCTTGAAGCCGGCGGCGTTTGCCGGCAGACCGCTTCGGTCTGGCTTCCGGCGTCTCCAGGAGGCGGCTGTCGCCGAGCGTCTTGACAAAGCTTGTCAATGCTTCCGGTTCCAGCGTCGCGCCAAACTTTTCGCCAACTCGTTGACAAACGGTTTCCGGTGAGGTCGCCCCGTCGAGCTGGCGCGCGATGAAATACTCCGGTTCCTTGAAACGGTAGAAGTCACCACGGACGGGATCCTTGATCACGAAACTGGCATCGCCGTTCGACCCGCGCCGGCTGAAGATCAAATCGCTTCGGAGTTTGGGGTGCTGTGAATCGCGTAACGGGTCCGCAGCGAGAATACCGCCGGGATCTGCCGGCGGTCTCCCGCTGCGTTCAAGGGAGGCCAGACGATCGGTCGGGACTCCCATTGTCAGTTCGGTCGCCACGTATCAGTCGCAACCGCACTCCTGGCTGCCTTTACTGTGACTGCTGTTGCTATGGCTTCCACCCGAGCCGCTGCCCGAACCGGAACCTGATCCGGAAGCTGGCGCGCCACCGCCCCCCGGAGGAGGCGTCACGCCGCCAGTGGGCAGGGGTATCGGCGGAATGGTTATTCCGCCAGGAGCAATTCGTTGTTCAAGTTTCTCAATGCCGAGGTTCACTAGTTTCATAGTGTTTCCTTTCGCTTTGTTCGTTTTCGTTTTTCATTACTGTCACATTTGCAGCACACCCGTGCTGCAAAGCCTCATGAACATCGGGTTGTGGTTTCTGATTGTGATCATCAAATTGATCTCTTGTCGGAAGGAGGAAAGCCGGGCAAAACCCTGAAATTCAGGCGGGTGGACACCTGAGATGGCGCTGCTCAAACACCTCGGTTTCCTGCGCCCGCTCACAAGCACCGTGAAAAGTCGCGCTTCACAGAATTTTATTGGCAAACCGGGAGGGCCACTGGAGTTTCCAATGGCCTTCCCGTTAAGGTGCGGGAGATCAAACAGGGAGCCTGATCTCCCGTTGCAGCGTTATTTGCTACTTGCTGCCATGACTGGCATGGCTGCCGCCCGAGGCGTGACTGCCCTTGCTGTGGCTGCCGCCCGAGGCGTGACTGCCTTTGCTGTGGCTGCCGCCCGAGCCGGACCCTGAACCACTGCCGGAGCCGGACCCTGAACCACCGCTGCCTCCACCGGTTGGCGGAGGCGTTACACCACCGGGCGGAACAATTCCACCAGGAGCGATGCGTTGTTCGAGTTTCTCGAAGCCTAGATTCACTAGTTTCATAGTGTATCCTTTTGGTTTGTTTTGTTGTATTTTGGTTTATGTATTACTGCGTTTGCAGCACACCCGTACTGCAAATCTGCAACACACTCGTGCTGCAAAAGCCGTGATTGAAAACGAATACTACCCTTCCACCGCGCGACGAGAAGAAGGGTGAAACCCGAAAACACCCGTGAGGAAACGCCCGATACCCGACCGGGCAATGCCCCCGGTCGCTTTCGGCGATCGACCGTTTGGTGCGAGTTCGCGCCCGGGCTGTTGCGAGCGAAGCGGCTGACGCTTCATCCCCGTAACAATCGCCCTGTAACGGCGGAATAAGAAATGACTGGTGTTGAGCGAAGCTGCGAGCGCCGGATTCGCCGAATTTGCTGTTCATTTGGATGGGTAATCGCTGAATTCTGGGCGTCATCTTACTTGCCGGTGTAATCCCAGGAGGCGCGGCCGTCATACAAGATGAAGTTCATGCCTGATAGCGTCCGGCCCTCCAAACCCGCCGCACTCGCCTGCACCGCCAGTCGCACCCACTGTCCCGCCGCCGGCAACGCGCCCATGGGACGCTGGCTCGACGTGCCATCCGTACCCCATGGAATCAAATTCTCGCCCCAATACACGCGATGATCCCACGACGACCCGTCAAACCACTGCAACATGATTTCCCGTGGTGGGTTGGCAGGGTCCAGGTACGCGTAGGTGAACAAAGTGTCCCCGGAGTTGACAGTCAACACGGCAGTCGCCTCGGAAAAGTAATGATAGTGGATCCCGGGTGTGAGGCTGGATTGATGAGCCCGCGTGCCAAAAAACGGCGCCGGGTTGCTGCTGATCCAGTTCCAGGCATCGCCGCCGTCTGCGCCCGTCCACGCCCCCGCAGGAATGGCGTCATCCATCCACACCGTGTTTGCCGGGCTTGCGTTGTTCACCGTCACCATCACGGGATCGGAGGTGGCTTGATTGCCTGCCGCGTCCCGCGCCACGGCCGTCAGGGTGTGCGACCCGTTGGCTGTCGAAGCCGTGTCCCAGCTGAATTCGTAGGGTGTGCCGGTGATCTCAGCCCCCAGGTTTGCGCCGTCCAGTTTGAATTGCACGCCGGTGACACCCACATTGTCCGACGCGTTCGCCGAAACCCTCGCCGGACCGGATATCGTCGTGCCACTGGCCGGTGAGGTAATGGTGACCGCAGGCGACGTGGTGTCGCTGGGAGTTCCGTTGTTGACCGTCACTGTTATCGGAGCGGAAGCACTCTGGTTCCCGGCTGCGTCTCTGGCCACGGCGGTAAGGGTGTGTGCTCCGTCGGCGCTCGACGTTGTGTTCCAACTGATGCTGTACGGGGCCCCCGTCGCTTCGACTCCCAGGTTGGCGCCGTCGAGTTTGAACTGGACGCCGGCAACACTCACATTATCGGATGCGCTGGCCGTCACGGTCACCGCGCCCGAAACTGTTGCGCCGCTCGCGAGTGTCGTGATGGCAACTGTGGGCGGAGTCGTGTCGGGCGGGGGTGGCGGATCGGCGGGTCCGACATTGACACCTGTGTAATCCCAGGTTGCGCGCCCGTTGTACAACACAAAGGACATCCCATTGAGTGCGCTCCCTTCCAAACCCACCAGACTTGCGGGCACTTCAAGCCGTACCCATCGGCCGGCGGCAGGCAGTGGGCCAACACGACGGCGGCTGGCCGTCCCGTCTGTGCCCAGCGCGATATTGTTCGCGCCCCAATAAGCCCGGTGCTCCCAGGTGAATCCGTCGCTCCACTGAAACATCAGCTCGCTTGGAGGATTCGCGGGATCGAGATAGACGTAGCTGAACAGTGTGTTGTTGGTGCTGACGGCCAGGGTCGCCGTTGCGCCGTAAAAGAAATGCTGATGCGATCCGGCCTTGATGGCTGACTGATGCGCGAGCCTGCCCGCGAACGGAGCCGGATTGCTGCTGACCCACTTCCATGAATCCCCGTTGTACGCCCCGGTGGTCGCCCCGGCGGGCACCGCATCATCGAACCAGACGAGGTCGCTGCCAATATGGACCTTCACAGAGGCGATGTTGTTGCTTTCGGCCGCTCCACCTCCCTCGTTAAGCAAATTGATCGGATCGGCGGTGGCGACCAGCCAGTAGTCGCCATCAGGAATACCGGTGATATCGATGTTCTGGTCGGGGAGTGTCCACGGATATACGTCCGCCCAACCGACCGAGATTCCCTGCGGGTCAACCTGATCGCAATTCGTGTACGTCTCGGACGAAGCGGCATGCTGCAACGATCCGTTCACCATCAGATCATCTCTGATGCAGAAACTGACCTTCTGGTTGGAAGCCAGCACCGTGGTTCCGACCGAGCCGTCCGAAGCGAGGTTGCGAAGCTCGTAACGGGCGAAATTGTCAAAATGCCAGTGATGATGCGCCGGATGGAATTCAAAGGTGCCCACATAAGTGGAACTCACGACATACCAGTTGCCGTTGTTGTCGTGACTGTAAAGGCGCTGGTAGGCGTCGGTCGTGTCGGTCGTCGCGTTGTTCACCGGCATCACATCAAGCGGACCCTGGCCCAGGTTCGCGATGCTGACAGTGAAACGGAGAAATTTCTGTCCGGTGCCCGGGTCGTATTCGATACCAACGTCGGACGGTGGCAGTGCCTGAAGATCCGGATAATGAATCGTGCCGACGGGATTCGCCCGCGCCGGCGTGGCCGCACAGCTCAGCGCAATCGCCAGAACGCTCAGGCGAAGAAACAGCCCTCCGGCGGCACATTCGTTTTTCACGGTTGCATTTCGTCTCGATGATCGCAGAGGTTCTCGCCTCATGTTGCCGCTCCGCTTTTTCAATCCGCGCGTCGATTTCAGATTGCCGATGGACCTATCGGACCACACTGACCTTGCCGCCTTTGATGCGAATCTTGACGGCGGCAGTGTTGTTGGCCTCGGTCGCGCCGCCGCCCTCGCTGACCAGGTTGTCCGGATCGGCAGTCGAAACGAGCCAGTAAACACCGTTGGGAATTCTCGTGATGTCCAGACTCTGGCCGAAAAGATTCCACCCATAAACATCGGCCCAACCGATCGAAATCCCTTGCGGATCCACCTGATCGCAGTTCGTGTAGGTTTGGGAGGATGAAAAGTGTTCCAGACCGGAATTGACGACGATCGAATCCTCCAGACAAAAACTGACCTTGGACGCCGACGCCAGAACCGTATCGCCGATCGAGCCGCCGGTCGCCACGTTGCGGAGTTCGTAGCGGGCAAAATCCTCAAAATGCCAGTGGTTATGCTGCGGATGGAAAACGAAGGTCCCGACGTACACCGTGTCGGCGACATACCAGTTGCCGTTCGCGTCGTGGCTGTAGAGGCGTTGATAGGCATCTGTTGTGCCGGTGACCGCGTTGTTCTGGGGAACGAGTTCCATGGGCCCCTCACCCAGGTTCGCGATGGCGTTCGAGAACCGCAGCAGTTTGTGGTGGGTAACCGGGTCATTTTGAATTGTGATGTCGTATGGTGGCAGGGTCTGAAGGTCCGGGTAATGGATCGTGTCGGGCGGATTGGCTCGCGCCATCCGGATTGCGATAACAGAGCAACCCAGGCCGACGGCAAGGATGAGAAACCATTTGGCGGACAAGTTGAGGGCCACATTTCTGTCAGGGACGGTTTGTTTCGTGATTGTCGAGTTCATGGCATTGATTTTCTGATTCGTTTGTTCTTCAATCGAATTGAGCGCGCTGAGAATAAAACGCGGTCGGCCGCGCGGATAGATGGGTGAGAAACTGAAAAGAGAAAAATCAAGACCCGACATTGGAAAGGGCAAAAACCCCATCAATCAAGGTCTGGACCGCGTTGACTCCGTAACCTCGTGAATGTGCGCCGACTCACTGTTGGCCGGTTTGCACGTTTCGACCGCTCTGGCGCCCGACTCTGCTTCGCGTCCGTTGCGCTCCGCGGGTCCAACCTCCGACGTAAAAGGAAAATCAAATAACGCCCGCTGCGTGATTGACAACCTTCATGGGCGCTGCGGCGTCTGGTCAGGCCACGTCGTCAGACAATGCACGCGGAACAAAAACAATCGCACCCTCACGCGGGAGGAGAATGAACCTCTGATGGAACCGACGGCCCGGCGGGCCGAGGCGCAACCTCAGAAGATGAAATTAAGCAAGCAGTTGTGTGAACATCCCTTTGGGTCCCTGCCACCCTCTGGCTTTTTCTCGGCCTCGAAGCGGGTTACACGTCCTATCCGCCGGACGTGCGTCGCTGGCGGCTCAACACCCGACACACACGACCTCGGTTCCAGCGCTGGAGCATGATGGGACACAGGTCGAATGGGATTCTGACGAGCAGCATGACGTAGCCGTACACAGCGTGACCGCCGACAATGTAAGAGATCGCCAGGATGCTCGAGAGGAAACACGTAAGCCAGTGCACCCCTTCTGCGACATTCATCTCTCTGAGCAGTCGCTCGCAATCGGCGCGGCTGACGCCCAAACGGAGGGCCGGGTTAATCCAGCCCAACGGCGAATGAAGCAGTACCCATCGGAATGCCCGGATGCTGGTGCGGTCATAGACCGCACCTTCCTTCTCCCAACGGGCGAGGGAGAACAGCTTGGGGCTCAGCTTGAAGATGGCGCTGATTGGCAGAGAGGTGATCGCGATAAGCCATGACATGGCGATTGCGTAGATAAGCGGACTGCCGCGAGGAGGGTAAAAACCGCGTCTATTGAAATAAAGTGCACCCGCAGTAAAGATCACCATGAGCGAAACACTTCGCATTGCTACGCCGATGGCTAACAAGACCGTTCGTAGCCGAGCGCCCCTCAACGTGCGCTCCAGTTCTAGCTTGTCGTTGGCGCTCTTGGGATCGGAAGGAAACATTTCCTGGTCGCCTACGACCCGGCGCACGGGATGCGATGATTGCCACCGCGACTATAATTTCCACCCGCCTCACTCCGCCTTGAATTACCTCCCTCCCACCTCCAGACTCCCCAAAACTGCGGACAACCTCTCGAGGTACA
>Ga0134126_10009300_pt1 | contig 12383 bp, 6 predicted proteins | sample KB31752_FD_96881 | JGI IMG/M metagenome (GOLD analysis project Ga0134126, IMG submission 96881) | Terrestrial soil microbial communities with excess Nitrogen fertilizer from Kellogg Biological Station, Michigan, USA - KB3-175-2 | ecosystem: Environmental > Terrestrial > Soil > Unclassified ...
ATGTCGACCCCGAGGCGGAAGACCTGCACAGCCATCTCAACACGGTCGATGCGCCGCTCAACGGCCTGGAAGCAAAGGACCTCTGTCCCGGCTCCACGGTGCTTGAGAAGATCAACGCGAGCTTGAGGTAAGCTCGCCAGTCCCCCTCTTGCGCAGATCCAACGCGACCGTGCGCAATTTCTCAGTCGTCCCGGGCAAGCGAAGCGCGACCCGGGACCCAATCACAGGCAGATGATGTTCGAAGGACGACGACCAAGCTGCCCCTTCCCCAAAATCCGCGGTATGGGTCCCCGCCTTCGCGCTAGGGCATGCACATATCTGGGTGCGGCGGATTGACTCGGGCAGGGTTGGGGGATTCCAGAATCAGGAATCTGTGTGATTTCTATTACGGCACTTCGGTTTGGACGAGGTGCCGCCATGTTGTCACGGATTGACTGGACGTTGGGCCGGTTCGGGGATCGCCGCCTCGATAAAGGGGGGCGGCGCTCGTCGGACGCATGGTTGCGGGCAAGGATGTTTGCCTGCGGCGGCTTTCTAAGGGGGACCGCGCGCTGGAGGTGCGGTTCAACCGCTTCCTCGGCAATGCCAAGGTGACGGCGGAGCGTATCATCGAAAGCTGGAGCGAGGCCACGGTCGCGGCGGTCGAGGGGCGCCATGTGCTGGCAATCCAGGACACCAGCGAGATCCACTTCAACACCACGCCGCGGCGCCGGCGCGAGCTCGGGGAAATCGGCATGGGCAACAACCACGGTGTGTTGTTGCACCCGATGCTGGCGGTGGATGCGGATAATGGCGCCTGCCTGGGACTTTTGAGCGGCGAAGTATGGACACGCAAGGGGCGCCAAACCGTCTCGCATGATCTACGCGATCTGTCGGACAAGGAATCGCAGCGCTGGATCGCCACCGCACTTGCAGCCAAACCACTGCTCGAGAGAGCTGCGATGGTGACCGTACTGGGTGACCGCGAGAGCGACATCTTTGCGCTGTATGCCAGTGCGGCCGAGCAGCACTTCCATATCATCACTCGCAGCATGCACGATCGTAAGCTGGCCGATAGTAGTGGCCTGTATGCGGCCAGTGATGCTATGGCGCCTGCGGATCGGCGCGCGATCTTGTTGCCTGCACGATCGCGGCGGAGCGCTCGCCCCGCTCACCTTGAACTCCGTTTCGGCGCGATAGCGCTTGCCCGACCGCAGAGCAAGTTCCTGCGTCAACTGCCGAAAAGCTTGCCGCTAACCATCGTTGACGTGCGCCAGATCAATGCCGGTTCCGCCGTCGAGCCGTTGCATTGGCGGCTTATCACCTCTCACCCGGTGGCAAAGACAGAAGACGCCTGGCGTATCGTTGATTGGTACAAGCAGCGCTGGATCATCGAGCAGTTCTTCCGCGTCCTGAAGACGCAAGGCTTCAGGCTCGAAGACAGCCAAATCGGCACCGCCGACCGGCTCCTTAAGCTGGTTGCCATTGCCGCCAAGGCCGCGGTCATCACCATCCAGCTCCTGCAAGCGCGCCACGGCAGTCAACAGTCCGTCCACGTCGCCTTCAGCGCCAGCGAGGTGATCGCCCTCGGCGTTCTCAATCGGCAGATCGAAGCCAGGACAAAACGGCTCAAAAACCCTCATCCGCCTGACAGCCTCGCATGGGCGGCGTGGATTATCGGTCGCCTCGGCGGCTGGGATGGCTATCCATCCTCAAAGCCGCCGGGTCCGGTCACCTTCAAAAACGGCCTCCAATACTTCCAGGCCGTCGCGACCGGATGGAGCCTCCGTGATCTGTGCATGCCCTAGGGCTTTCGCCGGGACGACTGGTGAAGCGGGGCTGTCTAAGGTTACGCTGCGGCCGCCGCTTTAGGCGGCCGCAGGTTGTATTCGCGGATTGAGCACGTACTCCTTCAGGACCTTGTCGTTGGCATCCACTTCTTGAAGTGAGACGTCATAGCTCCAGAGGTCGGCCAAATGCTGGAGCACGCGCTTGGCGTCGGTTTCGTTGAGCTGCTGCCCTTTCACCACATGATGGCGCAGCATCAGCCGGCGGTCGCCGGCGAGATCGACGTCGACCACCTCGATATTGGGATCGATGTAACCCACGTCGTATTGCTTCGCGAGTTCGCGCCTGATGCGGCGATAGCCGCGTTCATTGTGGATCGCGTCGACCTTGATGCCGGCGCGCTCCTCCGGATCGTCATGCAGGTGGAACAGCCGCAGCCGCCGCATCAGATTCGGGCTCAAGAACTGCCCAATAAAGCTCTCGTCCCGATAATTGGCCCAGACGCCGCGCAGCACGCCCTCGACATCGCCGGAGCCGGCGATCTCCGGGAACCACTCGCGATCCTCGTCCTCCGGATTGGCGACGATGCGCTCGATGTCCTGCATCATCGCGAAGCCGATCGCGTAAGGATTGAATCCTGAGAAACGGGGATCGTCGAATTCGGGCTGGAACACCACATTGGTGTGCGACTGCAGGAATTCCAGGAAGTTGCCGTCCGAGATGCGATCCTGCTGGTGCAGCCGGTTCATGATGCGGTAATGGACGTAGGTCGCCGTGCCCTCGTTCATCACCTTGGTCTGGCTCTGCGGATAGAAATATTGCGCGATGTGCCGCACGATGCGCAAGAGCTCGCGCTGCCAAGGGGCGAGCCGCGGAGCGCTCTTCTCCAGGAAATACAACAGATTTTCCTGCGGCAGGCCGAGCAACTTGCGCCGCCGCTCGATGTTGAGCACCTGCCGGCTCTTGGCGGGCCCCCTCGGCACGGTCCGCCACAGATCATTGAATGCGCGCTCCTCGTGGATACGGCGTTTGCCCGCGCGCTTCTCCTCGTCGCGCAGATCGAGCTTCTTTTTGCCGGGATAGCGATCGACGCCGTGCGACATCAGGGCATGCGCGGCATCGAGCGTCTGCTCGACCGCAAGATGGCCGTAGCGCTCCTCACAGTGGGCGATATAGCTCTTAGCGAACTCGAGGTAATCGAGAATGCCTTCGGCGTCGGTCCATTGCTTGAACAGATAGTTGTTCTTGAAGAAATGATTGTGCCCGAATGCGGCGTGCGCGATCACCAGCGTCTGCATGGTCGCGGTGTTCTCCTCCATCAGATAGGAGATGCAGGGCGACGAATTGATGACGATCTCGTAGGCCAGTCCCATCAGCCCCTTGCGATAGGAGGCTTCGTGGAAGGCGAAGTGCTTGCCGAACGACCAATGCTTGTAGAACAGCGGCATGCCGACGGACGAATAGGCGTCCAGCATCTGCTCGGCGGTGATGACCTCGATCTGGTTGATATAGGTGTCGAGGCCGAGCTCCGAGCGCGCGATCTCCTCGCAGGCTTCGTGGATACGCTGCAACGTCACAAAATCCCAGTCCGCGCCCTCGAAGAGTCGTCTCCCTGTCATGAAGCGGCCTTCTCCTGCTTGGCGCGGCGCTGGAACAGATCGTGGAAGACCGGGAAGATTTCGCTGCGATCCCTCACCTTGCGCATCGAGAGCTCGGCGCCGCTTCCGCGCAGCCGCTCGTAAAGCGACCAGAGCGAGGAATCCGGCATTTCGAACGAATAGCCGCCAGCTTCACCGACCTCAAGATAGGCGAAGAACTGGCAAACCGGCAGAATCTGTTCAGTCAGTATCCGGGCGACGGGTTCGCTGTCCGAGATCGCGTTGTCGCCGTCCGAGGCTTGCGCGGCGTAGATGTTCCAGTCCGAGGGCCGGAAGCGCGAGCGGACGATCTCCTGCATCGCCTGCAACGCGCTGGAAACCAGCGTACCGCCCGAGGCCGGGCCGTAGAAGAATGTCTGCTCGTCGACCTCTTCGGCGCGGTCGGTATGGCGGATGAAGACGATCTCGACATGGCGGTAGCGCCGCTTCAGGAACACGTAGAGCAGCATGTAGAAGCGCTTGGCGAGGTCCTTCATGTGCTCGGACATCGAACCCGAAACGTCCATCAGGCAGAACATCACCGCCTGCGCCACCGGCTTCGGAATGGCCTCGAAGCGGCGATAGCGGATATCGATCGGATCGATGAAGGGAATTCGCTTGGCTTTGGCCTTCAGCGCCTCGATCTCGGCGATCAACTCACTACGGCGCGCTTCGTCGTCGCATTCAGCCAGCTCCGCCTCGAGCTCGGCGATCATTGCGGGGCGCGGCCGGCGCAGCGCCACACGGCGCATCAGCGCACGGCTGACCGTGCGGCTGATCGAGATATTGGCGGGCGAGCCCGACGTGGCATAACCGGCGCGCTGCAGCCCCTGGCTTTCGGTGTCGGCAAGCTTGCGCTTGGCAAGGTCGGGCAGTTCAAGATCGTCCAGGAACAGGTTGACGAACTCCTCCCGGCTCAGCACGAAGCGGAAGGCGTCTTCGCTGTCGCCCTCCCCGGGCTGCGATTTCTTGCCGCCGCCTTCATTCGACCGCGGCAGGATATCGCCCTCGACGAACTTCTTGTTGCCGGGCAACACCATGTCGCGCGTGCCGCCCTCGCGGCGAAAGCGCGGCTCGTCCATGCCGTCGAGCGCGATACTCACTTCGCCGCCTTCCAGGACGTCCTTGATGTCGCGGTCCTGGGAGGATTTCTTGACGGCGCTTTGAACCTGAGCCTTGGCCCGCCGCAAAAACCGCTGCCGGTTCTCGAGGCTCTTTCCTCCCGGGTTCAGGCGCCGATCGATGACATGAAAGGTCACTGTTACATCCGCCTCCGCCTCATCCGGCCTGCTTCACGCGCATGTACCACTCGACCAGCCGCCGCACCTGCCGCTCGGTATAACCGCGCTCAATCATCCGTGCGACGAAATCGGCGTGCTTCTTTTCGGTCTCACCGTCTTTCTTGGACCCGAACGAGATCACGGGAAGCAGATCCTCGACCTGCGAGAATATCCTCTTTTCGATCACCTCGCGAATCTTCTCGTAGGAGGTCCATTTCGGGTTCTTGCCGCCGTTCTGGGCCCGCGACCGCAGCGAGAATTTGACGACCTCGTTGCGGAAATCCTTCGGATTGGCGATGCCGGCCGGCTTTTCGATCTTGGTCAGTTCCTGGTTCAACAGCTCGCGATCCAGCAGCTGCCCCGTATCGGGATCCTTGAAATCCTGATCCTCAATCCAGGCATCGGCATAGTCGACATAACGGTCGAACAGGTTCTGACCATAATCGGCGTAGGATTCCAGATACGCCTTCTGGATCTCGTTGCCGATGAACTCGGCATAGCGCGGCGCAAGCTCTGCCTTGATGAATTCGAGATAGCGCTTCTCGAGCTCCTCGGGCAACTGCTCGCGACGGATCGCATGCTCCAGCACATACATCAGATGAACGGCGTCGGCGCCGACCTCCTGGGTATCGTGGTTGAAGGTCGCCGCCAGAACCTTGAAAGCAAAGCGGGTGGACACCCCATCCATGCCCTCGTCGACCCCGGCCGCGTCCCTGTACTCCTGGACGCTGCGGGCCTTCGGATCGGACTCCTTCAGGCTTTCGCCGTCATAGACACGCATCTTGGAGAAGACCGTCGAGTTCTCGTGCTTGCGCAGGCGCGACATCACCGAGAAACGAGCCAGCGTGTCGAGCGTTGCCGGCGCGCAAGGCGCGGTGGCGAGCTCGGAGCCCTGGATCAGCTTTTCGTAGATCTTGCGCTCCTCGGTCACGCGCAGCACGTACGGGACCTTGATCACGCAAATGCGATCGATGAAGGCCTCGTTGTTCTTGTTGGCCTTGAAGCTCTGCCATTCGGCCTCATTGGAGTGGGCCAGGATGATGCCGCTGAAGGGAATTGCGCCAATATTTTCGGTACCGATGTAGTTGCCCTCCTGGGTCGCCGTGAGCAGCGGGTGCAGCATCTTGATCGGCGCCTTGAACATCTCGACGAATTCGAGAATGCCCTGGTTGGCGCGATTGAGACCGCCCGAATAGCTGTAGGCGTCCGGATCGTTCTGGGCATAGGTCTCAAGCTTGCGGATGTCGACCTTGCCGACGAGCGAGGAGATATCCTGGTTGTTTTCGTCACCCGGCTCGGTCTTGGAGATCGCGATCTGGCGCAGCCGCGAAGGCTGGATCTTGGCGACACGGAATTGTGAGATGTCGCCGCCGAAGGATTCCAGCCGCTTGTAACACCATGGGCTCATCAGACCGGTGAGGCGGCGGCGCGGAATGCCGTATTTCTCCTCCAGCATCGGACCGAGTGTATCGGGATCGAACAGGCCGAGCGGAGACTCGAACACAGGACTCAATTCGTCGCCCGCCTTCAGCACATAGATGGGATGCACTTCCATCAGCTGCTTCAGACGTTCGGCGAGCGACGACTTGCCGCCGCCGACGGGTCCCAGCAGATAAAGAATCTGCTTGCGCTCTTCCAGCCCCTGCGCGGCGTGGCGGAAGAATCCGACGATGCGCTCGATCGTATCTTCCATGCCGTGGAAGCCCGCAAACGCCGGATAGGTGCGCATTGTGCGGTTCAAAAAGATACGGCCAAGGCGTGGGTCCTTGGCCGTGTCGGTCATCTGGGGCTCACCGATCGCCGCTAGTAATCGTTCGGCCGAATTTGCATATCGCATCGGATCTGTTCGACACGATTCCAGATAATCCGACATCGACATGTCGGACTGGCTTCGCGCCTCGAAGGATCGAGCGAAAGCATTGAATAGAGAATCGTTGTACATGATCCCTCTCTCTTCCCGCGATATGTTCCACTACTTGAAACGAGGCGAGCTAGGGGAGCGTTCCTGCTCAACAACGAATCAGAGTGAGCACGCTGAACCTATTGAACGCTCGCAGACCTCGTCTTCGCAATCCGTAGCGCAAGCAGCTGCTGCCATATCAACAAGCAGTTCGCTCAATAGTTCGGCAAAATCCCTTCCAAGCCGTTAGTTTTGGCCCATTGTAGCCCCTTCGCAACATCCGTATGAACCCGGAGGTAGACTCTTTTGCGGCTCCTCCGTGCATTGCACAACGGTTTGTGAAAACGCGTGAAGAGGCAGCTCGGTCCGGCCAGGCGACAAAATGAACACGCGACGTCCGGCACCTTTGCGGCTGAACGCAACGCACTCACCGCGAAAAATTTCCTGCAATCGAACAGCACTGCCATGTCCGGCCACCGGCGAACGCAGAAGCGCAAGGATCGAATTCGCGCAAAGAAGCAATGCAAAAGCACGAAGCGGATCGCACCTTTCCGCCTTCATCGTGGTTCGCGCGATGGCATCCTCTGCCGGCGCGGGCCACCGGCTCGAAGTACGGGCGGGAAGGATACGGTCGCGACAGCCAAACCGATGCCTTCAAGGTATTAAGATGTTCGGCCCATCAGCCGGCTGCAAGACTTGTATCCCATTTGTGCGCCGCTATGACGCAGCCGCTTGCCGCCGGCTCCAAGCAAGAGCCCGGGAGCGAATGGCCAGTCCGCCTCGTCTCGGCTAGCGGGATTTGGGCGCTTGCCGTCTTCCGGCACCGCGTCGATGCCGTCGCGTCAGCAACTGCGATCGGAAAGCGGCTGGCGCACATGATCGCAAAGCTGCAGTCAGGGAGAATATCATATCTATATTTTTCGTGCGGCGTAGACCGGTTTGCGGCGCTGGCCGACCCCGCCGCCGTCACGAAATTGTACCGCAATTGCCGCTAAGTGGACCGGATTTTCGGGATCGAAGCAGCGCGAACGGCGTTACAGTCGGTCGGGCACTATTTCGCGTTCTGGGCGGCTTCCGGTTGACAATCCAATTCTCACACCAGAAAGCTGCCGGTGTTCCGGAAATAGGACCAGCTCGCACGGAAAAAAGGCATCATGAATCCCGTCAAAGCACTCGAAAACCACGGCCAATCGGTTTGGTTGGATTTCCTGGCCCGCGGCTTCGTCGCCAATGGCGACCTGAAGAAGCTGATCGATCAAGACGGCGTCAAAGGCGTCACCTCCAATCCGTCGATCTTCGAGAAGGCGATCGGCTCCTCCGACGAATATGACGGCGCGATCGGCAAGGCCCTCAAGAGCGGCGACCGCCCGGTGGCCGAACTGTTTGAAGAAGTCGCGGTCGCGGACATCCAGCACGCAGCCGATGTGCTGCGCCCGGTCTACGACGCGCTCGACGGCAAGGACGGCTTTGTCAGCCTCGAGGTCTCGCCCTATCTCGCCACCGACACCAAGGCCACGATCACGGAAGCGCGGCGGCTTTGGAAAGACGTGCGACGCAAGAACTTGATGATCAAGGTGCCCGGCACGCCGGAGGGACTGCCGGCGATCGAGCAATTGATCAGCGAAGGCATCAGCGTCAACATCACGCTCCTGTTCTCGCAAAAGGTCTATCTGCAGGTGGCGGAGGCGTATCTGGCCGGCCTCGAGAAATATGTCGCCGGCGGCGGCGATCCCTCCCACATCGCGAGCGTCGCGAGCTTCTTCGTCAGCCGCATCGACACGATGGTCGACAAGCAGCTCGATGAAAAGATCGCCAAGGCCAACGACCCTTCCGAGAAGGAGCGGCTCGCCAGCCTGAAAGGCAAGGTCGCGATCGCGAACGCCAAGCTCGCCTATCAGGACTATAAGAGGCTGATCGCCGACGCGCGCTGGGAGAAGCTTGCCGCCAAGGGCGCCAAGCCGCAGCGGCTCTTATGGGCATCGACCGGCACCAAGAACAAGGCCTACAGTGACGTCCTCTACGTGGAAGAGCTGATCGGCCCCGACACCGTCAACACTGTGCCGCCGGCGACGCTGGACGCCTTCCGCGATCACGGCAAGCTGCGCGAGAGCCTGGAAGAGAATATCGACGAGGCGAGGCACGTCCTGGCCGAGCTGGAAAGATCGGGCATCTCGCTCGACGCGGTGACCGCCGAGCTCGTCAAGGACGGCGTCAAGCTGTTCGCCGACGCTGCCGACAAGCTCTATGGCGCGGTCGCGCATAAGCGCGCCACGGTGCTAGGCGAGGCCATCGATCCGCAGCGCCTTGGGCTCTCGGGCGAACTCGGCAAGGCGGTCGAAAAAAACACCGAAGAATGGCGCGCCTCCGCCAAGATCCGCAGGCTTTGGCAGCGCGACAAGACGGTGTGGACCGGCACGGATGAGGACAAATGGCTGGGCTGGCTAACCAGCGCCGCCAAAGCTGATATCGCCGATTATGAGGACTTCGCGCAGCGCGTGAAGGGACAGAACTTCAGCGACGCGGTCGTGCTCGGCATGGGCGGCTCGAGCCTGGGGCCGGAAGTGCTCGCAATGACGTTCCCGGCGAAGGCCGGCTTTCCAAAGCTGCACATCCTGGATTCGACCGATCCGGCCGAGGTGCGCGCGATGGAGGCGCGGATCGACATCGCAAGGACCTTGTTCATCGTCTCCAGCAAGTCCGGCTCGACCACAGAGCCGAATGCGATGAAGGATTATTTCTTCGACCGCGTCGCGAAAGCGATCGGCGCAAAAAAGGCCGGCCACCGCTTCATCGCGGTCACCGATCCCGGCTCGTCACTGGAGAAGGTCGCGGTCAAACAGGGCTTTGCCCGTGTCTTCCACGGCGAGCCCACGATCGGCGGACGCTATTCCGTGCTTTCGCCCTTCGGCCTCGTGCCGGCGGCGGCGGCCGGCATCGACGTGCGCGGCCTGATTGCGCACGCGCTCTCGATGGTCCGCTCCTGCGCTGACGACGTGCCGCCGCAGGAAAATCCCGGAGTGCAGCTCGGCCTCGCGATGGGCCACGCCGGCCTCGAAGGCCGCGACAAGGTGACGATCACCTCCTCGAAGAAGATCAAGGATTTCGGCGCTTGGGCCGAGCAGCTGATCGCGGAATCGACGGGCAAGGAAGGCAAGGGCCTAATCCCGATCGACGGCGAGCCGCTGGGCGAACCTTCCGCATACGGCCAGGACCGCTTCTTCATCGATATCCGAACCGAAGGTGAAGAGGACGAGGCGCATGACCGCAAGCTCACCGCGCTCGAGCACGCCGGGCATCCGGTGGCCCGCATCGTCATGAAGTCAATCGACCATCTCGGCCAGGAGTTCTTCCGTTTCGAGATGGCAACAGCCGTCGCCGGCGCGGTGCTCGGCATCAATCCGTTCAACCAGCCGGACGTCGAAAGCGCCAAGATCAAGACCCGCGAATTGACCGGCGCATTCGAGAAGACCGGCAAGCTGCCGCCCGAGAAGCCCGTGGTCGCCGCCAAGACAGCGGATATCTTCACCGATGACGGCAATGCGGCGGAGCTGCGCAAAGCGGGCGCCGATGGCGAACTCGGCTCGTGGCTGAAGGCGCATCTGTCGCGCGTGCACAGCGGCGACTATGTGGCGCTGCTCGCCTATATCGAGCGGGACGCCGAGCATATCGACGCATTGCAGCGGATGCGGCTGAGGCTGCGCGACGGACGTCGCGTCGCCACCTGCGCGGAGTTCGGACCGCGCTTTTTGCATTCGACCGGCCAGGCCTATAAAGGCGGACCGGACAGCGGCGTGTTCCTGCAGATCACCGCCGACGACGCCAAGGACCTGAAAATCCCCGGTCAGAAAGCGAGCTTTGGCGTCATCAAGGCGGCGCAGGCGCGCGGTGATTTCGACGTGCTCACCGAGCGTGGCCGGCGTGCGCTGCGCGTGCACCTCAAGGGCGATCTCGAACAGGGCCTCCAGATGCTCGATGCGGCCATCGAGCAGGCGCTGACTTAAGCTTAAGGATATTCACATGCAGCTTGGAATGATCGGCTTGGGGCGGATGGGGGGCAACATCGTCCGCCGGCTGATGCGTAACGGACATAGTGCGGTCGTCTATGACAAGGACACCAAGGCGGTCGCTCATCTTGCGGACGATGGCGCGACCGGCGCCGCTACGCTGGAAGACTTCGTCGCAAACCTCGAGAAGCCACGCACCGCCTGGGTGATGCTGCCGGCGGGCGCCATCACTGAGGCCACCATCGACTCGCTGTCGACGCTGATGGCGGCCGGCGATGTCATCATCGACGGCGGCAACACGTTCTGGCAGGACGACGTCCGCCGCGGCAAGGCGCTTAAGCAGCGCGGGATCCACTATCTCGATGTCGGCACCTCCGGCGGCGTCTGGGGCATCGAGCGCGGCTACTGCATGATGATTGGCGGCGACAAGGCAGTGGTCGACCGGCTCGACCCGATCTTCGCGAGCTTGGCGCCCGGCGCCGGCGATATCCCGCGCACCCCCGGCCGCGACGGCCGCGACCGGCGCGTCGAGCAAGGCTACATCCATGTCGGCCCGAGCGGCGCCGGTCATTTCGTCAAGATGATCCATAACGGCATCGAATACGGGTTGATGCAGGCCTATGCGGAAGGCTTCGACATCCTCAAGAATGCCAACAGCGAGGCGCTGCCGCCGGCCCACCGCTTCGATCTCGATATCGCCGATATCGCGGAAGTGTGGCGGCGCGGTAGCGTCATCCCGTCCTGGCTGCTCGATCTGACCGCAACGGCTCTGGCCGAGAGCCCGAGCCTCGGCAGCTACTCCGGCTACGTCGAGGATTCCGGCGAAGGCCGTTGGACGGTGAACGCCGCCATCGACGAGGCGGTGCCGGCCGAAGTGCTCACTGCGGCCTTGTTCGCGCGCTTTCGCTCGCGCAAGGAACATACCTTCGCGGAAAAAATTCTCTCGGCGATGCGCGCCGGATTCGGCGGCCACAAGGAGCCGAAGCAGCATGCCGATCCGGCGCGGCAGAACGCGCCCGATATCGTCAAACCCAAGGCCGGCCGCTCGTGACAGACTTCCAGCCCAACCAGAAGCCTCACCCTTGCGCCTTCGTCATCTTCGGCGCGACCGGCGATCTGACCCACCGGCTGGTGATCCCCGCTTTGTACAACCTTGCGGCCGGCGGGCTTCTGCCGGACCCGTTCTGCGTGGTCGGCGTGGCCCGGCGCGGCATGTCGAGCGAGGCGCTGCGCGAGAGCCTCATGAAAGGCCTGCGCCAGTTTGCCACCCGCCCCGTGGACGACAAGGTCGCAAACCGCCTGCTCGAATGCGTCACCGCCGTGGAGGCCGACCCCAGCGATCCCCACTCCTTTGACGGGTTGAAGCAGCGCCTCGAGAAGCTGGAAGCCAACCGCAGCACCGGCGGCAACCGTCTGTTCTATTTGGCGACGCCGCCCGGTGCGTTCGCGCCGATTGCCGAACAACTCGGCCGCGTCGGCCTGTTGAAGGAAGATCACGGCGCGTGGCGGCGGCTGGTGGTGGAAAAGCCGTTCGGGACCGATCTCGCCTCGGCGCGGGCGCTGAACGAGAAGCTGCTCCGGATCCTCGAGGAGCGCCAAATCTACCGGATCGATCACTACCTCGGCAAGGAGACCGTCCAGGACCTCCTGGTGCAGCGCTTCGCCAACGCGATCTTCGAGCCCCTCTGGAACCGGAACTTCATCGACAGCGTGCAGCTCACCGTCGCCGAGGAAGTCGGCGTCGAGAAGCGCGGCGGCTACTACGAGCAGAGCGGGTGCCTGCGCGACATGATCC
>Ga0134126_10009301_pt1 | contig 12382 bp, 11 predicted proteins | sample KB31752_FD_96881 | JGI IMG/M metagenome (GOLD analysis project Ga0134126, IMG submission 96881) | Terrestrial soil microbial communities with excess Nitrogen fertilizer from Kellogg Biological Station, Michigan, USA - KB3-175-2 | ecosystem: Environmental > Terrestrial > Soil > Unclassified ...
CGCCGCTCGACCAACATCTGTTCGGTGACCAGTTGCGTCAGGTCGCGCTTTTCCAGGCCATGCTCGCGCTTGTTGAACTCGTCCACCTTGCTCGACCAATTCATGGAGCAGAACTTCGGCCCGCACATGGAGCAGAAGGCCGCTTCCTTGTAGTAATCGTCCGGCAACGTCTCGTCATGCATGGAACGCGCCGTATCCGGATCGAGCGAGAGCGCGAACTGCTTATCCCAGTCGAAGGTGTAGCGGGCGTGACTGATGGCATCATCGCGATCGCGCGCTCCGGGGCGGTGACGGGCAACATCCGCAGCATGCGCGGCAATCTTGTAGGCGATGATGCCGTCCTTCACATCCTTTTCGTTCGGCAGACCGAGATGCTCTTTCGGGGTGACATAGCACAGCATGGCCGCACCGTACCAGCCGATCATCGCCGCGCCAATGGCGCTGGTGATGTGGTCGTAGCCGGGTGCGATGTCTGTGACCAATGGTCCAAGCGTATAAAAAGGTGCGGCATGGCAGAGTTCAACTTCTTTCTCCACCTGCTCCTTGATCTTGTCGAGCTGTACGTGGCCCGGTCCTTCAATCATGGTCTGCACATCCGACTTCCATGCGACAGAGGTTAGCTCGCCGAGGGTCTTCAGCTCGGCAAATTGCGCTTCATCACTGGCATCGGCCAGGCAGCCGGGACGCAACCCGTCACCGAGTGAAAAGCTGACGTCGTGCTTAGCCATCACCTTCACGATGCGATCGAAATGCTCATATAGAAAATTCTGCTTATGATGGTGCGTCATCCACTGCGCCAGAATCGCTCCGCCGCGGCTCACGATGCCGGTAATGCGCTTTGCAACCAGCGGCACATATTGCACCAGTAGGCCGGCATGGACCGTGAAATAATCCACTCCCTGCTCGGCCTGTTCTTCGATCACTTCCAGGTAGACATCGATATTCAGATCTTCCAGCTTCTTGACGCGGTTCAGCGCCTCGTAAATCGGCACCGTTCCAATCGGGACTGGAGAATTCCGCAGGATCGCCTCGCGAATCGAGTGAATGTCGCCGCCGGTAGAAAGATCCATTACCGTATCGGCGCCAAAGTGAACCGAGGTATGCAGCTTACGAAGCTCTTCATCGATATTCGATGAGATCGCGGAGTTGCCAATGTTCGCGTTGATTTTGCACTTTGAAGCCACGCCGATGGCCATCGGTTCCAGCTCCGGATGATTCACGTTCGCTGGGATGATCATGCGTCCAGTCGCCACTTCACCCCGAATCAATTCCGGCGTCAGCTTCTCAATCTGAGCAACGTACGCCATCTCTTCGGTGATTTTTCCCTGCCGGGCGAAGTGCATCTGCGACATATTCCAGTCACCGGTTCGGGCAGCTTCCTCGCGGCGTTTCACGATCCATTCTGCACGTCCAGTGGGAACTTTCGCGGTGAAATTGACTACAGTCGTGTCGAGATGATGGCCATTGTTACTCATGTGTACCTCGTGCTCCCGGGGTGATGTTTCCACGCAACGAAACAGACCGCTTCGCTACCCAGATTATACCTTGGTAAATCCGATGCTCCGGGTGAGCAAGATCAGAGTCAAACGCGATCCATGCGGTTGTCGCAGGGCCATGGCTGCTTCTTCCAGATAGTCAATAGTGACCCGGGCATCCGTCAAGCGCCTTCCAATTTCGCACATTCCGTATACTCCAAGAGTGTCTGCCGCCAACGCCATTGAACTACGCGACGTGTCAAAGCTGTATGGCACATTTGCTGCACTGCGGAAAGTCACGGCCGATTTTCATGCCGCCAAAAGCTATGTGATTTTGGGCCCCAATGGAGCCGGCAAGTCAACCCTGCTGAGGAACCTGGCCGGCCTGACGCGCCCCACTTTCGGTAAGATGACGATTCTTGGCAGTGGCGAGGTTTCCGGAGTGCGCAGCCGCATCGGATATCTCGGGCACGATTCCATGTTGTACGACGAATTGACGGCAATGGAGAATCTTCGCTACAGCGCCAGCTTGTATCAAGGCGGAACCTTTCCTGCCGGTCGATGGACGCCTGAAGAGTCGCTGACCATGGTCGGCCTTGACTCTCGCCTGGATCGCCCAGTTGGCAAATTCTCGCAGGGCATGCGGCAACGAGCGTCACTGGCTCGAGTGTTGATGGCGAAACCGGACTTACTGCTGCTCGACGAACCGTTCTCGAACGTTGACCTCGCGAGCAGCGCTCAAATGCTCCAGGTACTTGACCAACTGCGCGCAGGCGGCAATACCATTCTGCTCACGACGCATCAGCTTGAACTGGCTCGCCCAATCGCAGATTGCTTCTGCATCATGGAGGCCGGACAGATCGCGAGTATGGAATATTTACCTTCGTCGAGTGCATCCCCGGCGACCCAATCTGTAGAGGAGCCGCGCGCATGAAGACGAATGCCTGCCGGTTACTCGACGCGCTGCAGATTCGCTATGAAACTCGGGAATACCCAGTCGACCCCGACGACCTATCAGGTCAAACTGTGGCGATGAAGATCGGACTGCCTCCCGAACAGGTATTCAAGACGCTGCTGTGCCGCGTCGATCAAAAAGACATCGTGTTTGCTGTGCTTTCCGTCGCCGATGAACTGGACTTTAAAAAGCTTGTATCTGCCGCCGGTGGCCGACGAGTAGAATTGGTGCCCATCAAGGAAGTCCAACCGCTGACCGGATATATTCGCGGCGGTGTCACTGTATTTGCCAGCAAAAAGCCCTACCCGGTGTTCGTCGATGAGTCGATCGAATTATTTGACGTCATCTCTGTTTCTGCCGGTACGCGCGGCATGCAAATCATTTTGAGTCCCGCGAATTATTTGCGCGCAGCAGAAGCGACAGTTGTTGATCTGAGCCGTCCTCCATCACCGAACGAAGGCGGAAGCCTATGAGCTATGCGCGTATCGTTTGGGCTCATCTGGCAAAAGATCTGCGTTTGGAATGGCGCTCGAAAGACGCGATCAACGGGATGCTGTTCTTCTCCCTGTTGGTCGTGGTGCTGTTCAGCTTTGCCTTCGACCCCACCATGGCGGTTTCGCGTCGCATTGCCGGCGGTATTCTGTGGGTCGCGTTGCTTTTCGCTTCCACAACTGCGCTGAATCAGACCTGGACACGCGAATTGCGGAACCAGGTGCTCGACGCGCAACGCATGGCTCCCAGCCCGGCCAGCGCGTTATTTGTTGCGAAGGTGCTGGCAAACTTTCTCTTCGTCACTATGATTCAGGTGGTGCTCGGTCCGCTGTTCATCATTTTCTACAACTTGCACGCGCTCGGCCAGGGTTGGTGGATGGCGGCGGTGCTGCCGCTGGGAACGCTGGCGCTCGTTGTGAACGGGACCTTCTTTGCCGCCCTATCCCTGCGCACCCGCAATCGAGAAATGCTGCTGCCGCTGATTCTCTTCCCTGTCTCGATTCCAGCGTTGCTGGCGATGGTGCAATCCACCTCCGCTATCCTCACGGGGGAATTCGATCCGGGTCTATGGATCAACATGCTGGCCGGCTATGACATCATCTTCATGACTCTGTGCCTGCTGATGTTTGAGACCATCCTGAACGCAGAATGAGGCTGATTCAAGGGGCCTTAGCGTACACTACACTATCACTGTTATCGAACATTCCCATGAAGCGCACTCTTCAATTCGGATTGCCGATCGCGCTAGCCATTCTCGCCGTGGGCTTTTATCAGGCCATGTACGTGGCCCCCACGGACGCGGCACAAGGCGACATTTTTCGCCTAATTTACTATCACGTTCCGTCGAATATCATGGGGTTGATATTTCCCTATGTGAATTTTGTGGCCTCGATAGTTTTTCTGGCCACGCGGCGTTCCAATCCGATGCGTGCACAGGCAGCAGACGCGGTTGCCCTGGCCTCTGCGGAGGTAACGCTGGTTTTTGTAAGCATCGGGCTTGCCACAGGCATATTGTGGGCAAAGCCAATCTGGGGCATCTGGTGGACCTGGGATCCACGCCTCACCAGTGTCCTTGTTCTGTGGCTGATTTACGTTAGCTATCTTCTGTTGCGCCGCTTTACCGCCGGGGGCCAGACAGAGACATTGGCTGCTGTTCTCTCTGTCTTTGCGGCTGTCGATGTTCCCATCGTCTACATGTCGATCCGGTGGTGGCGGACCCAGCATCCCGCGCCGGTTTTCTTTGGCGGACCCAACTCCGGATTCGATCGTCTGATGTGGCCGGCAATGTTATGGAACTTAGCGGGATGGTTTGTTTGGGGCGTCATGCTGGTAGTGCTGCGCTACAAGCTAGAGCGGAAGCGTCAGTGCATCGAACAAAAATCGGCGCTTGATGCGCTCGAAGCAGAGTTACAAACGTCGCCGTAGTGAATAATGTTATGTATAGGAGTTTCACATGAATCATCGTCATCTCATCCTTGCGTATCTGGTGACCTGGCTGCTGCAACTGGGATATCTCGGCACAGTCCTGGCTGGCTGGCGTCGCACTCGCGGCTAGCGAATCTTTCTTACATCTCTAAGAAGCTGCTTCTGCGCCAGGTCATGGACTTCGTGTAACGCAGATGAATTCGGATCATTCCCCTTGCACAGATATATGTCAAAAATAAAAAGATAGGAAGGTTCCCGATGCTGATTGTCATGAAAAGCCAAGCGAGTGCGGAGGAAATACGTGCCGTCTGCGACTATATCGAAAGCCTGGGATTTCGCGCACACCCGATGCCGGGGGCGCTGCGGACCGCCATCGGAGTCACTGGAAATCGAGGAGCAATCGGCCAGGATACGTTGGAAGAGATGTCTGGCGTCTCCGAGGTGATTCGAGTCACCCAGCCCTACAAACTGGTCAGCCGGGAAGTCAAGGAAGAAGACACGGTCATCCACTTTCCGGGAACGAATGCCAGTATCGGCGGGAAGAATCTGGCGATTATGGCCGGACCCTGCGCGATTGAAACGCGAGAGCAGGCGTTCACCGTCGCCGAGCAAGTCGCCGCAGCCGGCGCACAATTTTTTCGTGGAGGAGCGTACAAACCGCGCACGTCACCCTATGCATTTCAAGGATTAGGCGAAGAAGCACTGAAGATCATGGCGGAGATTCGCGAAGCATTCGGCATGCGCATTGTGTCGGAAGCGATGGATCGTGAATCGCTGGCGCTTATCGAGGAATATGCGGATATTATCCAGATTGGTGCGCGCAACATGCAGAATTATTCCCTGCTGCGCGAGGTCGGCCGCACCCGCAAGCCTGTACTGCTGAAGCGCGGCATGTCAGCCACTCTGGAAGAATTGCTGATGGCTGCCGAATACATTATGAGCGAGGGTAATTACCAGGTGATTTTGTGCGAACGTGGCGTGCGTACCTTCATTGATCACACACGCAACACACTTGATCTGAGTATTGTTCCGGCGGTGCAGCAATTGAGCCACTTGCCCATCATTGTCGATCCCAGCCATGGCACCGGGAAACGCAACAAAGTGGTTCCGCTAGCCCGGGCTGCGGTCGCGGTCGGCGCGGATGGCCTGGTGATTGAGGTACATCATCAGCCGGACAAGGCTCTCTCCGACGGCGCTCAGTCGATCTATCCGCAGCAATTCGCGGACATGATGGGCGAGGTTCGTCAGATCGCTCGCGTTCTGCATCGCGATGTTCCCGACGGCATCCGAATCGAGCAGGAAGCTGCCCGTTGACACTGCCAACATGAGTGGATCGCTTGCGATCGTGAGCGGGTCGCTTATGGCGAGCTGCGGAAAGTTTTGCTCAGAACAACAATCTCATCCAGACCGCGATGCCAACAGATTTGCCAACAATTCGGCTTCTAAAAGGGTGTGCGGCTCTTCAGAAATGCGCGCCGGTCCTGGTGCTTTGTGCATCGTTATTTTCCCTCGCCGGATGTCGCTCGCACGACTTTCCTGATTATCCGGCAAATTACCGCGAATACGCATACATCACCAATGGCGGAAGCAATACGGTCACAGTTCTCGACGTCGTGAACCTTCGTCAGGACCGAGTCATCCGTGTCGGCTCAAACCCCACCGGCGTTGCCGTGAATAGCAAGCGGAATGAAGTTTACGTCGTGAACACCGGCAGCAATTCCATCAGTGTCATCGACGCGGAAAGAAATGTCGTCGTCGCCACGATCCCGGTGCATCAGCGACCCTATTTTATTTCCGTCAGCGCCGATGGAACACGCGCCTATGTCGCCAACTCCGGCTCAAACAATGTTTCCGTGATCGACCTGAAATCGCGGCGCGAAATTGCGACGGTGGGGGTGGGTGAAAGCCCCGGAGTCGCGGCCGTCACTCCGGATGGAAACGCCATCGTGGTATCGAACCGCGTCGGCAACAGCGTCAGCATTATCGACTCGAAAACTGATCAAGTTCGCAGTGTTTGGAGCGGATGTCCGGGCGCAACTGATGTCGCCATTCTCCCGGACTCCACCAAAGCATTCGTCGCCTGCTCCAGCGGCCATCAGGTGATGGCAATTGCACTAGCAACTCCGCTTGCTTCCGCCTCGCGTGCGCGTTTGTCAACGCGGCAGGTGGTTCCAAAGGATGAGCTGCTGGCAATCCTCGATGTCGGCAAAACTCCGCTTCGCCTGATCCTTAAGCCGGATGGCGGAGAAATCTTTGCCGTCAACTATGGTGGAGCATCTCTGTCTGAAATCGACAGCAGCACCAATGAAGTGGGCGGCGCCTATATGGTGGGCACCCATCCTGTCGCCGGAGTGGCGACCGCGGACAACTCCATGCTCTACGTCAGCGATTTCGATGCCAACTCGCTGGGGATATACAGCATCGACGATGGAGCACTGTTGCCGGTTGCGCCGGGAACAGGCGACGGCCCGGAATCGATGGCATTTTCGAAAGCAGGAAATTTGCTGTTTGTCGTGGATACACGATCGGGTGATGTCGCGGTGATTCGGACTTCGACCAACAGCCTGCTTACCCTGTTCCCAGTCGGCATGAAGCCCAACGATATCGCCGACAAGGCCTTCACCATCCGCTAGAAGCAGCGCAACTGCTTGCGTAACAAAACTTCGCCGGGCTGCGCTCTCGTGACGTCCAACTAAATCACAATACATTATCTGCGCGAACCATCCGCCAGACCATCGTAGACAGCATTCATAGCTGCCCATCCGGCATATCGTTGTCCAGGCTTCAGATCATCGCGCCCAGCAACTTCTTCCTCAACGCATACTCCATCTTCATGTTGACGATAGTATATTTCGCATCGAGGGAGATCCTTCGGGCCGAATTGACTCGCAATGCTATTGTGAGCGATTGCGCTACGTCAATCGGGAAAATCAACCCTGCCGCGCCAGCACAATCGTGATGTCGTCGGGCTGTTCTTCTGCGCCGATCCAGTCTTTCAAGGCCTGCATCAGGTGACCGGAGATCTCCTCCAGTGGGAGGTGACGGTTGCGATAGACCAACTCCACCATACGTTCCTCACCGAAGTCGCCAAACTCATTTTCCGGTTCGGTCACTCCGTCGCTGTAGGCAATCAAGATGTCACCAGACCCCAGCGTGATCGCCCCTTCCTCGTACTGCATATCGTCCAGAAGTCCGACGACCGTTCCTCCGCGATCCAGCCGCACTACGGAGCCGTCGGATCGCAAAACCAGCGGCGGCAACTGACCGCCATTGGAATAGCGAATCGTGCGCGTTTCGACCTCGTAATTGGCCAGAAAAAGCGTCGCATACTTTTCCGGCTGCGTACTGCGATAGAGGTGCAGATTCAGAAGTCGCATCAGATTTGCAGGCGAAACAAAGAACTCGCCTGCTGCGCGGCTGGATTGGGCTGGACGCTTCAGGTCAGACTGAGTTCCTGACAGAATTTCATTGCCGCCCAGGCTAAACGCGCGCACCGCGGAATGCAGTCCGGCCATAAGCAGCGCTGCTGAGATTCCCTTGCCACTGATGTCCCCCATGGCCATGCAAAGCGAATGATTGCCCAGCACCAGAAAGTCATAGTAGTCGCCACTCACAGTGCGTGCCGGCCGACACAAGCCGTGTAATTCCAAATCGCCCAGACGCACATCACATGAAGGAAACAGATTCGACTGCACCTCCTGCGCAATCTCCAGTTCCCCTTCCATGCGCTCTTTTTCTTTTTGCTCCGCCAGCAATCGCACCAGCGACTCAGACATGGTATTGAACGATCGACTGAGTGCCGCAAGCTGATCCTGCCGCTTGACCGGAATGCGATAGTCCAGGCGACCCTGATCCACCTCGCGGGTCGCGTGGTACAGGTCAGAGACAGATCGCGTTATGGTTCGGCTCAGCCGGCCGGCAAGAACGATCGCCAGCAACTCCAGGAATGCAAACACAATCGCCGTCATGATCAGCGCGGTGCGAACGCCCCCTCCAATCGGCAGCGACTGTTGAAACAATCGCTGATACAGAAGCGACGGCCGCGAGGTTACCAGCGCAAATACCGTAGTCGGCTTGCCGATCGACCACTCGCGTGTATCCAGTGTGGTCGGAAAATTGATGGGCAGGTCGAACAAGTCCTGCCCCTTCGGAAGAACGCCTCCGGTAATCTCCCCAGCGTCGCGGCCGCCGCTATCGACGACGGGGCCCAGGCTGGAATTATCCGTCGGAAGAAAATGAACGTTGGGCCAGAGTGTCATCGCCCCCAACCCGCTGACCATTTTCCCCAGAAATTGCGGATCAAGTCGCAACGCCGTAATTACAAACAGGGTATGCGTGCCGATGGGCTCTCGCGTGATCGCGGCGAAATACACCTGATGCCTACTCAGAATCAATCCGCTGAAACGACCGTGCACCCATGCTGGAGGCGTCGGCGCGGTTGTGATGAATTGGCCCGGAGGCAGATCAAGTTTCTGCAGTTTTCCGTCCAGGTAGACGGCCATCTCCAGCCCGGGAATGTTCATCATGTTTCTGGCTTCTGGTGGTACAATCTGCGGCAGATGGGGTGCGTTAGCGGTACCCCTGAGAGATGTTTCCGATGCAAGTTCCTCCTGAATATGTATTGCCAGCGCATCGGTGTTGACGGCGAGCGCTAAAAGCTCCGACTGAATTTCAGCAGCGGCTGCAAAATTCGCAAACTGACCGAAAAGCACATAGGCCGCAAACCCGGCTAGCAATCCGAATAAAACAACTGGAGTGAGGCCGATCAGTGCATAAGTCACGAAGAGCCGATTGCGCAACCTCCACAGCAAACGCCATCGGATCCATCGAAAGAATCCAGGAAGCGAAGCCACGATTCCGACCGCCAGTGCAATCCATGGCGAAAGATCGATGTGGTGTCCGATTCGCGGAACCAACCGCAGCAGGAACAGAACCAGCGCAGTGACCAGCGACCAGAATGCGAATCCCCGTTTCTTTTTACAAACGAACGGGCGATTCAACATTCTTCGGACGCCTTCATCGATCGACTTCATCCAACGCAGACCTGCCATCTATCGCACCCAACAATCCATGATGTTAGATCGAGTGTAACAACCGGGGAGGTCATGTACGCCCTACTTCAGTTAAGGGTTACGCGGTTGTCAGGTCCTGCGGAGTTGCGGTGCAATTTTGGCTGGAGCGTGGCATGATACCCGTCAAGTAAGGCTAGCCTGATACAAGCGTCTCCACGGGCATTTACACTCAACCCATGCCTCTCGCAACACGGTCTTCACCCGTTTCGCATCGTTTTGGCCTGCGTAGTTCATCTCTGCTGGCGGTCGTCATACTCTGCGTGTGCCTGCTGTATCCTGGTTTTGCTTCGTCACAATCCTTCAAAGCCAAAGATCTTGCTCCCGCGCCGAAGTTCCAGACGAACACCTTGCAGGACCGCGTGACGCAACTGAACCTGATCTTTCACGACTACTGGCAGGAGACGTTGAAACACTCGCCGGAGATGGCATCCACAATCGGCGACAAGCGGTACGACGATCAACTATCCGACTATTCTGACGCGGCCTACAACGACTCCTTATCGCGCGGTGAACGCTTCATCGAGCGGCTGGGATCGGTCGACACCAACGGGATGAGCGACCAGGAAAAGCTGAGCAAGCGTTTGCTGGTGCATGATCTGGTCGATCAGCAGGAATCGTCCGTGTGCGAACCCTGGCAGACGCCTGTCACGCAATTTTCCGGAATTCAGGTTGACCTGCCGATGCTCGCCGCCATGCTTACGTTCACTTCCGCAGGCGACTACGATCATTACATCGCGCGGTTGAACAAGGTGCCTGCCGCCATCCTTCAGATCAGCACAGACCTGATGCTGGGTGAAGAAGCCGGCCGCAGCGAGCCGCAATTCATTATGCAGAAAGTGCTGGCGCAGGTGAATGCATTGGCGACGGGCAAGCCGGAGGATTCTCCGTTCGCCAGCCCATTGCAGCGCTTCCCCGCCAGCATTTCCGCGCAAGATCGCGCCCAAATTCGCACGGCACTCCTGACCGCCATCCGCACCCAGGTGCAACCGGCATTTGGCCATCTCGCCAAGTATTTGGCGGCGCAATATATTCCCAACGCGCGCAAGGACGCCGGCATTTGGGCCACGAAAGATGGAGACGCATGTTATGCGTATCTGGTCCAGAGCTACACCACAACAGACATGACGCCCGAGCAGGTCTACCAGATGGGTGTCGCGGACGTAGCGCGGATCGAGCCCCAATTGCTGGCCGTCGTGCGCCAGCTTGGCTATAAAGATCTGCGCAGTCTTCACGAAGCGCTGGTGAACAATCCAAAGGAGCACGCGCAATCGGGCGCGCAGTTGATCGGCTTATACCAGCACTATGTGGACCAGATGGAACCGAAGTTGCCCGACCTTGTGACGAAGCTGCCGCATGCGACATTGAAGGTGGTTGCGATGCCGAGCTTCGGCTCTGCCGATAGGTTCCGGCGGACTATCAACCGGGCACACCCGATGGTTCTCGTCCAGGAGAGATTCGCGTAGACACGACCGACGCTACAAAGCGCCTGCTGACCCAGGTGGAGGCGATTGCTTATCACGAGGGCGTCCCTGGCCATCACCTGCAAATTTCTCTGGCGCAGGAGCAGACCGGGATTCCCGAATTTCGCCGCTTCGAAATGTACACAGCCTTCGTCGAAGGCTGGGCTTTCTATAGCGAGCAGCTTGGCAAAGAAGTTGGCTTTTATCGGGACCCATACAGCGAATACGGGATGCTTGAAAACCAAATGTGGCGGGCGGTTCGACTAGTCGTTGATACAGGCGTTCACTATAAACGTTGGACGCGTGAGCAAATGGTGCAGTACTTCCACGACCACACGGCCATGGATGACATTACCATTCAGGAAGAGGTCGATCGCTATATCGCGTGGCCGGGTCAGGCACTGGCTTACGATGTTGGCCGATTGAAAATTATCCAGCTACGCGGAGAAGCACAGAAAGCTCTGGGTAAGAATTTCGATCTTCGCGCATTTCACGACGAGGTGCTCGATTCGGGAGCTTTGCCTCTCGATATTTTGCAGCAGCGCGTAGAGGCCTGGATCCAACAGCAGCAAAAATCCTCTGAACATGCCAGGATGCACAAGATTTCCAATCGAACGACGGAAGGAAACTAGGTTGATGGCCAAGAAAAAAGAAAAATCACAGCAGCAACAAGCAGTGACCTCCAACACGAAAGTGGCGTTGCTGGGCGCGGGCAAAATGGGCGGCATTCTGCTGCAGGCGTTCCTGAAGAAAGGTCTGTTTCGCCCGGAAAATATCCGCGCCACCGTGCAACATCCAGAGCGCGCGAAAATGCTCACCGAACAATGGGGCGTCGCTGTATCGACCGACAATCTTGCCGCCGCGCGCAACAGTGACCTGATTCTGCTGGGCGTCAAGCCGCAGACGGTTCCTGAAGTTCTGGCGCAGATTCGCCCGGCGCTGATCGGGAAGAAGACGATCATATCTTTTGCCGCATCGGTCAAGACGGGCGCCATTGAAAAAGCTGCAGGCATCGATCTGGCTGTCATCCGCGCCATGCCAAACACACCGTCGTTGCTGGGTTGCGGAGCAACGGCACTATGCCGCGGTAAGTTCGTCACCGACGAACAACTGGCAGTTGCAGAACAGGTCTTTGCCAGCGTTGGTCGCACTGTCACCGTGGATGAAAAGCATATGGACGCGGTCACTGCCTTGTCTGCCAGCGGCCCCGCCTATATCTACATCATTCTGGAATCGCTCGCCGAGGGCGGAGTCAAGGTTGGCTTGCCACGCGACATCGCCACCTTCCTGGCCGCGCAAATGGTGTTGGGAGCGGCCACGATGGTGCTTGAAACCGGCAGCCATCCCGCGCTGTTGAAAGACGCTGTCACCACACCCGCGGGCTGCACCATCGACGGCATTCTGGAACTGGAAGAAGGCGGGGTACGCGTCACGCTGATCAAGGCTGTGATGCGAGCGGCACAACGCGCAAAAGAACTAGCGTCGGGCTAACATCCCGCCGTC
>Ga0134126_10009302_pt1 | contig 12381 bp, 9 predicted proteins | sample KB31752_FD_96881 | JGI IMG/M metagenome (GOLD analysis project Ga0134126, IMG submission 96881) | Terrestrial soil microbial communities with excess Nitrogen fertilizer from Kellogg Biological Station, Michigan, USA - KB3-175-2 | ecosystem: Environmental > Terrestrial > Soil > Unclassified ...
CGCCCCCATGGCAAGTCCGTTTCCGAAGAGGATGGCCGCGAACACAGGATAGTTAAAGTCGACCGGCAACAGGAGGAGAAGCCCGAAGCTCAGGGCGGCGGCGATCATGCTGCCGGTGGCGAACGGCCGGGCCCCGAGCCGATCCGAGAAATAGCCGGAGGCAGGCCCTGCCAGCAAAAAGCCCACGGATAAGGGAAGCATGGCGATCCCGGCCCACAGCGGCGTTTCGGTAAAGCTGTAGCCGTGCTCGGGCAGCCAGATCCCTTGCAACCAGATAATCATCATGAACATTAAGCCGCCGCGGGCAACCGCCGAGAGAAAACTGGACAGGACGCCGAAGGTGAATGCCTTGATGCGGAACAGAGGCAGGCGAAACATCGGATAGGGTACCCGCGTTTCGACGATGGCGAAGAGGATCAGCAGCGCCACGCCGCCGCTCAATTCAAGCAGCACGCGCGGGCTGGTCCAGCCCATGGAGTTGCTTCCGTAGGGCTCGATGCCGTAGGTAATGCCCACCATGACCAGAATCAATCCGGCCGCGAAGGTGATATTCCCCAGCCAATCGATGGGCGCCTTCCGGCGGACCCCGCGCTCCTCCAGCTTCAGATAGGCCCACACGGTGCCAAATAATCCGAACGGCACGGAGATCAGGAAGACCAGACGCCAATTGATCGGGGCCAGCAGACCGCCCAATACGAGGCCAATGAACGAGCCACTGATCCCCGCCACATTGTTGATCCCCAACGCCAGGCCGCGCTGATTGCCGGGAAACGCATCGGTGAGAATAGCAGCCGAATTACCAGTCAGACAGGCGGCGCCTACCCCCTGCACGATGCGGAAGAGGATCAGCCAGATCGCGCCGGCGGAACCGATCATCCAGTCCACGGTCAGCAGAAGTGAGGCCGTCGTGTAGATCACGAAGCCAAGATTGTAGATCCGCACCCTGCCGAAGAGGTCGCCCAGCCGTCCCAGGCTCACCACCAGCACGCTGCTGACGATGAGATAGCTGAGGATCATCCACAACAAAAAGAAGCTATTGCCCGGCGCCAGTGGATTGAGCTGGATGCCGCGGAAGATCAGCGGCATGGCGATCAGCATGATCGAGGAATCGATCGTGGCGAGCAACACGCCAACCGTCGTGTTGGATAAAGCAATCCACTTGTAGGTGTCGCTCCCCTGGCCGGCTGTCCTCGTCGCCGGCTCCGCCCTTACCGCCCTCAAATCGCGACTCCAGCCCTATGTTTCACGAATCGCCATGGGCCGGCAGTCCGGCGGCGGCCAGAGCCGCCTCGACGCAGCGCACCAACTCCCTGGCGGACTCGGCGCTCAACTCCACCGCCACGCGGCTCCCGGGCCCCAGTTCCTCATTCGCGAAGTCGATATTGAGCGTGTGCTCGTATGGGGCGTGGTACGGATGGTCAAAATAGACGGTGGCCGAACCCAATCGGAACCACCCATCGGGCCCCTTGCCGCTCCCGGCAACGGCCGTCTTCTGCGTGGCGTACGAACACATGGCTCCCTCCTCAGGTATTCAGGTACCGGCCGAACCAGGTCCAGATCCGCTGCCAGCCATCGACCGCCGCTTCGGGGCGATAGCTGACCCGATCCGTGGCGAAGAACGCATGTCCTGCCCCCGGATAGGTATGGAACTCATACGGCTTGTGGTGCGTGGTAAGCGCCTCCTCGATTTGCGCGGTTTCGGCCGATGAGGGATGCGTATCCTCGGCGCCAAACAGGCCCAGCAACGGGCAGGATAACGAGGCGGTCAGTCCAATGATCGGCTCCATCCGGAGCGGCATACCGGCGGGTGGAGTTCCTACCACGAACGCGCCGTAGCAGTCGACAGCGGCGTCCAGGGGCAGGCGGCAGGCGGCGAGATAAGCCTGACGACCGCCCGAGCAGTAGCCGATGACCCCAACCTTGCCCGTGGCATAGGGCAGCGCCCGAAGGTAGCGCAACGCGCCCCCCGTGTCGCCGACGAATCGATCGTCGGGCACTCCACCGGCGGCGCGGGCCGCCGCGGCGGCATCGTCGGGACTAGAGTTGGGCCCTTCCCGATAATGAAGGTTGTGGCACACCGCGACATACCCGTGGGCCGCGAACCGGCGCGTGATCTCCTTGGTTGCCTCGTCCCATCCGGGCATGTGATGGATGACGATCACGCCCGGGTAGGGGCCGGACCCGAGGGGCCGGGCGAAATAGGCACCGATCTCGTCGCCATCGTGTCCGGCGATCCGGATCGTTTCAGCCAGCAGTCCTTCGTACTTCACGATTGCACTCTCCATTTCCATGTCTTCATGTACTACCCTTATCCCCCGACCTCAGTCGGACCGGCGCTACCACCCGACCGCGGTCGGGGATCGGGATAACGGTATGCGAACCAGGAGCGTCGACAGGCCAGTAGATTGATCCGAGTCCATGGACATGCATCAAGGATAGCATAGGACAGAGTAATAGTTGCGCCATCAGACAATTGACATGGCGGGTAGTGGCGTACTATGGTGGGGTTGTTGGGATGGATAGGGATCCTCGAAGCCCTGGGTCGCAAGGAGCCACACTGGAATGGATGAAGCAACGCCCTCCCTGTCGCAAGACGATGTGCCCGATCGCAGCCTCCTGAATGTTCAGGTAGGGAGAGCGTATCACGCCCTGGTGGTTGGGTTTGAACGCTTCGTCGGCATAACTCCGGCTCGGTATAGGGTCCTCCACCTCTTTAAGGGGGCCGAGGAACTAAGCCAGGCCTCCCTCCAACAACAGCTTGGCCTGGATTCAGCGTCCATCACTCGCCAGGTGCAAGCGTTGGAAAGTGAGGGCCTGGCCCGCCGTCGCTCCGACCCGGCGGATAACCGGTTTACCCTGGTTTCCCTCACTGATCGGGGACACGAAGCGGTCAACACCTTCATCCCACGGGCCTTTGCGTTCGGTTCGATGTTGCAAGAGGGCTGCAGTCCGGAGGAGGTCGCCACGGCCTATCGCATTCTGGAGATCATTCGCCTACGGGCCCTGGAGGTAGGGCCTCCGGCAGAGCCGGATGTGCCCGTCCGCGGCTGAGCCGTCACGGGGCGGCTGTGCTACGTGGCTCGGTTGCTGCTTGGCGCGCTCCTTATCCACGGAGCCCTCCGAGCAGCGTCAGCACTCGGCCCCACAGCGTTTCCGTCGCCGCGCTGTCATATTCCGTCGGCAGGCTCGGGTCGGTAAACAGGTGGCCGGCACCGGCATACTCGAACAGCTCGAAGAGCGCTCCCGCCGCGCGCACGTCCGCCGCCATGCCATCGATCTCGGCCTGGTCACGGTAAGGATCATCCCGCATGAAATGCACCTGCGCGGGAACGATAGCCGGCCACGTTTCGAGCCCCATGACACCCAGAGGGAGCGCGGCATGCAGCAGGATACAGGCCAGCGCACCGGGACGCGTGGCCGCCAGCCACTCCGCCGGCGCGCCCCCGGCCGAGAACCCCATGTACACGAGCTCGGACGGCAGGGGCGCGACATCGTCCGCCGCACGCCGCAGAAGCTCCCGATAGCCGATACTGTCCTGGTAGGCCATCGCGGGGTCGTACTCGTCAAAGCGTGCCTCACCGCGGTAGAGGTCGGGCGTATGCACCGTGTGTCCCGCGGTTCGCAAGCGGTCGGCGGCGTCCGTCACCCCGGTACGAGGCCCAAGCACGGAGTGAAACAACACGATATCGGCCATTGCACGGTCCTTTCAGGTATGCAGCGAGAATCCTTCGCCTATAGAGAGACAGAGATGGCATTCGGTTTGGCACCTTCTCACGATAACAGCCTATCCTTGCCACCTTTCGTCAGCATTCCTAATCCCGTCAGCTTTCAGTCGATCGCGCGAGCGCTTCGGGCGGTGCCGTCCGGCACCAGGGCGCGGATAGTCTCCAGGCTGTCCGCTTCCCCGACCGGCTTGTCCCGGCGCCAGCGAAGGATGCGCGGGAAGCGCACCGCGATGCCCGACTTGTGGCGGTTCGAGCGCGCGATCGCCTCGAAGCCCAACTCGAACACCAGTTCCGGCGTCACCGCCCGCACCGGGCCGAACTTCTCCACCGTATGCGTCCGCACGAAGGCATCTACCTCACGGATCTCCGCGTCCGTCAGGCCGGAATAGGCTTTGGCGAATGCGACCAGCGCCCCTTCGTTCCAGACGCCGAAGGTATAATCAGTGAAGAGGCTGGCCCGCTTGCCGTTGCCGGGCTGAGCGTAGATCAGCACCGCGTCGACCGTGTAGGGGTCGATCTTCCACTTCCACCAGTCACCACGCTGCCGGCCCACCCGGTACGGCGCGTCCAGCCGCTTGAGCATGAAGCCCTCGGCCTGCCGGGCCCGGCTCTCCTCGCGCGTCACCGCCAGTTCGTCCCAACCCGCGCCCTCCACCACCGGCGAGAGCCGCAACCGCTCGTGGCCGGCCACCTGGATGAGTTCCACCAGCCGGGCCCGGCGCCAGGCAAGCGGGCGGGATCGCGTGTCCTGGCCCTCGTACTCCAGCAGATCGTAGGCGAGCAGGCTCGCGGGCACCTCGTCCAGGATCGTCTGGGTGAGCGTCTTGCGGCCGAGGCGGCGCTGGAGTTGCGCGAACGGGAGCACCGCCCCGTCACGCCAGGGGAGGATCTCCCCATCGAGCACGGTGCCGTCGGGCAACCGGTCGCCCAATTCCACCAGATCGGGAAAGCGATCCGAGATCAACTCCTCGCCGCGTGACCAGAGGTAGGTTCGGCCGGCGCGGCGGATCATCTGGGCCCGGATGCCGTCCCATTTCCACTCCACCTGCCAGTCGCGCACGTCCCCCAGCGTCTGGGGCGCCGCCTCAAGCGGGTAGGCCAGGTGGAAGGGATAGGGCAACCCGGCGGCAACCCCGGCGGACTCACCGGCTACCACCTGGCGGTAGAAATCGGCCGTCGGCTCCCAGTCGCCCATCAGCCGGTGCGCCACCACGGCGACCGCGAGCCCGCTCACCTGGGCCAGGGCACGGGTGATCAGGAGTTGGGAGACTCCCACCCGCATCTCGCCCGTGATCAGTTTGTTGAGCACGAAGCGCCCCTGGCTGTCCAGTCCTGCCCAGGCATCGGCCAGGACGGCCCGCTGGGTCGCCTCGTCGGCGGCGCGGAGCGGCAGCAGACGCTCACGCACCCACCAGTCCAGTGGTTGGTCGCTCTCCGTCGTGGGGTTTGCCCGGTCCGGTAGGAGGAGGGCGATGGTCTCGGCCAGGTCGCCCACCGCGTCGTATGACTCCGAGAAGAGCCAGGGCGGGATCCCCGCCAACTCATCCGCCCAGTCCGCCAGCTTCCGGGCAGCCATTGGTTGGCGGAGTTTGCGCCCACTGAGGAAGAACAGCGCCCAGGCGGCGTCGGCCGGGGGCGCCGTGCCAAAATAGTCGACCAGGGCCCGGACTTTCTCGTTCGTCCTGGTGGTCTCGTCGAGCGCGGTATACAGGGCGATGAAGTGCTTCATTCCCCCTGCCCTTCGGCTGGCGCGCCGGTCTCGGCCACGTCATCACGCTCCCCCGCGAACTGGGTGGCGATAGCCACGGCGTCCAGGCCACGCTCTCCCAGCAGCCGCGCCAGGGCCGCGCTATAGCCGTGGGTCACCCAGACCCGCTCGGCCCCGGTCTGGGAGATCGTCTCGATCAGACCCGACCAATCGGCGTGATCGGAGAGGACAAAGCCGCGGTCGACCGCGCGGCGCCTACGGGTGCCGCGGATGCGCATCCAACCGGAGGCGAAGGCTGTCGATGCCTCCCCGAAGCGGTGGGTCCAGGGCGAGCCGTGGGCGGAGGGCGGGGCCACGATCAGGGCGCCGCCCCAGGCGCCGGCCCGGGCGGGCATCGTGCTCACGGGCACGGTCTCCGGCAGCGCGATCCCCTCCCCGCGATACAGCTCGTTTAGCCGCTCCACGGCGCCGTGGGTATAGATGGGGCCGATCCCGGCACCCACTCCGGCCAGCAGGCGCTGCGCTTTACCCAGGGCGTAGCCGTACAGCAGGCTGGCCCGTCCCACCGCGGCGTTGGCCCGCCACCAGGCATTGATGGCGTCGAACACCTCACGCTCGGGTGGCCAGCGGAAGATCGGCAGACCGAAGGTGGATTCGGTCACGAAGGTATGGGCGCGGAGGGACTCGAAGGGGGCGCAGGTGGGGCTCGGCTCACGCTTGTAGTCACCAGAGACCACCCACACCTCGCCGCCTTCCTCCACCCGTACCTGAGCCGAGCCGAGGATGTGCCCCGCTGGGTGCAGGTAGACCTGAACGCCGCCAAAACGCACCACTTCCCCGTACGGTATCGCCCGCACCGAGGCATCCGGCTCAAGCCGAGCCCGTGTGATCGCCAGACCCGGCGCCGCGACGAGATAGGAGCCGCAGCCCCAGCGCAGGTGGTCGGTATGAGCGTGGGTGATCACGGCGCGGGGGACGGGCAGCCAGGGATCGATGTGGAAGTCGCCGTCCGGGCAATACAGGCCGGCATCGGTGGACTGGAGCAGCGTCGATCCGTTCATCCTCTCAGTGTCAACTACCCACGACTAAAGCGCGTGGGCTTGTCCCTGGCACGGCGTCGCGCACAGATTGGCTACCGCCCGGAGCGAGCGGGTGCGACGTCTCCGAGACCATGGGCTGGTTGGCGGCAGCCCGATACGCAATGTTACGCGCGGCATTGTGGTCCGCGTTCAGCGCGAACCCGCAGCGACAGAAACGGAACGAGGACTGGCTTTGGCGGTTGGCTCGCTCGCAATGCCCACAGGCGCTACAGGTTTGGCTGGTGTAGGCTGGGTCTACCAGGATCACTGGCACGCCCGCTTGAGCCGCTTTGTAGGAAATGTGAGTGCGAAGCTGACAGAAGGCCCACGAGAGACGGTAGGAACGTTGGGCGGCGCGAACCGTTACTCGCTCAAGAATCCCACTCAGATCTTCGAGGGCAAGGGCCTTGGCCGCTCCGGCGGCTTTCGCCACCAGGATCTTGCTGATCATGTGATTGGCTTGGCGCTGGAAGCGGGACTCCTTGCGCTTGATCCGCTTCAGGCGCCGTTTGGCGCTCCTGGTCCCGATGTGCTGGAGGCGGGCGCGGCGATGGGCGTAGTAGTGGCGCACCCCCTTGACCTTGGCTCCGCTGAACGATTGACCGTCGCTATCGGTCGCCAACTGTACTTGTCCCAGATCCACCCCCAAGACTCCGACATGGAAGTCCTTGGCCGGCGCCCGGGCGGTCTGGGTGAGATGCAGGTAGTATGTGCCGTCGCGCAGGACCAGATCCGCGCCACCCATCCTCCAGGTGGGATCGGCCAACATCGTTCGTTGGCGCGCGCCGGGCAGCAGGCGGCAGATCACCCGTCCGGCGAGCGTATGGAGTGAGATCCGATCCCCGATCATCAGCCGGTAGGTCCGGGCGTCGTAACGGACGCTACCCCGCGGGTCGAAGACCGGGCAGGCGCCCTCCCCCTTGGCTTGGGTGGCCGTGATCGCTTCCACGGCCTTGGCCCGCGCGCAACAGGCCAACTGGGCGCCCAACCCGAACCGCGTGCGCGTCTCGCCGTAGACCCGCCGGTGCGCCGTGTGGGAATTCCCGATCCGCTCGGCCCAGCAGACACGGGCAATCCAGGTCGCGGCCTGGCTGAACACCTCCTGGGTCCACGACAGGGCGGGAGCATGCTCGCCCACATCGAGCTTGATGCACACGGTTCGGGTGAGTTTGCCGTTCATGGAACGATTGTACCAAGTAGCTAGCCTCTCGGGGAAGACCCGGTCATCGCGGACTGAGCTGAAGCCGCTCAAGCGAGGTGCTTCCTCGCCTGCCTGAAGGACATGGGTTTCCACCCCTGAAGGCAAACCTCGTATGACATGCCGAGAGGAGGCGCGTAAAATGAGCTACAGATCGATTGCGGACCCTCGCATAGCCGTGCTACACTCACCCCGTATTGAGGCGTGATTGCGTACCAGAAGGAGAACCGTACATGAAGGCAACGCTCCAGGTTCACCGGCGCCCTGCCACCCAGGATCGCTTCGGTGTTGTCCTCTCGGAGTGTGTTTGCTGAGTGTACGTTGATCTCCTAGTCCTTGCTCTAGCCGATCCCCGCGCCGGGATCGTTCGCGTCTGACCAGTCCCTCGTTCCTTCCGGGTATGCCTTGGGGCGCCCGGCGCATGGGTCATCGCGAATACTCACGGTGCATGCCGGCTCTCCCCACGGAGACGTATCAAGCTCCAGCACCCTCTCGTGGCGACTCCCCCACGCGCTCTTCTCGCGGCCGCGGTGTCCGGTGGTTCCATGGCCATTCCTTTCGGTTCGGCCATGGATGATCCATCCGTGGCCCTTTCGCGTTTTCCGGGGTATTCCGCGCGGCGAGACGAGGAGTTTTGATGCGTCCATTCCGAACCCTGAACCGTTACTGGCGACTGTTGGCCCGCTATCTGCGGCCCGAGTGGCCGCGGATGGGCCTGCTGGCCGTGATCCTGGGCGGTACTATCGGCGCGCGAGTGGTCGCGCCGCTGGTGGCGAGCCGCTTTATCGACCAGGCCACCGCCGGCGGAGCTCTCCGCGATCTGATCTTCCTGGCCTTCCTGACCATCTGTTTGGCCCTGGGAGGACAGGGGCTGGCGGTCGGCGAAACCTACGTGGCCGAGATGGTGAGCTGGACGGCCACGAACGCGCTGCGCGCCGATCTTCTCGCCCACCTGCTCCGGCTGGATGCCACGTTTCACACGACCCATACGCCGGGCGAACTGATCGAACGGGTGGACGGTGACGTGGCCACTCTGGCCCGTTTCTTCTCCCGATTCGTGGTCTATGTGCTTGGCAATGGCGTCTTGATCCTGGGCGTGCTCGGACTCCTCTTTCATGTGGATTGGCGGGTGGGCCTGGGACTGAGCGTCTTCGTTGGGCTGGCCTTGATCGCCCTGCTGCGCATCCGCGCCGCCGCCATCCCCTTCTCGGCCGCGGAGCGCCAGGCCAGCGCCGATTTCTATGGCTTCCTGGGCGAATACCTGGCCGGCCTGGAGGATGTCCGCTCCAGCGGGGCCGGGGCGTTCGTGCTGCGCCGCTGCGCCGAGGTGATGCGGTCGTGGCGAGCCGTGACGATCAAGGCGGGGATGCGGGGCTACGCCATGCTCGCCAGCACCCAGGGACTCTTTGCCCTCGGCACGGCCCTCGCCTTTGCCCTGAGCGCCATGCTGTTCCGGGACGGCACCCTGACCATCGGCACCGTCTATCTGATTTTTCAATATACGGAGGCGCTGCGCCAGCCGACCGAACAGATCCGCAACGAAGTGCAGGATCTGCAACAGGCGGACGCCAGCATGGGCCGGATCGAGGCGCTCCTGGGTACGGCCCCGTGCCTGGCCGATGGCCCCGGCGCCGCGCTGCCGCCCGGCCCCCTGGCGGTGGAGCTGGACGGCGTCTGGTTTGGCTACACGGAAGACATCCCAGTCCTCCGCGAGGTCAGCCTGTATCTGGCACCCGGTCGCGTGCTGGGGGTGGTGGGCCGCACGGGCAGCGGCAAGACCACGCTGACCCGGCTCCTCCCCCGCTTCCATGATCCCCTGGCCGGCGTGGTCCGCCTGGGGGGCGTGGATCTGCGGACGGTTCGTCTGGCGGCGGTGCGCGCGCGCATTGGTCTGGTCACCCAGGAGGTTCATCTCTTCAATGCCAGCGTGCGCGACAACCTGACCCTTTTTGACGACGGGGTGCCGGATGACCAAATCAGTGCCGTGCTGCACACTCTGGGCCTGGCCGATTGGCTACGGGAGCTGCCGCGCGGATTGGACACTCCGCTGGGGTCCGGCGGCGCCGGACTCTCCGCTGGGCAGGCCCAGGTGCTGGCCTGTGCCCGCGTCTTTCTGCGCGACCCCGACCTGGTGATCCTGGACGAGGCGTCCTCACGCCTCGACCCAGCCACTGAGCGGCTGGTGCATACCGCCCTGGGTCGGCTGCTTGAGGGGCGCACTGGGATCATCGTGGCACACCGGCTGGCCACGGTCGCCTACGCCAACGACATTCTAGTCCTGGAGGACGGGCAGGTGCGCGAATATGGCCCGCGGCTTGCCCTCGCCGCCGATCCCACCTCACGCTTCGCCGGGTTGCTGCGAGTTGCCGCGGAGGAGGTCGCCCCATGAAGCCGCTCCCAACCTGGCGCTACTTGATGAAAATGGCCCGCTACGCCCCCCGGCTCTATCTACTCCACGCGCTGCTGTGGGGCGTGATGGACCTGTCGGGGCTGCTCACCGGGTTGATTGCTCGCGCCTTCTTTGATACGCTCACCGGGCAGACACGCCTGCCCATGGGCACGACGGGACTGATCGGGCTGCTGCTGCTGATCGCCGCGGGCCGCGCGGTTCTGTGGCTCACCGGCGGCTTGGTCGAAATTCTCCTCCGGTTCACGATGAGCGGGCTGTTGCGCCGCAACCTGCTGGGGCACATCCTGGTCCGGCCGGGCGCCCAGGTGCTGCCCTACTCCATCGGCGAGACGATCAGCCGCTTCCGCGACGATGCCTACCAGGCCGAGGACTGCCTGGATTGGACCGACGAGATCGTGGTCCACGGCCTGTTTGCCGTGGTGGCGTTTCTGGTGCTCCTGCATATCGACGTCCGCATGACCCTGGTCGCCATCCTGCCCCTGGTGGTCGTGACAGCGGCGGCACGGCGGGCCGGCGCCGCACTGGGCCGTTACCGGGCCGCCAGCAGCCAGGCCACCAGCCAGGTCACCGGGGCGATTGGCGATATCCTGGCGGCGGTACAGACGCTGCAGGCCGCCGGCGCCGAGGTTCGGACCGTGACCCGCTTCCGCCGGCTCAACGAGCAGCGCCGTACCGCCATGCTGGCCGATCGGGTGATGACCCAGATTCTGAACGCGATCACCGCCAATACGGTGAGCGTGGGCACCGGTCTGATCATGCTGCTGGCCGCCGGCAGCCTGCGCGACCACAGCCTGACGGTGGGCGACTTTGTCCTATTTGTCTCCTACCTGGGCTTCATCGCCGACTTCACCGACGGGCTCGGCCAGTTCCTGGCTCACTACCAGCAGACCGGGGTCGCGTTCGCGCGCATGAATGTCTTGCTGGATGGCGCGCCGCCGGCCACGCTGACGGCGTCCACTCCCCTGTACCTCCGCGGAGCCCTGCCCGCCGTGCCGCCGGCACGCGACGCGACCGACCGATTAGTCCTCGTGGAGGCGCGGGGACTGACCTATTGCCACCCGCAATCGGAGCGCGGGATCGCCGGGGTGGATCTCCGCCTGCCGCGCGGCTCCCTGACCGTGGTGACGGGGCGGGTCGGCGCCGGGAAGACCACGCTCTTGCGGACCCTCCTGGGCTTGCTGCCGCGGGAGGCGGGAGAGATCCGGTGGAACGGCCAGGCGGTGGACGACCCGGCCTCCTTCCTGGCGCCGCCCCGCGCGGCATACACGGCGCAGGCGCCGCGCCTGTTCAGCGAGACGCTCAAGCAGAACATCCTTCTAGGGCTCCCCTATGATCCGGCGACCCTGGCCGCCGCCGTCTGGGGCGCCGTCCTGGAGCAGGACGTGGCGGGGCTGGAGGGGGAATTGGAGACGCCAGTGGGCAGCCGTGGGGTCAAGCTCTCTGGTGGCCAGGTGCAGCGCGCGGCGGCGGCGCGTATGTTGGCGCGCGGGGCGGAGTTGTTGGTAATCGACGACCTGTCCAGCGCGCTGGACATCGAGACGGAGCGTGTGTTGTGGGAGCGTCTCTTCGCCAGCGGGGATGTGACCTGCCTGGCGGTCTCGCACCACCGCGTCGCGTTGCGCCGCGCCGATCACATCATCGTGTTGAAGGAGGGCCAGGTCGAAGCCCAGGGCACCCTTGCCTTCTTGCTGGCCAATTGCGCGGAGATGCGGTCCCTCTGGCACGACGCCGACGATCCGATTGTCCTGGGGTAGCGCCTGGCCCTGGATGTGCTGGCCGCTGGAATGCTAAAAGCCCCTCACCTGGAGGGGCTTTTCCTCTGGAGCGGGTGATCGGGCTCGAATGTCACCTCGCATCTCCGCCGGCCCTTACGAACCAACGTCAAGCGCGTGCTCGATGTCGTCCGCTTCGGCCTGCAGCCGTTCGGCTTGTACGTTGATCTCCTTGTCGCTATCTGGCGTGAACGGGTCGTCAGGCCGCATGTTGTTGTGGAGCAGGCGGAGAATATCGAGTTGCTGGCGGTTGATCTTGAACAGGAGCTCAACTTCGGCGGCTTCGTGGTCATCGCGCAGGTGATCCTTTTGCGCCTGGCGGTTCTGGCTCATCATGATGATCGGCGCGGCGTAGGCGGCTTGCGTGGAGAACAACAGGTTGAGCAAGATAAACGGATACGCATCCCAATGCTTCAGGACAGCAAGCAGGTTCAGCACGATCCAGCCACAGACGAAGACGCTCTGGACAATGATGAACGTCCAGGAACC
>Ga0134126_10009303_pt1 | contig 12380 bp, 14 predicted proteins | sample KB31752_FD_96881 | JGI IMG/M metagenome (GOLD analysis project Ga0134126, IMG submission 96881) | Terrestrial soil microbial communities with excess Nitrogen fertilizer from Kellogg Biological Station, Michigan, USA - KB3-175-2 | ecosystem: Environmental > Terrestrial > Soil > Unclassified ...
AGAACTGTTGATATTTTATTTTGTCCCAAATCTCTACTTTGTCAATTGCCGAAACCAGCACAATATCTTTTTCAAGCCCTGCATATTCCATCAGGTTTTTTGGCAGCAAAAGACGTCCCGCACTATCCGGGCTTACCTGTGTGGCACCATTCAAAAAATACCTTTTAAATTGCCGTACCTTCGGCTCAAAATCATTCAATTTGCCCAGTTCAGAAAATACAGGCTCCCAACTACCAGATGTGTATAAACTGAGGCATTTTTCAAAGCCCCTGTTTATAACAAAAAGATCTTCTCCATCTTCAGGCAATTGTTTTTTAAATCCCGCCGGAAGAAGAAAGCGCCCTTTTGCGTCTAATGTAGCTTCGTATTCACCTATAAAGCCTGTCATTATGAGTTGATTAATACTTAAATTTCAGATAATTCCCACAAATTAACACTTTTTCCCACTTTTCCAACAAATAATGGGAAAACTTTTTTATCCACGGCGGCTAAACCAACTGGCAACAGGGGTTGGCTTGCAAAAAACAGCTATTAGAGTGTGGAAATCTTGTGAATGAAGGGTGAATTAGTGTGGATAAAAAATCAGAAAAATACACGACTCCTTTGACCGATAGAAATATTTACCAATAAAAAGAAAAAGAAAGGAACTCGCCAGACAGGGTTTAGGACGGAAAAATTTCTTGATGAACTTTGTAGCTCTGTGTGAAAAAAACGATGAGATATGAGTTGCGGAAGAAAATAAAAATCACTGATAATTGTCCGTTTACTGTCAATCCTGGTTTCTCAAACTCGTGTCTTACCAGTGGTGTATAACCAAAACCAACCAGTGAGATGCGGGCTATGGAATTTTAAACATTAAGAAGTTAAGCTCCAGTAAGAAAAACCCTTTAGTTATCAAGATTAAATAAAATGGTACAGGTAAAGCGGACGTATTTCTTTATCGGCCGAAAAGTTGTTCAGCATTTACTTTTGGGAAGGCACAAAAAATTTTATCAAAAATATTTTAGATGTTTTCGTCTATGCGCCTAAAAGGCAATTAAAAAAATTAATCAGGCTAATATTTTATTGCTTTTCAAAACCAAAAAATCAAGCGTAAAACAGCTCCCTTTTCCAGGAGTGCTCTCCGCTTTTATTTTGCCGCGATGAGCATCTACTATAGATTTGACATAACTGAGCCCAAGTCCAAACCCTTTTACATTATGAATGTTACCGGTATGGGCCCGATAAAATTTTTCAAAGACCCGGTTCAACGTTTCTTTATTCATTCCAATACCGGTGTCTTCTATTCTGATGCGCAGGTGGCTGTTAAAATTGGAAGTGCTTATTTTAATCCTAAGATTATCATTGGAATATTTAACAGCGTTGTCTAAAAGATTATTAATGATATTGGTGAAATGTACCTCATCGGCCATGAGCAGATCGTTGGTTGCATTAAAGTGCTTTTCAAGATGCCCGTTTTTTGCTTTCAGTGGCAACTGAATATTATTAATAGCCGCATTTATTAAATCGTGCGCATGCAGTGGAGCAACATTTAACTGAATTTCCTGTTTATCAAGCAAAGCAGCCTGCAGTATGGTTTCCACCTGCTTGTTCATTCTCTTATTTTCTTCTTTAATGATACCTGAAAAATAATTCATTTTAGATTTATCATTAATTACCTTTTCATTTTTTAAAGCATCTACGGCAAGGGAAATTGTTGCCAGTGGTGTTTTAAATTCATGCGTCATGTTGTTGATAAAATCCGATTTTATTTCACTTAATTTTTTCTGATTCAGCAATGCCCTAATCGTAATTATAAAAGCGGCGAAGATTATAAGGGTAAAAATTACCGCTCCGACAAGCATCCAGGACATTTGTTTCCAGACGACGCTCCTGACATGTGGAACCACTATCCACAAAAGTTCTTGTGGAGCAATTCCTTCAGAAAGGCTTCCACCTGGCGGATCCAGTGGATAAACCGTAGAAAAATTATTGGAAGAATCTTTATACGCGTTGTAAAAATTTTTCGACTGCAGATCATCGCCAATCATTGATGTGGTAGCAATGGCAAATTCAAAATCAATGTTTCTCAAATTGTTCTTCTCAAATTGTTTGTTGATGATATTCCTGATCTCGTGCGCCGAAAAATTATGAACAATAGTGGTAGGAAATACGTTTAGAGGAAACAAAAGATCCGCATTTTTTCGCCTGTCGAACGGCGATAATTTTTCCCGTTCATTGATTAAATCTTTCGCGGCATCTACACTTACCATTGTAATGGTTTCTTCAAACTGCTGCTCTTTATCCTGGAGTGCCTGTTTTATCCATACGTATTGAAAAAAAATAATCCCCATTAGGGAAATAAAAACAAGAACAATAATTAGGGAGAAAATTTTTTTCATGCAGGCAAATTTAAAACTTCAACGGCGCTAAACCCTGATGTAGTTTGAGCAGCCTTGTTTTTTAACTATCTCTTATAGTTTATTTTATGAATATTGGAAATCATTTTCAGAATTTCAGCAAATAAATATAATTTAGATTTATGATTTCACCAGCAAAAGGAACTTTATTGATCGCCAACCCGTTTTTGAAAGATCCTAATTTCAGCAGGACAGTTATTTTTATTTGTGAAAATGCCACAGAAGGCACCTTTGGCTTTGTGTTAAATAAGCAATTTCCTCAACAACTCGGCGACATTATTCCGGACCTTAAAGGCATTAATTTCCCGCTATATACCGGTGGCCCCGTGCAGGGTGATTCTTTGCATTTTCTGCATCAGTATCCTGACCTGGTAAGCGGAGGCGAAGAAGTTTTTGATGGAGTGTACTGGGGAGGCAATTTTGAAAGCTTAATAATTCATCTGAAAAATGAAGATATCAGTAAAGACAAGATCAGGTTTTTTATTGGCTACAGCGGCTGGGCCGAAGGACAGCTTGGCCTGGAAATGAAAGAAGGAAGCTGGCTAACGGCAGAGGCTACCCGAAAACTGATATTCGGAACGCCCGCTGAAGAAACCTGGAAAGCATCCTTGAATCACCTCGGGGGCGAATATAAAATGCTGGCGAATTATCCTACAGATCCGCAGTTGAATTAGGCCTCACCGCGAGCACCTCACCTCCGGTGCAGAGGGAGGTAGCGATGTTTTGAAATGAACCCCGACTAATAGTTCCAATGAATAGTTTTGGTTTTAAACGAATGAAAAGTTTTCTTTTGAGAATACTCACTTGACCGGGGCCAATCCTATTTAAACATCTTTTCAAATTCTGCCTTAGTAAGGATCTTAAGTTTTTTATATTTCTTTTCCAGCAAGAACTTTTGAGATAAGATATGTTTGTCGCCACTTGTTATAAACCCTGAATTAGTTTGGAGTGCCAGCGCTACTATGTAATTATCATTTTCATCGTCAGGAATATAAGATTTTATTGGTTGAGCCAGTTCAAAATCCACACCTATTTGTTTAATAAAATTTATAGCATTGCCAATATTAATGTGGTATTTTTTAAGATGAGCATAACCCAATACGCGTTTTATTTCTATTAGCAATTCAGTTCAATAATAAAATGTTATTCTATGTTCAATGACAATGTTTGTGAGGATTTGCTCATTGTTGGTAATCAGATAGCTGACCCAGATATTGGCATCCAGGACATACCTATTTATCCGCATGTTGATTTCTTGCTATGTGTTTTATTTTATCTATCCCGGCCATTGTAAGTGGCTTAATATTCTTTTCAGGAGAAGCAATTGGCTTTCTTTTTTTTTTCTTCATATTAAGAGCGCGGATATATGCCAATACTGATTCCTTTTCTAAGGGTTCCAGTTTATCTAACTCTTTTAATAATTCTTCGGTAGTTTTATTTAAATTAATTATGAGTGCCATGGTAACATTTTTTATTGCACGTTACGAATTTACGATTTTTCCTTCGACCAATGTTTAATTCATTCTTACCCGCAGGCGTGTCAAAAAATCCGTACAAATCCGTGCAACCTGTCTGCCGACAAAGACTGGTCCGTGGCTAAAAAATAATTCGCGGCAATTCGTGTAATTTGTGGCAAAAAAAAACGATTGCTTTATAAAATACTTTTAATTCCTTCAAGGATTGCCGTATATTTTTATTGCCGCAAAATTATTATCAATAATAGAGCAATACTGCGTGAGCAAGGGCCATTGCTGATTGCTGCCAATCACCCTAATTCTTTTTTAGATGCCATTATCCTGGATTCAATTTTTAAAATGCCCATTTATTCCCTCGCGCGTGGCGATGCCTTTGCAGGAAAGATAATTTCAAAAATCCTGTTGTCTCTCAATATGCTGCCTGTGTATCGCGTCAGTGAAGGTGTAGAAAACCTGGAGCACAATTACACTACTTTTGATGTGTGTGAAAAGTTATTTAAACAAGATAAAATTGTTCTTATTTTCAGTGAAGGGAAATGCATGAATGAATGGCATTTACGTCCTTTAAAAAAAGGTACCGCACGCCTGGCATTTAATGCATGGAAAAATAACATTCCTCTAAAGATCTTGCCGTTAGGGATCAATTATAGTTCTTTCCGGTTTTATGGAAAAAATGTGGTGCTCAATTTTGGAAATATCATTTATCAAAAAGATATACACGGAGATCTTACACTTGGAAATACCATCAAAGAGTTTAATGAAAAACTAAACGCTCAATTAAAAGATCTTGTTTATGAGATTGATAAAAATGATACCAAAAAAATCAGGGAGCATTTCTATGTAAAACAATCTTCCCTAAAAAAAGTTGTTTTGTTTATTCCGGCAATCATCGGACTTATTATAAACGCCCCGCTATATTTTGCAATTCACCTGTTCATAAAAAATCGCGCTGTAGAACATTATGATTCTATCATGATCGGCTTATTATTTTTTCTCTTTCCATTATATACTTTAGCAATCACTTTGATTACTTTTTCTATTATAAAAAGCGGCTACTCCTTCCTGTTACTGGCTTTGTTGCCATTTTCCCTTTGGAGTTATTTGCAATTGAAGCGACAAATTAAAAAATAAAATAAAGCGTTCAAGTGGTGAGTGGTTATAATCTCTTAAACACAATTCAATCGAAGTTCTGATTCTTTTCTTTTTTGCTTGAACAAAAAAGAAACAAAAAATTCAAGGACAACCCGATCGCTCTCCCGATAGTTATCGGGATTTGTCCGGCCATCCCACTGTCGCGCAGCAATGTCTCTAACTAATCTTCAGCCTTTTCAATTATTTAGGGCCTTAATGACTCTTCAATAAAAATGCTTGACATCTTACAATTTATTAGAAGTCAGAAACGAAAAGCTGATTTTAGTTCATTCACCTGATAGACTTTGGACGGATTCGCCTATAATTTAGATCATCACAACCAAAGCACCTTATTCAAAATAAAAATCTTCATTTTTTGTTTGTTTGCTGAACATATCGGTTCACAAAACAAAATACGGTAATCGATGCATTTGTTCGTAAGATTTTTAAAAACTTCTATTTAAAAACAGGGGTTTACGCCAACAACAAAGTAAAAGCATCCTTCTAAAACGCGCCAGTTAGCAGCTCGTTAAATGAATGAAAATAAAATTAATGTGACATTCGGAACTTTATGTTACTTTAGTGTTTTCAATCTCCTAAAGACCCCCAAGCGACCCCCTAAAAATCACCCCTGTAATGTTTTTACAATGGTTCTTCTTTTTCCATTATCCCAAAACTAAAACCACTTAAAATCTCATTATACTAACCAACCTTTTGGTGTGAAGATTCTGAAATAAACTTATGGAATGAAGGGTTCGAAAAACCTGCTCTCAACCCAAAGAATTTTTTATAATGAGATTCGCGAAGACAACCCGGCTTTTATGCATGTGTCTTTTCCTCTGCGGCATAGCATCAAATAGTTTCACCCAGAATGTGACTTTTAATGATAGTATTGCCATTATCACCACTAAAGAACGTCCCGGGCAAGTTATTCAAAACACCAAACTTTCTCAAATTCATTTTGTAAAAGCAACGGACAATCGTGTCAATTTTGGATTGGTAGGGAGTGAGTATAATTATATCCTGCTTAAGGTGAACACTGATCAAACTAATGAAGATCTTTACTTATCAATAGACAATACGAGCCTGGACACATTGTCTGTTTACAAAATTGATAACAATAGAAAAAGCAGCCTGGCATACCGCGCCGGCACTCTTGTTCCCTTCGATCGGAAAAACAAATACGTTTGGCACACAATGCGTCTCGTGTTAGACAATATGTTGACCTTTTATCTTATTGCAATGAAAGCTTCACAAAAGAATATCAATGTAAGATATGAGATACTGAACCGGGAACAGTTACAGCAAAAATATCGCCTTCACGACCGGTTTATCTTCTTTTATAGCGGTGTCGTCTGTTTGATCATCATTATCATTCTGTTGGCATTATTTTTATTTAAAAGAGTCGTATTTGCAGCATATCTCGGGTATATTTTATGCGCTTTCACCTGGATTATTTCGCATTATGGATACCTGTTTCCTTATGTATATCCGCGGATTCCGGTCATTAACGAGATCGTAAAACCGGTTAGCAGCCTGGGAGCAGGTTATTTCCTGCTAATGGTGATGAACCTGGTTTTCAGTCAACAATTACAATCACTTCAAATCCGTCAACGATTGATCAGGACGATGTTGACTATTTTGCCCTTCATCATTGCGGGTATGTTTTTGTTGTTGATTCCCGGACTTCATTATGTCATCAAAAATATTTTACTCGCCACCTGGCATACCACACTGATTTTGACACTTTTTATGGTGGCGCTTACACCGGTTAGTTTTATTAAATCCGGAGCCACAGCAAAAATAATTTCCACAGCCATGTTTGTAATCTGCACGATGACGATCATTCAGTTATTGGTGAATTCGGGTTTGATCAATAATTTTTTTATAGAAGAGCATGGCATCACCATGGGAAGTTTATTGGAAAATATCATCATTGCGTTTGGATTGTTTTACAATTTATTGCAGGAGCGAAAGCAAAGAGAAGAACAGGTGCTGGCGCTGGAACTTGCGCAGGCTGACACTTTGAAAAAACTCATCACAGTACAGGATAACGAGCGCAAAAGAATTGCCGGCGATCTGCATGATAATATCGGGCCCCTGCTGGCTGCATTGAAAATTAATTTCAACCGGATCATTAATAGTAAAGAAGGACAGAATGGACTGGTGCAGAAAACGGAAGACATCATTGACAGTTCGATCCTGGAGATTCGCGACATTGCGCACAACCTGATGCCAAAAGGCATTACTTCCAAAGGATTGATCAATGCATTGAAAGATTATTTTGAAAATATGGAAACTGTTTATCATAAATCCATCGTTTTTGATCACGATGTGCAATCTATTTTTCAGCCGGATCTGCAAATCAATATTTACCGGATAATTTGCGAACTGGTATTAAACGCAGCGAAGCACAGTAATGCGGATAAGATCAATGTTTCCCTTACTGCAGGTGAGAAAATGATTGATGTAAATATTTTTGATGATGGACAAGGCTTCCGGGCGGACAAGCAGAAAAGTTCCATTGGCTTGCAAAGCGCAGAAAGCAGGGTAAATTATTTGAACGGAAAATTCTCTTTAAAGTCTGAACACGGTAAAGGAACTATGATAAATATTGAAGTGCCGTTATAGGTCTGTCACCCTGAGCTTGTCGAAGGAAGGCATTTAAGGTTGCCAACCTTTGGATTAGTGTTTTTAAATCTGAATTAGTTTCTTGAAGGTTGGCAACCTTGCTACAACAAATTCTAATTCGTGAATTCCCGCCTGCCCGCCCGGATGACTCGGTCGGACGGGAACGAATCAGTCGGGCAGGCGTGGCCAAAAGGCATTTGAGATGAAAGCTCAAAAAAAAATCAAGGTACATTTTCATCATAGGCTTACCAGCCCAAGATGTACGGCTTTTAATATTAAACCAATTCGGTTTTTTACCTCAAACTTTTCGAATAGCCTTGCCCGGTAGGTATCCACCGTTGATTCGCTTAAAAACATTTTCTTTGCTATTTCGGCATAGCTTAAATCTGTACATAAATAATCAAGTAATTCTTTTTCTCTTTCGCTTAGCTCGGGAGCAGTCCCATTGACGATCTTTTTTTCTATTTGCTTATGGATGTTGCCGGTGATGATAGGCGTATAATAATACCCAAACTTTACCACCTGTTGCAAAGCAAGCAACAACTCTTCTGCACCCATGTTTTTAAGCAAATAACCTTTGACGCCGTACTGCAACATTTGTATTACCGTGTTATCATCTTCCTCCGTGGTAAGCGCTAAAACCTTTATTTCTTTTTTATTTTCAAATAGCCACTTAGCCACTTCCAGGCCGCTCAGTACAGGCATTTTAATATCGAGTAAAACTATATCCGGAACCTGTTCAGCATTCTCTAACAATTGAATCGCCTTCCTTCCATCCTGTGCACACCAGGTTACATTAAATCCTTCAAAATCATTGATAAGACTCGATAGAGAATCACAGAAGATTTTATGATCGTCTATTAGGGCAATTTGAGTCATCGTGCGAAGGTAAAATATTAATGATGTCGAATTTTCATGAAAATTTTCATGATTTTCCATGATAGAATGTGCGTTATTTCATTAGTTGTACCACTAAGTGATGCATTAGTTTCGAAAACCGGATAGCCGAAAACGGATTTAGAGTAGGTAAAAAAACTATCATTATGCTTCCAAAACACGTCGCACTGGTAAGTTTATCAAAACAACTTACTCCTTCAGAATTATCACAAACAGCAGCTTCTTTACAAAAACAGGCCACCAGGGATTTAGGTCCGATTTGGAGCATAGAGGCAACTGTTGATTATTTCCCTGATCTTAAAAGTGTACCGCTTGGATATTGGCCTATTATAATCTCTGAAAATATTAAGGACCCCGGCGCTGCCGGGTTTCATACCGATAAGCATCATCAACCTTATTCTCTTGTTGAATTGGATGACACATGGCAATTGACATGCAGTCACGAGATGTGTGAGATGTTAGTTGATCCTTATGGCAATAAACTTCAATCCGCGGGAAGCCAGCAGCTTGGATTATCCAAAGTAAACTTCCTTGTAGAAGTATGCGATCCATGCGAAGATGCATCCTTTGCATATAGCATCAATGGCATATTAATGAGTGATTTTTATACTCCTAACTTCTATGATCCCCAGGCAGTTAATGGAGTTAGATATAGCTATACCGGTTCTATTACTCAACCTTGTGAAATAAAAAAGAATGGCTACATAAGCTGGAGGGACACTGTTACAAAAAAATGGTACCAGGCTACTTTTTTTGGAGGAACAAAACCTGTTACAAAGGAATTGGAGGGAATGAAAGATTTCGGAACCAGCCTGAGAAGCCAGGTAGATAGACTTACCAAAAATCCAAATCGCCAAAAGGCATTCAAAACCGCTGCAGAGAAACACGCATCGCTTCAGACTAAAATATTTAAATCCGGGACGTCAAAATCTGATGACTGGACCAGTGTTATCAGTAAGTTCATTACAAAAGAAAGGTAGTGCAGGAAAGTTGCCGACATACTAAATAGAAACGGGCACAGTAAATATAGATGTAGTTTTTAACTTGGGGCTTGCCCAACTTTCAGCAAAACATTTTGAAGACAGTACTGGTACAAAACCGGATGAGCAAACAATGAATAAGACTTACACCATTCGATTTGACAATGTAAATGCTAGCGATACAAATACCATTGATGGCACATTTGCTTGATGAGACTTATAAAGAATCGCAGAAGATTTTATGGTCATCTATTAAGACGATGGAAGTCATTCGTTAAAGGTAGAAAATTGGGTAGAAAGTTTTTTCATGAAATGTTTGGTGGTTTTTCATGATGGAAAATGAGGGAATAGCATGAGCGAAAGGATTATGGGGGAAAGTAACTTCGGTAGTAGAACTTTCGGATTCGGATTGTGCTAATAACAACCTGCCTACCGGTCAGGCAGATACAAAAAGTATAACACTAAATGGCTGATAATAAATAATGTTTTTTTCAACTGTTGCATCTAGTAGCACTAACATGAGCGTTGCCTGCAATAAAGGCGGACAGTCTCTTACTGCGATTGCCAAAAAAATAATTTTTAACATTGATAATTTCATTACTCTTATTATATCTAATTTTATAACAAAATTTATTCATCTAAAAAAATCAATTATGAAAAAAGGAACACCATTTGCAGAATTGCTTGTCGAACTTTCTGACCCAAGCATTCTTGCCGATTTTCGTAAAGACCCTGATGCTTTTCTTGCTGACAAAAATTTAAGTAAAGAAGAAAAACAGTCGCTTATTACCGGTAACAGCGGATACATTCGCTTTTATGCCAAAGGGATTGATGAGCGAATTGTAGGAGATGATGCTGAAACAATGCCAAGAGTTGTAGCAGGTTTAGCCATTGATGTTATAGACGTAATAGACGTTGTTGATGTTGTTGTTGTAGCAGAAGCTACTCAAAATGCTATATATGTTGATAAGGAGGGAAACTTATTTACACTTGTTGAAACTTCTATAAATGCTTAATATGTCAAACCCGAAAAAAGGAACTCTAAAAGTTATAGGAACGGGAATTACACTTGGACAGATAAGTCTTGAATCCAAGATACTGGTTGAAAAGTCTGAAAAAGTTTTATACTGTGTAGCAGATGCAGCAACCGAAGCTTTCATCTTAAAAGTTAACCCTTCGGCAGAATCTCTCTATGTGTTTTACGGTGATGACAAACCTCGCAGAAAAACTTATAATCAAATGGTGGAGCGCATAATGCAATGTGTAAGAGAAGGGTTTGACACATGTGCAATTTTTTATGGTCATCCTGGTATTTTTGTAAGTCCGTCACATGAATCAATTACTATTGCTCGTTCTGAAGGCTTTAATGCTGTAATGCTTCCGGCTATTTCATCACTTGATTGTTTGTTCTCTGACCTTGGATTCGACCCTGCTAATGGATGTCAAATTTTTGAAGCCACTGATTTACTTCTCCGCAATCGTCCAATAGATATTTTCGGAGCTGTAGTGATATGGCAAATCGCAGCCACAGGTGATACTGGTTTTAATTTCAAAGGGTTTGATTGTAGAAACGTTCCTTTATTAACCAAATATCTTTTACAATATTACGAACCTGATTTCGAAGTTATAGTTTACGAAGCTGCACAGTATTCAGTTTGTGAGCCAGTTATTGAACGTGTTAAACTTGAGAACCTTACACAAGCAGATATAACTGGAGTTTCTACACTTTTTATTCCAGCAGTTCACAGAGCACCAGTTCATTTAGAAGCAATCGAACAGCTTGGTTTGCAAAAAGCTCTCAAAGGAAAAAAATTAGTGCCTTATGAAGGTCCTTTTTCCCATCCTGTTACTCACTTTATGAAAAACAATATTTCTCAAACCGTTTCTTCAAACGAAGAATCATAAAAATTAATTTATGCATTTACGCGTAGTACGTCGTCGAATTAAAAACGACCATAAAGAAAAGTTTTCAAAAGAAATACGCTCCCACAAATTTCCCAATCCGGCAGATGCTAAAGGAATAAAAGCATACTATGTTATTGATACAGCTCCGGACGAAGTAACTACCGTATCAATATTTGATACCCAAGAAGATATGGCAGAGTGGACACGTATTTGCCAAGAATCATTTTCAGGGTCAACTTCTAAAGGATTTCTATCAGAAGACCCAGAAGATATAACTGTTATTTCTGGTGCAATCAAAGAAGTTTCAAAGAATAAGAGATAACTTATTTTATAGATTGTGCTATGTCCTATCTCAATTAAGGATTTTGATTTTATTACTGAATTATTATCTGAAAATAATATAATTCAAGAGTTATTTCTTTGTTCAAATTTTAGCAAGAAAAAATATAATGTAAGAAACATTGTTAGTTCATTAATATCGGCGACAGATTACTTCAGTTTTTTTCTCTACATTATCACTGACGAACATAAACAACAGCGACAAGGAATAATTTGTGCGACAATCAAAGGAAACATGGCTGAAATTGGATGTGTACTTTCGCAAAAACTAAGAGGAAAGGGTATTGGCTATTTCTCTAATCAATTAATTTTTCAAAGGGTTTCATCCTCATGTCCTAATGTGACAACCTTTTTAGCAGAGACTGCCAATGACAATTCCAGTGCTATCAAGACACTTCTTTCGTTAGGATTTCAACAAGACTTTTTAATTAATGGAAGTCATGCATCAAAAAGTAACAGACTTTATTTCAGAAAATTTATATCTTCTAATTAGATATAATTTGAGAATTCCATTTTACTGCAGGCAAAATTGTGTTTGGGAGCCCCTATCTGGCGCGAGGTTGCGATGTAAATCTCAGCGCAAGTGTCCACTTGTGCTTCGACTATGAAGAGATGAACCCCTA
>Ga0134126_10009304_pt1 | contig 12379 bp, 8 predicted proteins | sample KB31752_FD_96881 | JGI IMG/M metagenome (GOLD analysis project Ga0134126, IMG submission 96881) | Terrestrial soil microbial communities with excess Nitrogen fertilizer from Kellogg Biological Station, Michigan, USA - KB3-175-2 | ecosystem: Environmental > Terrestrial > Soil > Unclassified ...
CACCATCTATCGCGGCATCGCCAAGCTGCCGCCGGCACATTGCCTGACGCTGCGGCGCGGCGCGCCGGTGCCGGCGCCGCGCGAGTACTGGAATATCGCCTTCCAGGACGGCAGCGCGGCTGACGAGGACGCCGTTCGCGAGGAGCTGATCGAGCGCGTGCGCAAGGCAGTGGCCATGCGCATGATGGCGGATGTGCCGCTTGGCGCCTTCCTCTCCAGCGGCGTCGATTCGAGCGCCGTCGTGGCGATGATGGCGCAATCGTCGCGAACGCCGGTCAATACCTGCTCGATCGCTTTTGATGAACGGGACTACGACGAGTCTCTATATGCTGAGCAGGTGGCGCGCCGCTATGGCACCAATCATTTCTCGCGCACTGCGGAGGCCGATGATTTCGCTCTGCTCGATCGGCTGGCGACCTTCTACGATGAGCCGTTTGCGGATAGTTCGGCGCTGCCGACCTATCTCGTCTGTTCATTGGCTCGCGACCGCGTGACCGTCGCGCTTTCCGGTGACGGCGGCGACGAGATTTTCGCGGGCTATCATCGCTACCGGTGGCACGCTACAGAGCACCGGATGCGCACGTTGCTGCCAGGCGTGCTGCGGCAACCGCTCTTCGGGGTCGCCGCCGCCCTCTATCCAAAGATGGATTGGGCGCCGCGGCCGCTTCGTGCCAAAGCCACGTTGCAAAATCTCGCCCGCGATGCAGGGGATGCGTATTTCAATTCGATCTGCACCATTCCGGAACAGGTTCGCAACCGTCTGTTCTCAAGAGGCGGGCTTAGGGAGATTCAGGGCTATCGCCCGATCGATGTCCTTCGCCGGCACATGGCGAATTCACAATCGGAGGACTGCGTCTCTCAGATCCAATACGCCGATCTCAAGACCTATCTGCCGGGCGATATCCTCACCAAGGTCGATCGCGCGAGCATGGCGCGGTCGCTCGAGGTGCGCGTCCCCTTGCTCGACCATGATCTCGTGCAGTGGCTGGCGGCGATTCCGTCATCGCTCAAGCTGAAGGAACGCGAGGGGAAATACGTCTTCAAAAAGGCGCTCGAACCCTATCTGCCGCGAGAGGTCCTCTATCGCCCGAAAATGGGCTTCGCGGTGCCGCTCAAGCGCTGGTTCCGTGGCCCGCTGCGTGACCGGATCCGACAGGTGGTCACAACCGGCGAGCTCAACGATACTGGCATGTTCGATGTCGCCTACCTGCGCACCCTGGTGGATCGGCACCAGTCCGGGGCGTCCGACAACGGCTCGGTACTATGGTCATTGATGATGTTCGAGGCCTTCCTGCGCCAAGTTCATCACCGCGCGGCGCCGGTCGCGTCTCCGTCAGAAGATCCGCTGCCGCTTGCCGCAAGGACGGTCAGCTGACGCGGCCCGCGATGCGGCTGGGATGGCCGATCTGGCCCTCGAGGAACCGCTCTAGCTTCTCGAATTGGATGGTCCGCGACAGTCCGTCGCGGGCCGCGACGGGCAGGGACCGGATGTAACCTGCGGTCTCTTTCTCACGCAGCCATTGCTGCAGTTGGCGGGCGATGGTTTGCGGATCGTTCGAGCAGAGGCCAGCCGACCGCTCGCGCGTAATGGTGGCGGGTACGCCGTCCTCGAGGCCCAAAATGAGAATGGGACGGAGGCTCGCGATATACTCGAAGAATTTGCCGGGGCAGTTGCCCTGCTCGCGCGGGTCGTTCCATTGCATCAGCAGCAGCACGTCCGACTGACGCTGGAATCTAAGCGACTCGGTATAGGGGATACCGGGACGAACTTCGACCAGTCGCGCGACGCCGGCGCGTTCGGCGAGCGGCCATACATGTGAAGGATCCGTGCCGCAAAACACCACGCGAAATCGGTCTCCCCTCTCGCCGAGCAGGCCGAGCGCCCGGAACAGCGGCGTCGGATCGCGCCGCCCCGGATAGATGCCGCCGGTGTAGCCGATGATCAGCGGCGCGTTGGGGCCCGCCGACAATGGCGCTGAGAATGACTCTGAAAAATCGAAATCTATGGGGTCGTAACCATTATAAATTGTTGCGACCGGCTTGTCGTATTTGCGGCGGTAGAACTCGGCCCACGGCTCGGTAACCGTGATCAGGGCGCTGCTGCCAGCAAGGACACGGCGCTCGAGCCAGTGGTCCATGGCGGCCCGCCAGGGCGGTGCCTCGCTATAGGGGTCATCCGCCCACCGATCGCGCAGCTCCGCCACCCACGGCACGCCCAGGCGGGCGCTGAGCAGGCGAGTGGCCAGGAGAGCGGTGAAGGGTGGCCCGCTGGCGAAGAGCAGGTCCGGCCGCCAGGCCCGGCACATCCGGCGCCCCGCATGGTAGACCGAAGGCAGCCAACCGATGCGATTGTCCGGGAAATTGGTGAGGTTAACGTAGAGCTCCGCCGCCTGGTGCAACAGACCGCCGCCGCTTGGCGATGCGGCGACGGCTGGACCTGTCGGCCGCTGGGCCGCGGGTTGTTTGTGTCGTAAGGCGGCGAGGCGCCGTTGCAGCCAGGCCGGCGGCGCATTGACGTCGACTGATTTGGCGTAGGCCACGCGCTCTAGCGGCACGCCGAGCGGCAATGTCTCCGGGTGTCCCCAATACTTGCCGGCGACCACGCCGACATCGTGCCCGTGCTCGACGAGAAAGCGAGCGAATTTACCGACGCGGAGCGCACCAATGGTGTTCACCGGTGGGAAATACCAGGACAGGATCAAAAGCTTCAAAGTATTCGTCCTGGCTTCTTCGGCCGCCTGATGTCATTGTGGCGCCGCGGATCAACGGCCACGGCGGCTCCGTCATCGCATAAGCGCTAGACTTGGTCAATCCGAGAGGAATGCTGCAAGCACCTTGCGATTGGTTGGTTAATGCTCGCTCGACCGATTTATCTCCGCGTCGCCACGGCGTCTTGAACGTTTCGACATTGCAGCTGCCTTAAGGCCGATATGACGCACATTACGGTACATCTGATCGCCGCTGCCCGGCCCAATTTCATGAAAATAGCGCCGCTGTGGCACAAGCTGCGCGGCGAATCATGGTGTCGCCCCCTGTTGGTGCATACCGGCCAGCACTACGACGCCAACATGTCCGACGCTTTCTTTCGCGATCTCAGGCTGCCCGAGCCGGACCATCATTTGGGCGTCGGCAGCGGGAGCCACGCAGAGCAGACCGGCGGCGTGATGATCGCTTATGAGCGGCTGTGCAACGAAGCCCGTCCGGATTGGATCATCGTCGTCGGCGACGTCAATTCGACCGTCGCCTGCGCTCTGGTCGGGGCCAAGCTCGGCATCAAGGTGGCGCATCTTGAAGCGGGCTTGCGTAGCCGTGATCGTACGATGCCGGAAGAGATCAACCGGATCGTGACCGATGCGCTGGCCGATCTGCTGTGGACGCCGTCGCCTGATGCCGACGAGAATCTGCTGGCCGAAGGTGCCGCAAAGCAGCGCATCGACCGGGTCGGCAATATCATGATCGATTCTTACGAGCTGTTGCGGGATCGCATCCAATCGCTGAAAGCACGGGAGAGGTTTTCTCTTTCGGCGCGGCAGTACGGCGTCGTGACGTTGCACCGGCCAGTCAACGTCGACAAGGCCGCCGCGCTCCGCTTGCTGATGTCCGAGCTTTGCCAAGTTGCGCGCGAGCTTCCGCTGGTCTTTCCCGTGCATCCGCGCACGCGCCGGCGACTGACGGATTTCGGCATGCTCTCCGAGCTGACGGCCGCGCCGGGTATCCGCCTGTCGGAGCCGATGGGGTATATCGAGTTCATGAGCCTCGCCAGCGAGGCGGCCCTGATCATCACAGACTCGGGCGGTATCCAGGAAGAGACCACCTATCTCGGCATTCCCTGCTTGACGCTCCGCGAGACGACCGAACGCCCGATCACTGTCAGCCAAGGCACCAACCGGCTCGTCAAAGTTCCTGAGCTTACACCGACCGTACGGCGGGTCTTGGGCGGCGATTGGTGCCAGGGTGGCACTCCGGACCTGTGGGACGGCCACACGGCCGACCGCGTCGTGGCGAGCTTGAAAGCGCGCGCCGCCGTGACGGGCGGCGCCGGGACGCCATGAAGATCCTCTACCATCATCGCGTTGGATCGAAGGATGGGCAGGTCGTCCATATCGAAGAGATCGTCCATGCCCTGCGAGAGTTGGGCCATCAAGTCATAGTTGTCGGACCATCCTCCACCGAGCGAGCGACGTTCGGCGCCGACGCCGGTCTCATTGCCTGGCTCAAGAAGATCCTGCCGGCGGCTTTCTACGAAATCTTAGAGCTCGCTTACAGCGTCGTAGCCTTCCTTCGCCTATGGCAGACCTATCGGCGCCACCGCCCAGATGTGCTCTATGAGCGCTACAATCTTTTCGTGCTCTCGGGGGCTTGGTTGAAGCAACTGACGGGAATACCGATGCTGCTCGAGGTCAACGCGCCGCTGGTGCATGAGCGCAGCCGATTCAGCAATCTCAGCAACAAGAGATTGGCGAGCTGGGCGGAACGGTCGGCGTGGCGCTCGGCCGACTATGTCCTGCCGGTGACGAACGTGCTGGCGGGTTTCGTCCGAGATGCCGGGGTCGATCCCAGTCGGATCGTCGTCATCCACAACGGGGTAAGCGAGGAATTTCTCGCCGGCGCCCGGGACAGAGATGCTCTGTCACGCCGCTTCGGACTTGCCGGACGCCTCGTCCTCGGCTTTACCGGCTTCGTCCGCGAATGGCACCGCCTCGATCGCGTCATCGACCTGATCGCGGGAAGCGATCCACGGCTGCAACTGCATCTTCTGCTGGTCGGCGACGGGCCGGCCATTGCTGAGCTCAAAGCGCAAAGCAAGGAACGCGGGATCGACGACCGCATCACCTTCGCGGGTCTGGTGCCGCGCAGGGACATCATCGACTACATCGCTGTTTTCGACATCGCGTTGCAGCCGCACGTCGTGCCGTATGCCTCGCCGCTGAAACTGTTCGAGTACATGGCGCTCGGCCGCGCCATCGTCGCGCCCTCGACAGCCAACATCCGCGAGATCCTGAATGACGGCGAAGCCGTGTTCTTCGATCCCTCGGACGCGTCGACGTTCCGGTCCGCGATCGAAAGGCTGTGCGCAGACGGGTCGCTACGCGCCCGCATGGGTGCTGCTGCCCGCGGTGCCGTCGAGCGACATGGACTTACCTGGGCCGGCAACGCCCAGCGCATCATCGCCCTGTTCGACGACGTGCTTCAGAAGGCCGGCCGCGGGCCGCTTGGTGCAGAGCGCGCCGTGTCGGTTGGTGCGGCGGCGGCACGAATCGTGCGGATGCGCTCTAGGGGGTGAGGCCCCGCCATGTGCTCCTGGTATGATCCGTTGTGGAGCGACCTAGCCCGGGTCAGACGCGTATCGTTGTGTTTCGCTCTCTGGGCACTGGCGGGCTATCCGGCTATGGCGGATGAACTCGTCATGCCGTCGCGCCGGTTGGAGCGGGACCAAACGGCTGATGCTCTCTATCGCCTTGATCACGCGCGCACAGGCGCCGGCATGCTCGCACTGGAATGGACTGATGCGCTCGGCCGCCTGGTCGAGCGGCGCGAGACGCCGTTCACGCTGACCAACGACTCTGATATCCATTTTCGACTCGACCTTCGCCGCGCCGTCGTGATCACCAATGAACTCCGCGTGCAGCTGACGTTTCAGCAGGCGCACGACAGCGATGGCTTGCAACGGTCCGCGCACCTTGTTTTCCAGGTGCCGCCATCGGGCGATCCGTGGCGCGACTATCAGATCATCATGTGGCAGTCGAAGGTACCTCGGCAATATGCGGCATTGCAGAAGCTCGGCGTGACCGCCGGAGCCGTGCTCCACAGCGCAAACGGCCAGGATCCTGCAACAGCGCTCAATCAGCTAGGCCTTTCCTCGTATCTCGAAAACATCGCGACCGACTTCTACTCGCCCTACCATCGATGGTCGCCGGACCATCCGGTCAATTGGCGCTTCCAGCAGATCAAACAGCGATATCGTGATGATCCCGCCGATGCGGCGGTGTTCATGCGGGACCCAAGCCTCTCGGACCGGCAACAACTCGACGCCGTCCGACGGCGCCTGATCCAAACGGTACAGGCTCACGGCACGTCTCGACCGCTCTACTACAATCTCGCCGACGAGCCCGGCATCGCCGAGCTGTCGATCGCGTGGGATTTCGACGTGTCCGAACCGTCGCTGAGGGCGATGCGCCAATGGTTGAGATCGCAATATCCCAGTTTATCGGCGCTCAACCAGCAATGGGGCAGCGCGTTCCGCGACTGGGATCAAGTCGTGCCGATGACAACCCAGCAGGCGATGGCGCGGCATGACGATAATTTTTCTGCCTGGGGAGATTTCAAGGCCTGGATGGATGTGGCTTTCGCCGAGGCGCTGCGGGCCGGCACCGATGCCGTCCACGACGCCGATCCGATGGCGCTCGCGGGCTTCGAAGGAGGGCAGGTGCCCGGCTGGGGCGGCTACGACTATTCCCGGCTGGCTCATGCGGTCGATGTTGCAGAGCTCTACGACGGCGGCGGCAATCTCGAGATCCTGCGCTCTCTCAATCCAAGCATGGTGCTGTTGACCACGTCGGCAGGCGGCGGGGCGGAAGGTCACGACATCTGGCGCGAGTTGTTGCGCGGTGCTCGAGGGGTGATCCTCTGGGACCCGGACGACGAGATCGTGCGCAAGGATGGTGCGCCGGGCCCCCGCGGGCTTGCCGTGGCCCGCGACTTTCGCGATATCCGTCGCGGTGTCGGCGCGCTCCTTATCAACAGCAAACGATACTTCGATCCGATTGCGATCCTCTATTCGCCCGCGAGCATCCGCATGCAATGGCTGCTGGACTGGCGGGCGCAGGGTGATACCTGGTCGACGCGCGAAATCGCCCAGTCCTATGAGGACCCCAGCATCGTTCGCTCGACGATGGTGGGATATGCGCAAGCGTTGGAACACGTTGGCTTCCATCCTCGCTTCATTTCCTCCGATCTGGTCGAGCACGGCGAGCTGCAAGCCAACCGATATCGCATTCTGATATTGCCGCATACAATTGCGCTTTCGTCCGCAGAGCTGCGCGAGATTCGTGCCTTTGCCGACAAGGGCGGCGTGGTCGTCGCAGACGGCACCCCCGGAGTGTTTGACGCGCACGGTAAGAAACGCAGCGAGCCGGCTCTGGCCAGCGTTCGCCTCATCCGCGGCGAGGATGCCTGCGGTACGGACGAGGCATGGCCACTCTGCCATACATTTCGCCAGCAATTGCGACAGCTCCTCGACCGGTTAAATTTGACGCCGATCATTACCCTGTCGCGAGATGATGGCGAGTTCCCCTCTGATGTCAGCGCGTTCATATTCACCAGCGGCGATGCAACGATCGTCGCGCTGCAGCGAGATCTAGATGTTCCTGCCGCCGGCAATCGCCCCGGCGTCGACTCCCATGAACACGTCAGACTGACGCTTGCGCGTCCGTCCTTGGTGTACGATGTGCGTGGTCGAAAGAAGTTGGGCCGGAAGACCGAAGTCGATTTGTCGTTGGATGCGGCGGAGCCCAGTCTGCTGTCGCTCATGCCGGCCCCGGCGCTTCATTCGTATACGGTCACTGGACCGCGCGAAGTCAGGCGCGGCGGCGTTGCCGAGTTCAGAATCCGCCATATGGCGCCGGACGCGCCGACCTCCGTCTATCGTGTCGACGTGATCGGTCCCGACGGCCAGCTGATCTCACCCTATGGTGGCAATCTGGTCGCTGCTGGTGGTCATACGTCACTTCTCATACCGATCGCGATCAACGACCCGCCCGGGACATGGCGGATCACGTTGCGCGACATGGTTAGCGGCCAGACGGTTGACAGGACCCTCACGGTGCTCGCTGCAGAGGAATAGCAGGATAGAGCCTTATCGTTTCGCCGACACGCGCCTCTCCGACGCGGGCCAAGGCTGAAGGCTGACATGGTCGCAGAACGGCGCTTTCATCAGCACGTCGGCAATCGTGCCGTCACGCATCAGGTAAAGCCGCCTTGTCGGCCCCTCGTATTTCCCCGAACGGTCCTTGGCGTTCGTCTGCAAGCAGACGAGCCAGCCGGGAATGGACGCCATTTTCCCTTGTGTCGGAATGCTTATCGCCACGTCACGCAGCGAGTCGGGATCGCGGAACGCCTTCGTCAGGTAGGCTCTGAACACCTGCCTGTAGTCCTCGGGGTAGGGGCCGTACTGATCAAGCGTGCCGGACGTATCCGCGAGCGGCCCGATGCAGCCAACAACCGCCGAACAGTAGGCCAGAATGCAAATCAACGATGCGCGCAGGGTGATTTCCCCCAAAGGAATGACGCTGACAGACTAACGCATCGGCTGATTCGGCAGCGATAAAAATGAGGTACGCAACAGGAATGCGATCCGGCGAAGAAATAGGGCGGCGATTGCAAGGCTTTGACGCCGCGCGTTGCTCGAAGCTGCTGGCAGCGCATTCCCGGCCGTGATAATGTTCCATTCAGGCGCGTAGCTCATCGGTAGAGCGCTGCCCATTACACGGCAGAGATGGAGGTTCAATTCCTACCCGCGCCTACCAATGACCGGATCGCGACCCTTCAAATGTTCGCCCGCTGGATGTTGGCATGTTTGGTTAACGCCGCGATTGCTTTGGCGTGGTCCGCCGGTCGCATCACCTTTTTTGAGGTGTCCAATTCTCCCTCCGGGAAGTGCCGGTCGGTCTAGAGAAGATTCCTGATGAGCACGCTTGCAGGGTGGTTTGCGAACGGCGGCGGTGGCACCTCTCCCGCCGCTACCATTGACATCATGACGCAAGCGCACGCTTACGCCGGATCAGCGTCGCGCGACAAGCGCACGAGCGTGTCGAACGCACTCGCCGTCTGTGGCAGAAGAACTGAATGTGCCCTTGCCTCGAGCGGTTCGCTGTGGGGGGCAATTGTCGGGCAGCCGCGCTGGGACGATGCCGAGTTGGCCGCCATGGCGTCCGACCAGGGGCACGCATCCTCCCTCATCTCGGCGTATCGGCGCTATGGCGACGACTTGTTCCGGGTAATGCGCGGGGCGTTCTCGTTCGCGGTGATGGATGAGGCAGCCGCGCGCGTCCTGCTGGCAGTCGACCGCTTCGGCATCCGCAGTATGTACTACAGCGAACCGAAATCCGGCGGCCTGGTCTTCGGCCACAATGCCGATTGTGTCCGCGTGCATCCTTCCGTCGATCGCGCGATCTCCCGCCAGGCTATCTACAACTATCTTTATTTCAGCATATGTCCGTCGCCCGGCACGATCTATTGTGATCAATTCAAGTTATTGCCAGCGCAATACCTGGTTTATGAGAAAGGCGTGTCGCGAACGGCGTTCTACTGGCAAATGCCCTATCGCGAAACGACCGACAGGGATGTTCGCTCGCTTTGCGAGGAAGTTATGCGACTTCTCCGTGTCGCTGTGCGGCGAGCGATCGGCGGCACGGAAGCATCCAGGGTCGGGGCGTTCCTGAGCGGCGGCTTGGACAGCTCGACCGTGGTGGGTCTCCTAAGCGAGGCAACCGGTGGAGGCGCCAAGGCTTTTACGATTGGGTTTTCACAGGATCGCTACGACGAGACGTACTACGCGGAGATCGTGACGCGATATTTCGCCGCACAACATCGCAAGCACTATCTGGTGCCGAAGGACGTGGTGGATGTGCTGGGCAAGCTGTCCCGCGCCACGGACGAGCCGTTCGGCAATTCGTCGGTGGTTCCTGCATATTACTGCGCCAAGATGGCGCGGGAAGGCGATCTTGACCTGATGCTCGCCGGCGATGGGGGCGATGAGATATTTGCCGGCAATTCCCGCTATGTCGATCAGCAGATTTTCGACCTCTATGCCAAGGTACCGGAGTTCCCGCGAGCGTACATGCTGGAACCGGTCTTGTTCCATGCTCCAGGTCTGGGCAGGACGTCCCTCGGGCGAAAAGCGCAAAACTATGTCCGGCGAGCGCTCCTGCCGATGCCCGACCGTGCTGAAGCGCGCAATTTCTACCAGAACGTCGATCTCGACCAGGTATTGGAGGCGCATGTTCTGCAAACCATCGATCGCGGAGAACCGCTTGCTAACCTTCGCGAAGCGTATGAACGCGCCCCCTCGCGGTCGATGTTGCAACGCATGATGCATCTTGATCTGAAGATCACGCTTGCCGACAACGACCTGCGCAAGGTCGCTATTGCCTCGGACATGGCGGGCGTACGCACGGCGTATCCATTCCTCGACGACGACGTTGTCGAGTTCGCGGCGCAGATACCCTCGTCGTTGCTTATTCGATGGTTCAAGAGGCGGTGGTTCTTCAGGAAGGCGGTCAAGGATTTCCTTCCGCCGGAAACGCTGGCCAAGCGCAAGCACGGATTCGGGATGCCGTACACGGAATGGCCGAGAGACGATCGGGAGCTGCGAGAAATCACGCATGATTGCGTGAATGGTTTCCGGCGGCGCCACTACTTCAAATCGGAGTTTCTCGATCGCTTCACTCGGAGCGAAGAAGATACGAGCGTCTATCACACCTTAGTATGGGACATCGTGATGCTTGAACTTTGGCTGCGGGAGCGCGACGCGCGTCTCTAGCAGGCAGGTTGGTGCCGTTCGCGTGGATGGTGGCGTACATGACGGATGATGATAGGAATTCTCGGGAGGCGGTCAGATTGCGGCTGCAAAGCACCATCGACCTGGCGACGCGGCTCATGGCGGGTCGCAAAGACTGGAAAGGGCGAGACTACTACATCCACGACATCGAGGTCATGGAGCTGTTGCCGCCGGAGGCTTCCGACACCGAGCGGAAAGCAGCGCTGTTGCACAGCACCCTCGACGGCGGCGCGGCGACGGCTGAAGAGCTGTTGCGCCTAGGGGGCGAGCCGGAAGTAGTCGAAATTGTGAAGCTGGTGAGCAATGGCCCGAAGGTCAGGGGATATGCCGCGTATGTACAGAAATGCCGCGAGGTCGTGGCCTCCGGAAGCTGCTCGGCGATGCGGGTAAAGCTGGCGGACATGCTGGCCAACGAAGGACATCCCAGCAACAACTATGCCGAGACGATCGAGATCATGCGGGTGGGGCTCCGCGCGGCGCTGGCCGAGAGCGCTCAGAGCAGCGAGCGGTAGACCCGGTCGTAGCTCTGGACCATCGCGGCCAGGCTGAAACTGCGCAGGACGTGCGCACGCGCCTCTACGCCGTGGCGGCGCATCTGGTTGGGGTTATCGACGTATTCCAGTATTGCCCGCGCCAGCATCTGCTCGCTCGGCTCCGATACCAGCGTACCGCCGATCCCGTCGGGTACGATCTCGGAATTGCCGCCGACGCGCGCAGCGATCACCGGACGGCCGCTGGCCATTGCCTCGAGAAGCGTGTTCGATATCCCCTCACGAAATGAAGGCAGGACGAAGATATCGAGCGAGCGGTATATCTCAGGGGTATCGTTGCGGAAGCCAGGCAGCCAGGCGAGATCGCGTGCATCGGCGTCAGCAAGAGCCGCCTCGATGTCGGTCCGCTGCTTGCCGTCACCGACGATAACCAGGCGCAACGATCCTCGCACGGCGGGACGCATCTTGAGCATGAGCCCGAATGCGCGTGCCAACCCGAGCTGATTTTTAAGCGTATCGAGTCTACCGATAGTGCCGACCACGACGGTGCCATGGGGCGCGAAGCCGCTGGGCAGCGCGCGCCGCGCCGGACCGTCAGGCGAAAACGTCGCGGTGTCCACGCCATTGTAGATCGTTTCCGTCTTGGCGGCGGGTATGCCAACCTCACGACACAGCCAATTGTTGAGATCATGCGACACGGTGAGGTAGCGATCGACCAATGCCTGGCTGGCCCAGCGAAGGCGATTGTATTTCGTATTTCGTCCGCCGAGCTCGATCATATCGAGGCCGTGTTCGCTGTGGACGAAGCGGCGGACACCGGCGAGCCGCGCCGGCAGCAGCATGTCCAGGGCCGGCAGATTCCGCGTGTGAACGATGGTTGGCCGAAGCTCGCGCAGCACATGCCACATTCGCGCATAGGCGGGAATGTCCTTTCCCGAGCGTTTGTGCACTTCCCGGATCTCAACGGCGGGCCGGCGTATGCGCTTGGCGAAATCGGTCGACTCGGTGACGCAGACGATCGCCTGCCGGTAGTCGCTGTCGGGCAGGTTATTGATCAGATTGACCAGGCCGTTTTCCAGCCCACCGACCGCCAGGCGATAGATGATGTGGCAGATGAGTGGTTGCGGCGTGGCCATGCTAGGCTACTCGTTCAGAGATCGGTGGCGAGCGGCTGATCGGGCATGCCGATCACAGGTGATGGTACGCCCGGTACCAGGCGACGAAGCGGGGCAGGCCCTCGTCGATGGGCGTGGTCGGGGCGAAGCCGAGATCGCGCTCGGTCTCGGCGATGTCGGCATAGGTCGCCGGCACGTCGCCCGGCTGCATCGGC
>Ga0134126_10009306_pt1 | contig 12378 bp, 11 predicted proteins | sample KB31752_FD_96881 | JGI IMG/M metagenome (GOLD analysis project Ga0134126, IMG submission 96881) | Terrestrial soil microbial communities with excess Nitrogen fertilizer from Kellogg Biological Station, Michigan, USA - KB3-175-2 | ecosystem: Environmental > Terrestrial > Soil > Unclassified ...
ATCGTCGTGTCCTGGTGCGCCACGATGCTGCGCAGGGAATCGAGCTGAGTCGACAAGTCCGCGACATCGCTCTGCAGACCATTGATCTCGTTCGCCGCATCGTTCAGCGCCTGCGCCGTTTGGGCCTGGACGCGCGGATTCGTGCATGACGCGGCGAACACAACGGCGGACAGCGACAGCAGCACAGACAGGCGAGCGCATCGAGAGTGCATGGAGAACGCGAGGTGAGGGTGAACGATCACGTGCAAAGGATTATGATCACGTACGCCCGCCGCGTCGAGCGATCATCCAGGTATGCAACGGTGCGGCATGTCGATCCTCGAGCTGACGGTCGTACTCGCGCTTTCGGCCATCCTCCTGACGATCGCGCTGCCGCAGATCGGCCATGTGCGCGACGCAGCCGCGGTGCGCGACGCACTCGGCGAGGCGGCGGCGGACTTTTCCGCTGCTCGTGAGGCTGCCCTGGCGCGGGGGCGCCCTGTCGCCCTCGTCATCGACACGGCGGCTGCCACGTTGACGGCGCGCACGACGGGAACGATCGTCCTCCTCAGCCGATTCCGGCAATCCTATGGGGTCGCCATCGCCACCAATCGCGACTCGGCGGTGTACGATGGCCGCGGGCTCGGCTACGGCGTCTCGAATCTGAGCCTCATTGTCCATCGGGGTGCGGTGGCGGAAACCCTGGTCGTATCGCGACTCGGCAGGGTGCGCTGGTGAACGTCGGCGGCGAGCTTCTGGCCGCACGACGTACGCCCCGGCAGCTTTCGGAAGACGTTCGTGAGGTTCGTCACACACGGAGATGTGACCCGCGCGCCTGGGGGGTGGGTTATAGCAAAGGACATGAGCGACGATGCCGCCGACGTGCAGCGAGTGCTGGCTGGTGACGTTGAGGCGTACGCTGCGCTGGTGGATCGGTACTACGATCGATGTGCGCGATTCGCTGTCCGCATGTTGGGCGACCGCGACGATGCGGAAGACGCGTTGCAAGCGACGTTCTTGCGTGCGTACCGGGCACTTCATCGCTACCAGGAGCGCGATCGATTCAGCGCCTGGCTGTACCGGATCCTGGTGAATCAGTGTCGAAGCATTGCCGCACGGCGTTCGCATCGCGACCGCGTGTTCGTGCGGGAAGAAGCGGTGCTGCTGAATGCGCCAGCACGCGCGGCAAGTTGGGCGGGTGAGGATGAGGAGATCGTACAGCGCGTACTGGCAGAGCTGGACCCGTTGTTGCGGGAAGCCTTTCTGCTGAAGCATATCGAGGAGATGAGCTACGAGGAGATGTCGGCGCTGACTGGCGTCGGCGTATCTGCCCTGAAGATGCGCGTGAAGCGCGCCTGTGATCGTTTGCGGGACCGCTGGGAGCGAATCAAGGATGATTGACTCGGAAGAGCATCCCTATGTGGAATGGATCGCCCGCGAAGCGCGGCGCCCCGTCCCTACCGACGCAGAGGCTCGGGCTCGCGTGATGGCGGCCATTCGGACCGAGCCGCGCCTGCGCGTTCACCGTAGCCGGTGGGCGGCTTTGGTTCGACCGCGGACGCTCACGCTGTCGCCAGTCGGGGGTGCGCTCCTCGCCGCCGGACTGGTCGGCATCGGCGTCATGGGCGGGCTCTACACGCATAACCGGGACGTCCGTGCGCCGGCCGGGCAGTCCAAGACTGTCGCTGTGAATCCGCAGCTCCCGGTTTCTGATACGGTCGTGAAGTTCGTCTTCGCGGCCCCGCGCACGACGCGTGTGTCGCTGGTCGGCGATTTCAACGACTGGGACACGAACCGCACGCCGCTGCGCTACGACCGCGAGGTCGGTCTGTGGACTGTCACCCTCCCGCTGAGCGCTGGAAGGCATCTCTACGCGTTCGTGGTGGATGGGTCCTGGATCCCCGATCCGCACGCCCCACAGGCCCCGGACGACGGGTTCGGTCATGCCAATTCTGTAAAGATCGTCAGAGGGACGGCATCGTGACGCCTTTCCGTCGGTTTCGTCGCACGGCGGCCGCGCTGGTCGGCGGCGGGGCGTTGGTCGCCCTCCCAGCGTTCGGGGCGACGGCGCAGGATCCGGATCCGCTCAGCCGGCTGGATGCAAACAGCCGCTTTGCCATCGAGTTGATCATCGACTCAGCGAACACCGCTGGCCTGCCGACGCGGCCGCTCATGTCCAAGGTGCTCGAAGGCTTCAGTCACAAGGCTGATGGGCGGCGGATCACGGCGGTGGTCCGCACGGAATTCGGATATCTCAAGACGGCGCACGCTACACTCGGCGGGGTCAGCGAGGAGGAGCTCGCCGCGGCCGCGGCCGTGCTCGAAGCGGGCGCGAAGCCCTCGCAACTGGCTGCGTTCCGCGTGCGCCAAAAGGGCCGAAGTGATCTCGAGGCATTTACAGATTGGGCCGATCTGCTGACGCGCGGCGTGCCACGTGACGACGCCTCCTCGGCAATAACCAAGCTCTGGCAGGACGGAGCGGACGACGCGACCTTCCACAACTTGTGGAGGAGCGTTCAAACCGACATACTCCAAGGGTTGAATCCGGGGACTGCGCTGCAAAACCGGGTTCGGGAGACTCCGGGCGGTCCGGCCACGCGCAAAGTCACGCCGCCTGAGGGGCAGCAGGAGAACCAAAGCTCGAGATAAGCATGAACGAGCGGAAGGTCACGATCCTGGCCGTATGTACTGCGCTGCTGGTTCCCGCGCCGCGGGCGCTTGCAGCGCAACTCGTCTCCACGCTGCAGGCAGGATCATACACCGTTTCCGACGGCGTGCTCCCGGAGAGCATGCTCCGACTCGCGCCCGACTTCCACTTCGATCTGCCGCACGCGTCGATCACGGCGCGCGGATCTGCCTTCGTCTCCGAGCAGCAGGTGCAGGTCGCCGATGGAATCGTGTCCGGCACCTTCACTTCGCCAACGGTCTACGGGGTGCGGGCCGAAATGATTGGCAACGCCAGTCGAGCGGTCGACGACCGATCGCTCGGCACCGATCAGGTGGATGTACAGACGCGTATTCACGTGCTGTTTCACCAACGCGGTGGGATGTGGTTCGGTGGTGGCGTGGCGCGGCCATGGCGGGTGGCCGTCGTTTCCTCGGCGGATATCGCAGCCGCAGGCATCTGGACCACGCTCGCTGGCGCCACAGTCACGGCAACCTTTACAAATTTCTCGTTCACGAAGACCGCGGCAGGCGACACCGTGGCAGCCGCGTCGGTGTCGTGCGCTGCGCCAAGCGACGGGGCATGCGAGCGGCAGTCACACTTCGGCGATCTGGAAGGAGTCCTCCACTGGGAAGGGGGCCCGCTCGAGCTCGACGCTCAAACGGGCTACCGCTTCGGGAACGCGTACGACGTCACGCCGGACTCGCGCCGCTGGAGCTCGGCTACGGCAACGATCTGGCTCAACGATCGGATCGCCGTGGTCGGCGGCGGCGGCCGCCAGCCAGCTCTCCCGCTGCGCGGATTGCCGGCGCGCTCGTTTGGTATGGCCGGCCTCGAGCTGGCATACTCGCCGTCTTCGCGATCGGCGGTCCCGGTGTCGTTCCCGCGCACCGTGCTCGTCAAGAGCTTCGAACTGCATGCCGCGCCGCAAGGCATGGAGAAGATCGTGATTCGCGTCGGCGGCGTCGAGACGGTCGATGTGATGGGTGACTTCAGTGACTGGAGTCCCCTCACACTCGTGCGCCGGGGACGCGATTTGTGGGAGCTCTCCATGCCGCTCTCACCGGGCATGCACCAGATCACGGTGCGGACCGACGGCGGCCCATGGATGGCGCCGCCGGGGATGCCGACGATGCATGACAGTTACGGCGGCGACGTCGGGCTGCTGGTCATCGACAATCGGAGCAACCAATAGCTGCTCCGATTGTCCGGCGACGCGGCGTCAATCCGCAGCGACGGTCCCGAAATCGAATCCCGGAACGGAGATGCGCGGAATCGGCTGGCCGATGACGCGCTCGATCTGGCGCACCATCGCGATCTCATCGGGTGCCATGAACGTGAACGCGTCACCTTCGTTCGCGGCGCGTCCCGTGCGGCCGATGCGGTGCACGTAGTCCTCGGCCTGTTGCGGGACGTCGTAGTTGACGACATGCGTAATGCCCGAGATGTCGAGACCGCGTTGGGCAATGTCGGTCGCGACGAGGACGCGCACTTTGCCAGTCTTGAAATCCTCGAGCGCGCGCGTGCGCTGCGGCTGCGTCTTGTCGGCGTGCATGGCAGTCGAGTTGATGCCCTCGCGCTCGAGATGCCGCACCACGCGATCGGCGCCGTGCTTTGTGCGGGTGAACACCAGCACCGAGTCGAGCGCCGCTTGACGGAGCAAGCTCGCAAGCAGTGCGCTCTTCCGCTCGCGCGGTACCGGATATACGGCGTGGGTCACCGTGCTCGCCGCCGACGATCGGCGCCCGACCTGCACGACGATCGGTTTGCGCAGGTACTTTCGCGCCAGTGCCTCGACTTCCGGCGGCATCGTGGCGCTGAACAACAGCGTCTGGCGATATGCCGGAACGTCCGACACGACCCGATTGATTTGCGGGGCGAAGCCCATGTCGAGCATCCGATCCGCCTCATCGAGCACGAGCACTTCGAGATCGTCGAACACGACGTTCTGACGCTCGAGGTGATCGATCAGGCGGCCCGGCGTGGCAACGACGATGTCAACGCCGGCGCGAAGTTTCTTCTGCTGTGGATCGAGTGGCACCCCGCCGTACACTGACACGACGGAGAGGGCAGTATGGCTCGCATAGCGCCGGACGTTCTCCTCCACCTGCACGCAGAGCTCGCGCGTCGGTGTGAGCACCAAAACCCGCGTACGTCGAGGACCACCGAGCAGTCGTTCGACGATTGGGAGAGTAAAGGCTGCGGTCTTGCCGGTGCCGGTCTGGGCCAATCCCATGACGTCGCGTCCTTTGAGGACGAGCGGAATGGCTTGGGCTTGGATTGGAGTGGGTGAGGTGTAGCCGGCGTCCCGCACTGCTTGCATGACGACGTCCGACAGGCCGAGCTCGTCGAAGGATTGCTGCTCGAGCTCGGCCAAACCTGCTGCTTCCGTATTTTCTGTTTCCATGATCCCCATCGCTGCGCATCGGGGCCGCCCACCCAGGACCATCCTGGGACCGATGACTTGATTCAGTTCCGATGCGCAGAGGGCACACCGGGCACGCTCGCGAAGACACGGCTTCGCGCGTCACGGAAACGTTGCGGCCCACGCGAAACGTGCGCGTCGTCTCCGAGATTGCGACGGAACCGGCGGCGGCCGCTGGCCGCCCCTGCCGCAATAGTAACTTCAATTTAAGTCATTGTGTGACTTAGCGCTATCAGATTCTTGCAAGAAACTGCCCGATCGCGGAATACACCTGCTGGGGCTGCTCTTCTTGCACGCAATGACCTCCGACGCACTCCTGGACCGTCGTCCCGTGGAGCCGCTCCGCGCACGGCCGGGCATTTCGAATCAGACGATCATGCGTCCCGAGGATCACCACACTCGGGACCGCCAGACGGCTGGCAATGCTATCGGGGATTGGCCGCCAATCGAATTCCTTGAGCGTTGACCCCGCCGCATTCACGTAGCCCGGCAACTGCGATGGCGACCAGTACTCATCGATGACGCGGTCGGTCAGGCGGGCGGTGTTGTCGTACGCGAGGTGTCGCAAGATGAACGCGATCAGCCAGCGAGGCGCGAGCCGACGCCCAAAGGCGCGGATGAGCGAACGCGGCGGCAGCTTGAACGGCTCAAGATACGGCGCTCCCACCAATCCGGTGGGGTTGATCAACACCAGTCGTGAGACGCGCTCCTTGTACCGCAGGGCATAATGGAGCGCCAGGCCGCCGCCCATCGATTGGCCGACCAGTGCCGCGGACGGGAGCTCGAGTGCGTCGAGCAGCGCGTGGAGATCGGCGAGATACGCATCAAGCGCGTATGCGCCGCGCGCGACCGGGCGGTCCGATAGACCGAACCCGCGAAGATCTACGGCGATGACGCGGAGACCATATGCAGGGAGTAGCGCGATGCCGTCGCGGTACATGTAGACGGACGCTCCCCAGCCATGCAGCAGGACGACGGGCCGCCCCATCCGAGGTCCTGCTTCGACGACCCGCATCCGGACGCCGGTCGCCAAATCGAGGAATTTGGTCGAGACGGCCGGCACGCCGGCAGGATACATCTCGTCGGGCCGGAGGGGTCGCGCCATCACTCGATCTCGATCGTCCTCCCGCTCAGCCGTCCAATGAGTCCGAGGCGAAACGTCACGTCCGTCCAGCGGTCCTCGCCGCTCGTGTGCTCCTCGAGCGGATACACTGCCCAGTGGAGCGGATTCGACGAGCGGATGGCATTCGTGCCCTTGTGCGGATGCCAGACCCCGCGGTCGTCGCGGTCATCGAGAAAACGCTCGTAGAGCTTTGCCCAGTTCTCGTTCTTTCGCAGGTATCCGAGCCTCGCCATCAATTCGAGCCACGTCAGGGCCGAGATGACGTCCGCGTCGGCCACTGCGCGATTCGCCAGATGGTCGCCGAGCACGAGATGCGGTTGCGCGACGACCTTGCGACCGCACAATTGCACGGCCTCCTGGCGCGGCAGCGGCTGCACGAGATGCTGGTACAACAGCTCCATTGCATCGTGATGCTCGGTGCGAAAGAGCGGCATATGCGCCAGCATGAGTAAAGCATAAATCGAGGGGGGCGCGGCTTCGGGCGGGAGTACGTGTTGATTGCCCGCGCGCACGAACGGCTTCTGCGCCAGGGGAGAGCGGAGGTACGTTGCCACTCGCTCGAGAATGCGGCGCGCCGCGCCACGCAGCCTCGGATCGCCTTCGTACCCGGCCTGAGCGAGGGTCGCCGCCGCGGCTTCTCGCAGGATCGCGCGCCCACGGTGGACGAGATCGTCGCGGATCGACTTCCCGCCGAACTCGAACAACAGGTCGGGACTATCATCTTCGGCAAGCAAGCGAAACAAAACGCGACGAGCGCGAGCGAGCGGCGGTGTCTCCTTGTCCCATCCGTACTCGAGCAAACGACGCACAGCGTTGATCGTTCCGACCCCATCGAATTGTGAGGAGCGAGCGGACGGAAGCGTGAGCATGGTGTTATTCCACGTTCCATCAAACTGCTGCGCCATCGCCAACGTCAAGGCCGGTCGATGCGTAAACGGGAGAGATCGGACTTGGTCTCCGATTGCATCGCCGAGTCGCGCGACATCACAGATGGCGCGGAACTGAATCGGCGCCGCGGCGTAGTCCATCAGCCACGTAAGCGGAAAAGCAATCGACGGTGACGCAGACGCCGCCGCTGGGGTCAGTGGCGGAGCGGGCAGGCCGGGAGTCGCGGGTGCAGGGACGGGCGGCAGTGTCACAGAGCGCTCTTTTCGGGTCCGGGTACTGATACACCCGTGGCTGGTGAAGGCGTCCTGCTGAAGGGCGGGTAAGCATAGCAATTTTGAAGGTTTGCGCTAGAGGGCGGCAACTAAGTGGTTGCGCTCGAAAAGCTTGTCGTTGCGCGGGTCATGGCGCGCCCGGAGCTGACGGCGTGGTCCTGTGGTCACTCTGCCCAGGGATACGTCCGATGTGCGCACGATTCTCTCCACAACTCACTCTTATTGGGGGCACAGGTATGAAGAAGATGATTCGGATGGCGATCATGACGGCCGCGATGTTCATGGCCGTTGCCACGGTCGCGAAGGCGCAGGACGCCGGCCAGCAGCAGGGTGGCCGTCGCGGCGGCCGCGGTGGCGTCACGGCGCTGCTCAAGGGCATCACGCTCACGCCCGCGCAGCAGACTTCGATCGACTCGATCCAGAAGGCATTCTCCGAGAAGAACCAGCCGCTGATGGAAGCGATGCGCGGCGGTGACCAGGATGCCCGCTCGAAGATGATGGAGAATCGCAAGGCGGAGACCGAGGCCGTCAAGGCCCTCCTCACCGACGATCAGAAGAAGATCTTCGACGAGAACGTCGCGAACATGCCGCAGCGTGGTGGTCGTCCCCCGGTCTCGATCTAAGCGCGCACTTTCTCTCGTTGTAGCAAGATCGCATCACAGCGCGGGCCGTCACCGGAGTGACGGCCCGCGCTGCTTTTCCAGTACTCTCTGGCGAGCGATCGGCCACGTGCTCATCTTCCGATCGCATGCGTCCCGCGATCTCCGCTCCCGAACCGCGCGCATTCGATGCGCGGTGAGTTTCTCGACCTCGGCGGCACTTCGCTCTACTACTATGCCGCCGGAACACGCGGAGCCGGTGAACCGATCGTCTGCCTCCATGGCTTTCCTGTGTCCGGCCATCTCTGGAGCAGTGTCGTTCCGCTACTGCCGCCAGGCCACCGCGTCGTCGTCCTTGATCTGCTCGGTTATGGGCGCAGCGATCGCCCGCTCGGCCGCAGCGTCGCGATCGCGGCGCATGCAGCGCGCGTGGCCGCGCTGCTCGACGAGTTGCGGATCGAGCGCGCCTGCGTCGTGGGCCACGGCCTGGGAGGAGCCGTCGCGCAGGTGTTGGCGCTCCGACACCGTGCCCGCGTGTCACGCCTGTGTCTCGTGAACAGCGCGGCATTCGGTGAAACTGGCCCGTCCGCGCGCGTCGCGCGCCTGCTGCGCCCACTCGCGCGTCATCTGCCGCCGCGTGCACTCACGGCGATGGTGCGTCGTCGAATGCAGCGCGGCTATGCCGACCCGTCGCGCGCTGCACGCTCCATCGATCTCTACCTGCGGCCGTTCGCCGGACCTGACGGGCACGCGGCGTTGCTCGAGCACATTGCCGCCTGGGACGAAGCGCTGTTGCCGACGTCGTCTGATCTGGCGCGCATCACTGCGCCGACCACGATCGTACGCGGCGGGGCAGACGGTGCCGAGGCGTCGTCGGCGGACTTTCGACTCGTCGCGAGCATTCCCGGCGCGACGCTCGCCCAGGTCGCGGACGCGCGCCGGTTCACGCCGGAAGAAGCGCCTCAGCCGGTTGCCGACGCCATCGCCGCGCTGCTCGCCCGGTGACGCCCACCGGCTCCGGGCCAGCGGTCAGAGCTTTTTCAGGTCGTCGGACGCATCGAGCACGTGGCCGATGTCGCGGGAGAGCGCACGGGCTTCCTGCGTGGCGCTCGTCACGTCCTCGATGGACGCGCCGAGGCCAGACGAGCGCAGCTTGAGAAGATCCAGTTTCAAGTTTTGCAACATGAGGCCGGCGCGTTCCATCTGATTCACGAGGTTCCGGCGACGCTCGAGCAGATCGTGGAGTGAAGCACGCTGGCGCTGGAGCAGTACCAGCCGACGCTCGCGCTCGCTCGTTGCCGGTTCGCTTGATAGGCCGGCGATCCGCGCATCGAGTGAACCGAGCGACGCACCCGAGACGTCGGCGTCGAGACGGTGCAGTGTCGTCGCAAGTGATGCCACGCGCTCGACCAACGCATCGACCGTCGGCCCGACGTCGGGAATCAGATCGCGCTCCACTGGGCGTAGGGCGGCAGAGATCTCGCGAAGGTGGGCCCGATCTGCGGCGGCACGGCGTACCGCCTCGCCATATGGGCCGGCGAGCACTGCCGGCCCGATGAGGGATTCTGCCGATGCGCTCGGCGGAGTTCGCTCGAGGTCGACCGGCGAACGCTGCGGCACCCGACCCGCATCGCGGACACCCTGCAACCGCGTGCGAATTCCCTTCTTGAATGCGTCGATCGGACCCACGCCGTCGGACCAGATCGAGCCACCCTTGCGGATCGCGTCCAGGAGCATGAATCCGCTCGGGATGAAGAACCACGGGAAGCCGTGCGTCGCCACGTTGATGGCGAAGAACAGTGGGCTCATCACGGCAAAGCTCACGGCGCTTCGTCGAAATGCGATGACCCGATCAACGAGCGGGCGATCGTCGAAGAGCTGCTCACGACCGGCGCGGCGGTACGTTTCCGCTATCGCATGCTGCGTGACTCGGCCGGCGTACTGGCTTCCGATATCCTGCATCGCCAGGCGGGCCTGAGTGCGATACCAGTGTTTCAGCTCGCCCCGGCTCAGGCCGGACGGCGGTGCGGGGTATCGAGATAGCGCCGCGGGCACCGTGTCGAATCCAGGCGGAGGAACGGCCGGCAGCGCGGGCGGGGGAAGGGGCGCCGCTGCTGGCGGGGCGCGGCGTGGGCGTTGGGCGTTCTGCGCCGCGTCCAGCGCATCACGAAACTCCGCCGCATCGGCCCAACGATCTTCCGGCTGCTTCGCCAGGGCTCGATCAATCGCGACCGCCAGATACGCGGGTGTGTCCGGCCGTCGCTCGCGAATCGGACGAGGGCGCTCGGACACGTGCTTGACGAGCATCGCCGGCGTGTTCGCGGCCTTGAACGGCGTATCGCCAGTCAGCATCTGATAGCCGACCACCGCGAGCGAATAGATGTCACTTCGTCCGTCGACTTCGTGTTCGCCGAGCGCCTGCTCCGGCGACATATAGGCGGGCGTGCCGACGGCAACGCCGGTGACGGTGAGCCGCGTCTCGCCGGCTGCAGCGCGAGCAATCCCGAAGTCGGTGACCATCGGCCGCCCCGTCGCCCGATCGATCAGAATGTTGTCCGGCTTGATGTCGCGGTGCACCACACCGCGTGCGTGAGCATATGCCAACGCGTCGGCGACGTCACGCAGCACGCGAACCGTGGCGTCGATGGGCCAGGGCCCTTCCCGCTTCAGCCGCGCCCCGAGACTGTCGCCGTCGATGAAGGCCATCGCGAAGTACACGAGACCCGAGTCAGGTGGCTCGTCGACGGCGTAGATGGACACGATGTTGGGATGATTGAGCTGCGCCGCGGTTTGTGCCTCGCGGATGAATCGCGCGCGCACGTCTGCATTGAATGCGACATCGGGTGGCAGCACTTTGATCGCCACCGGTCGGTGCAGCCGCAGGTCGGTCGCCTTGTAGACCACGGCCATTCCACCGCGGCCGATCTCCCCCTCGATCAAGTAATGCGTGCCGACCGCGACGGTGACGCGGTCGTTCAGATAGTCGTTCACCGCTACCGTGCGGCGGGTCGACTCGCCGCGCGCGCTCCGGAAGTGCGGGCGGGATCGGACGCCTCGCCCAGTGCGCTGTCGACGCTGTCGGCCAGATGAAGGGCATCCATGGCCAGCGTGGTGATATGCTGCGCGGTTTGCGAGCCAGCGTTGAGGCGCGTGAGATCGAAGCGCATGTTCTGCAGCGCGAGCACGCAGGTATCGAGCTTGGCCGCAATCATATCGCGCCGCGAGCCGACGTCGGAGAAGGCGCGGCGCTGCCGCTTCAGGTACGCCAGGCGTCGGACGCGCTCTTCGCTGCCTGCTTCGTCGAGCGGATTGGCCGCGCCCTCGAGCCGGGCGATCTCGGCTTCGATGGCATCGCTGCCGGTGGCCGCGGCACTGCGTTCCGCGTCGGCCAGCGACGCGGACAGGTATCGCACGCGCTCAAACAGCGCCTCGGCAGAACGGCGGACATCCGGAATGCGCGACCGCTCGGATGGTGACATGCGCGACAGCATGCCGACGATGTCGTCACGATCCGACTGCGCGCGGCGTACGCGATCGGCCAGCGTGCCACCGACATCACCTAGGCCGATGGGCGCCATCGATCCCTGAGCGCCCGCGGGCAGCGCGATCTGACCGCTGCCGCGTTGCAACCGACGCGCGCGACGTTGTTCACGCATCTGCGCTCGCTGGCCGCGGTCGAACAGTGCACGCACGTAGCTCAGGAAATCATCCGCGACGTCGACGAGGTCGCGATCCCGGGGTTGACGGAACACATCCCGCCAGTCATAGCCATCCGCCCAGAGCTTCGCGTACTTGAACGCGAGATAGATGCTCCAAAGAACCGTGAACGCGAACAAGCCACTGTCACTGACGATCGAGGCAATGACGATCACGGCGTTCACGAACAAATAGGGCGCGAGCTTTCGGCGGAACTTCACGACGAGAGGCGCCTCCCATCGTCGCAACTCGTCCGGCGTCGGGGCGCTCACTGCGAATCGGTCCGCCGTCTGGGTAGGATACGCCGATCCGCCGTTCCACGCCGGTTCCGGACGCGGCACGGTGGGTTGCGACGCTGCGGGGGTCGGACCAGGGATCCGCCCGGTATCGAGCGCTGCGACAACCGCCTCCGCCGACGGGAATCGGTTCGCGGGGTCCTTCTCCAGCAGCAGCATGATGATGCGCGCCAGGTCGGACGGCACGTCGGCGCGCCGCTGCTCGATCGGCGTCGGCCGCTCGGAGATATGCTTCACGAGAATCGCAGGCGTGCTGTTCGCGATGAACGGCGGCTCGCCTGTAAGCATCTGATAGCCGAGGATGCCAAGGGAATAGAGATCGCTGCGCCCATCGACGCTGCGTTCGCCGGCGGCCTGCTCCGGCGACATGTACGTCGGCGTTCCGATCGCGATGCCGGTCGCGGTCAGCCGTGTGTCGCCACCCTCCGTTACGGC
>Ga0134126_10009307_pt1 | contig 12378 bp, 8 predicted proteins | sample KB31752_FD_96881 | JGI IMG/M metagenome (GOLD analysis project Ga0134126, IMG submission 96881) | Terrestrial soil microbial communities with excess Nitrogen fertilizer from Kellogg Biological Station, Michigan, USA - KB3-175-2 | ecosystem: Environmental > Terrestrial > Soil > Unclassified ...
ATGGGTGGTCCCCAGTAGCGCTGGCGGGAGATCAGCCAGTCATGCAGGCGGAGGGTGGTCCGTGCCTCGCCCGCTCCGCGCTCGCCCAGCCAGGCGATGAAACGAGGAATCACCGACTCCTCGCTGCGCAGACCGTTGAAGGGTCCGGAGTTGATGATCGTCCCGGCATGGTCGGGGAGCGCGTGGGCCATGGCGGCGGGGTCAATCGTCTCCCCGTCCGGCTGGTAGACCAGGACAATCGGCAGGTCGAACTTGCGGGCGAACTCGAAATCCCGTTGATCGTGGGCGGGGACTGCCATGATCGCTCCAGTGCCGTAGTGGGCCAGCACGTAATCGGCGATCCAGATCGGAATCGGTTGGCCGGTGGCCGGGTTGATCGCGTAGGCCCCGGTGAAGACGCCGGTCTTCTCTTTCTCGGTCGTGCGCTCGCGTTCGGTCTTCCGCCCTACCTCGGCCAGGTAGGCATCCACCGCCGCGGCCTGCTCGGGCCTGACGATCGCCGGCACCAGGGGGTGCTCGGGCGCCAGTACGCAATAGGTGGCCCCGAAGATCGTATCGGGCCGGGTGGTGAACACGGTGAACGCGCGCTCGGAGCCCGCGATAGCGAAGGTGATGGCGGCGCCGGTGCTGCGGCCAATCCACTCGGTTTGCAGGGTCTTACTCAACTCCGGCCAGTCCAGATCGCGCAGATTATCAACCAGGCGATCGGCATAGGCGGTAATGCGGAAAAACCACTGCTCCATTTCGCGCTGCATGACTGGAGTGTGGCAGCGTTCGCAGACCGTCTCGCCATCCTCCTCCTCGGTCTGCTCATTGGCCAGCACGGTGAGGCAGGTAGGGCACCAGGTGACCGGGGCCTTGGCCCGATAGGCCATCCCCGCCTTGATCATTTGCAAGAAGATCCACTGGGTCCAGCGATAATAATTGGGATGACTGGTGATCACCTCATGCGACCAGTCCCACATGGTGCCCAGACGTTTCATTTGGGTTTCGCGGAAACGCTCGACCGTGCGGTCGGTGAGCCGCATGGGGTTGATCCCCAGTTTCAGGGCATAGTTCTCGCTATGGATGCCAAAGGAGTCGAAGCCCATGGGTTGGAAGACGTCATGGCCCTGGGCGCGCATGAAACGCCCATAGGTGTCAGCGCCGCAGTAGGTGTAGACGTGACCGACATGGAGGCCCTCGCCGGATGGGTAAGGAAACTCCATTAAATTGTAGAAGGGCCGCTTGGCGTGGGCCAGATCCACCCGATAGAGACCGGTCTCTTCCCAGCGCCGATTCCACTTCTCCTCGATCACCCTGGTATCGTAGTGTGCCACCTGCCTGCTACTCCTCACCCCGCCGAAGATCCTCTTGGCCTCATCGCCGCCAGGGTCATGTCCATGCGCCCAAATAAAAAGCCTCCAGCCCACCGGCATAGGCCGGGGACGGGAGGCAAACCCCCGCGGTACCACCCCGCTTGACGGCGCCAAGCGCCATCCACTCGCGAGACGCGGTAGCGGGCGTCAGCCGGGCCAGCGGGTTCGCCGCCGGCCTCCCCATGCCGGGCGAGTTCGGTCACGACGCCGGCTCGCACCAACCGCCGGCTCTCTGCCAAAAGGTATGACCTACTACTCCCTGCTTTCCAGGGTCCGTTCCTGCATCATACACCAGCGCGGTAGGGTTTCGCAAAAGGCGCGAGGTTTTCCTTAGCGCGCCGGCACGGTTTGGGTCGCCTCGGCGGGCCGCGGCAGTCCGATCCCCTCGGCGATCCGCTGGCCGTACTCGGGGTCGCACTGGGTGAAGTGCCGCACCATGTCCTCCTGGCAGTCGCGATCGCACTGCTTCAGCGCCCCCACCAGGTTGCTGATCAGTTCGTCCCGCTCCCATGGCTCGAAGGAGCGGTAGCGCTCGCCCGCCTGCTGGTAGTTGTTCTCCCGGTCGATCCGTTGCCGGACGAGGTTGCCCGCGACATACGGCGTATGGGGCTGACCCGCCGCGGGCGCCTCGTGGGGAGCGCGCGGCCTACTGCTCGGCTCGTAGTTCACATGCGGATTGCTACCCTCGGCAAGACCATCCACATAATAGGTCATCTGACCATCGCGCTGGCCCGTGGCGACCCGCGTCTTGGGCCGGTTGATCGGCAGTTGCAAGTAGTTCGGCCCCACGCGGTAACGCTGAGTATCGCTGTAGGAGAAGGTACGCCCCTGGAGCATCTTGTCGTCCGAGAAATCGAGGCCATCCACCAGCACGCCGGTGCCGAAAGCGGCCTGCTCGACCTCGGCGAAGTAGTTCTCGGGGTTCTTGTTGAGCACCATCCGGCCGACGGGGCGGAAGGGGAACTGATCGGTGGGCCAGAGCTTGGTGTCGTCGAGGGGATCGAAATCGAGTTCGGGGTGTTCATCGTCCGACATAATCTGGACGTTCAGTTCCCATTCCGGATAGTCGCCACGTTCGATCGCCTCGTAGAGATCTTGGGTGGCATGAAGGAAGTTCTTGCCCTGGATCTCCTGGGCCTGGGCCTGAGTCAGATTCTTGACCCCTTGCTTGGGAACCCAGTGATACTTCACCAGGACCGCCTGGCCCGCTGAATTGACCCACTTGTAGGTATTGACGCCCGAGCCCTCGATATGCCGATAATCGGCCGGGGTACCCCAGGGACTGAACAGCCAGGTGATCATATGCATCGTCTCGGGGGAGTTGCGGACGAAGTCGAACTGGCGCCGGGGATCCTGCTTGTTGAACACGGGGTCCGGCTTCCAGGAGTGCACGAAGTCGGCGAACTTGATCGCGTCGCGGATGAAGAAGACCTTGAGGTTGTTGCCGACCAGATCCCAGTTGCCGTCCTCGGTGTAGAACTTGACCGCGAAGCCGCGCGGATCCCGCAAGGTCTCGGGCGAATGGCCGCCGTGCGTGACGGTAGAGATGCGCACGAAGACCGGTGTGCGTTTGCCCTTCTCCTGGAACAGTTTGGCCCGCGTGTACGTACTGACCGCCTCGTCCCCGACCGTGCCATAGGCTTCGAAATAGCCGTGGGCGCCGGCCCCGCGGGCGTGGACAACGCGCTCGGGAATGCGCTCGCGGTCAAAATGGCTCATCTTCTCCAGGAAGTGATAGTTCTCCAGGGTGGTCGGCCCGCGGCTGCCGACCGTGCGCAAGTTCTGATTGTCGAACACTGGGTGCCCCTGCCGAGTGGTGAGAATCGGATCACCGGTCTCCTTGGATTGGCCCTGTCCGTTGGTTTCGCTCATCAGTGACGCCTCCTTACTCTCGCCCGCACGCTTCGCGCCGGCGCTGGCGGAGCCAAGCTTTCCGCCATTTGCTCCCTGGCTCTCCCTCTCTCGGAAGAGAACCAACCGACTGCCGGCGCGGATCGATACCGTTGGTCAGCATGGTACCGCAAGGGCAGGCGAACTGGAAGGCTGGGCCAGGGCGTCTCTCTGGACTGGTTGACGCATCGCGGTACCTCGCCTACACTCCCTGATGATTTGCCGCCGGTTCGAGCGCGCCTGCTCGGGCCGGATTTTAAGGGAGTGTTTTGCTTTGCGTCGATTCTTCTTTCTGGCCCGATTCCCCGCCCTTGGAGTTCTGCTTTACGCCTTACTGGGGGGAGCGGTGGGCCAGGGCATCGCGGCGGGGCATCGGGCGCCAAGCGCCCCACCTCCAGTTCGCGGCGGCACCATGGTGGAGGGGCTTCTGGTGGATCCCGACCAGTTGCTGCCTAATTTCAGCAGTCAGCTGTACGCTCAGATCGTGCAGCAGACCCTGTTCGCCCCCCTGTTCTACACTGACAACAAAGGGGTGATCCAGCCGGGCTTGGCGACCGTGGTTCCCACCCAGAAAAATGGGGGAATTTCCGCCGATGGCCGTATCTACACCTTTCACCTGCGCAAGGGGCTTCGCTGGTCGGATGGGACATCCCTTACCGCGCGGGACGTGGATTTCTCCTGGCGGTTGTGGACGAACCCCAAGCTCGGCCTGGCGCCCTACTCCACCCTGGGGATCGACCGGATTCAGGCCACGACCATCAGTGCCGATGGGCTGAGTATCAGTTTCACCCTGGTCCAACCCTACGCGCCGTTTTTGTCCGATTGGACCGACGCTTTGCAGCCTTTACCGGCCCATACGCTGTCGCTCATCAAGCCGGAAGGCTTGGCGAAGAGCGGCTTCGCGCTGGTTCCCAACGTGAACAGCGGCCCCTTTACGCTCCAGGAAGTGCGCCAGGGAGATCGGATCATCGTGGTGCGGAATCCCAATTACTATCAGAAAAGTCTGGGCTATCCGTACCTCGACTCCATCGTGTTCCGCACCATTCCCAATCAAAACGCCTTGATGAGCGCCCTCCGCGCGCATGTGGTGGACGCGGCCTGGCTACTTCCGATCACCTCACTGAGCGCCATAGCCCACATGGCCAGGGTAAAGGTGGTTCCCGTGCCAAGCGCCAATTGGGAGGCGGCGTTGATTAATAGGCGACGGCCAGTGCTCCAGGATGCGCGGGTTCGCCAGGCCCTGGCCTATGGGCTCGATCGCTCGGCGGAGATCCAGAATGGTTGGCACGGTTTGGCCGCCCCTATCGCGAGCGATCAGACCCCTGCCTCCTCCGTCTACGCCTCCGATATCGCCCCCTACCCGTACGACCCTGGACGCGCGGGACGGCTCCTTGATGCCGCGGGGTGGCGGCTAAGTCCCGACGGCTTCCGGCGGAAGCATGGTCAAATCCTGAGCCTTACCTATTCGACTACCTTCAACAATCCCTGGCGGCAGCTTGACGAGGCGCAGGCGCTCAGCGATTACGAGGCCCTGGGAATCCAATTGGTCATCCGTAACTATCCGGCGGCCTATTTCGCGCAAACCGTGTTGCCGGCGGGAGATTTCGATCTGGCCGAATACGTGTTCACCAACACCCTTGACCCGGACGACACGGCCGTGTTCGGGAGCCGCTTCACCTATCCAACGGGCAGCAATTACGGCGCGTACAGCAACCCGGTGTTCGACCAACTGGCCGGCCAGGAAGTGTCCCTCGTCGATCCCACCCAGCGAGCCGCGATCTTCGAGCATATGCAGCATATTCTCCACGACGATGTCGCCGCCCTCTGGTTGTATAGTCCCGATAATCTGGGAGCGGTGAGCATCCGTGTCCATAACTATGAGCCGGGGCCCTACAATCAGGACTCCTGGAATGCCTGGGAATGGTGGGTAACTCCGCCCGTTGCCGGAGGACATTGATTCGGATCATCGGATCATCGCGCGGAATAGTCCGGCTATGGCGGCATCCCGTACACTGCATAGGTAAGCGATGAGCGCCGTTGGGGTCGGGGTCGAGCGCGATAGGGCCGTAGCGAGGAACCAAGTAGTATGGCGATGGCGGCAAGCCGGATCAACCAACCGCTCATGGCGGAGCTGGCACGGGTCGAGGAACAATTAGCGCTGGTTGGGCAGGAGGCCGGCCCCCTGCTTCAGGAGGCGATTCGTCATCATCTCAGCGCGGGTGGAAAACGGATGCGTCCGCGGATCGCCTTACTGGCGGGCCGGTTGCTGGGTCACGAGGCGACCGACGATCTGGTTCGATTCGCCGCGGTCACCGAGTTGGTGCATGCCGCCTCCCTGGTGCACGATGACACAATCGATGACGCGGCGACCCGACGAGGCGAGCCGACCGTAGGTGCCACCTGGGGAGGCCATATCGCGGTGCTGGTGGGGGACTACCTCTTCGCCCAGGCCGCGATCATCACGGCCGGCCTCGGCAGTCTGCGCCTGATGTCCCTGCTGGCAGCCACCATCCAGGCGTTGGTCCGCGGCGAATTGCGGCAGATGAGCGCGGCGTACAACATCGAGGCCAGTGCCGCCAACTACGAGGCGCGCATTTCCGACAAGTCGGCTAGCCTTTTCGTGCTGGCGGCCGAGGGCGCGGGAGTGCTGGCGGCCGAGGGCGCGGGAGTCCTGGCGGGCGTGGGGGAGGAGCAGACACAGGCCCTCCACCAGTTCGGACAGCTACTTGGGCTCGCCTTCCAGATCGCGGATGACGTGTTGGATTACACCGGCAGCGATCAGGAACTGGGGAAGCCGGCGGGAAGTGATCTGGCTAACGGCGTGATCACCCTCCCGGCCCTCCGCTATCTCCAATCCTTGCGGCCCGATGCCCTGGATTGGCGCATCGTGGAGGAGGGTGGCGAGATTGATCGGGTGGTCGCGGCGATTCGCGCCTCGGATGGTCCGGAGTGCGCGCTTGATCGGGCGCGAACCCTCTCCCACGAGGCGGTCTCGGCCCTGAGAACCTTCCCGCTCTCTCCGGCTCGTGAGGCGCTGGAGCTAGTGGCCGAGGAGACGGTGCGGCGGCGGAGTTAACCTTCCACTGGTTGCAGCGGCGCCAGAGAGTGTGGCACAATTGAAACGCTCGCTGGTATCCAGCCCCTTCCCAACCGCCGCGCGAAGGAAAGGAGGCGCGCCGCTCCACCAGGCTGGTTCGCGGCAGTTTCGTCCGTTAAGGATGCACGCACCGTTTTTCCCGTGCCGATGAATGGAGTGGAAATGAAGCGTCTCCTGCCACTGCGTCTTGCGCTCGCAAGCGTGATTACGATTGCCGCCCTTGGCGGCATGCAGTCATCTGTTCACGCCTCGCGCCCCGTGGCCGCGCCGGTCACGATTACTGTCTGGACCGCGTACACCAAGGGTCTTCTCACCGCTTTCAACGGGCTCATTACCTCTTTCGAGAAGCAGAATCCGAACGTCAAGGTGACCACGGTCAGCGCCACCGATTACAACGCCCTCTTCCAGAAAGAGCAGAGCGCGATCTTCGCGGGCAACCCTCCCACCCTGGGCCAGGCGTACGAGGCGTGGGGACAACAGTTCATCAGCAAGAACAACGCCCTGCAGGACCTTACCCCGTACATCAAGGGTATGAACGGCCTGAGCGCCGCCGACCTCAAGGATTATTTCACGGGCGTCTGGAACGATAGCATGCTCAACGGCAAACCGTATATGATGCCGTTCTCCAAGAGCGATATTGTCCTGTACTACAATCCAGCTCTGCTCGCCAAGTACGGGATTACCAGCCCACCAAAGACCTGGGATCAATTCGCGGCGGATTGCAAGAAGGTCACGGTGATCAGCAATGGGCGGGCCAGCCAATGGGGCAGCACCCTGCAGATTGATGAGGCCGATTGGTATGCCTGGGAACTGGAATGGGGCAACCAGGTACTCGATGCCCACAATAAGGCCGCGTTCGGCAACGCCAAGGGGGCGATCCCGGTGAGCTTCTTCGCCAATCTGGCGAAGTCGAAGGCCATGGTGGTCTCCACCACCCAGAATTATCAGGATCAAGCCGATTTCGATGCCGGGAAGACGGCCTTCGACATCAGCACCAGCGCGGGCCTTTCCTATGAAGTGGCAGGGGCCCAGAAGGGGGTCCAGGTCGCCATGGCGCCCTTCCCGGCTGGGCCGGTACGCCCGGTCACCGAGATGTTTGGCGCCCCTTTGGTGATGTTCAACAAAGCCACCGCCGCGCAGAAGCAGGCTGGATGGGATTTCATGAAGTTCATTACCGAGCCGGCGCAAACGGCGCAATGGTCAATGGCCACCGGCTACGTGCCGGTTCGCCGATCCGCGCTCAAGCTGCCGGTCCTCGCGGCCTACTATAAGAAGTATCCCGACCGTACCTCAGCCGCCGACCAACTGGATAACGCGGTGGTTGAGCCGTCGCTGGTGGGCTGGCCCAAGGCGCAAAACGACATTTCGTCCGAATTGCTTTCCGCTCTCACCGGCGCCAAAGACCCGCTTGCCGCCATGCGGCAGGCCGCCTCGCTGGTGAATAGCGACCTCGCCACCGCCGGAGGCTAACTCGCCACGCATTTGTAGGGGCACCCCTCGTGGGTGCCCTTGGCGCTCCGAACGAGGGCACCCACGAGGGGTGCCCCTACGGAACCGCCAGGATGGTCTGGTGAGGCAGGGCTAGGACTGCCTCGCCGGATTCTCTCGGCTCAGGAGGAACCCGTGCAATCGCGCGCCGGCTCGCCCGCCAGTCCACGGTTCCGCGCGTCCGCCAGGATACGACGCCTGGCGGATGGCGCGGCGCCCTATGGCTATCTGGCGCCGGCCCTGCTGATCCTGGGCGTATTCCAGTTGGCGCCCATCCTCTACGTGATTTGGCTCAGCTTTCATAAGGACACCAGCTTCTTCGGCTCCGCCTGGGTGGGAGCGGCCAACTACCGGCGCATGGCCCAGGATCCGGAGGTAGGGTCCGCCCTGGCGGCGACCCTCAAGTTCATGATCGGCACCGTCCCGGTCTCGACCTTGATCGCTCTCGGCCTCGCCTTGCTGCTCTTCGAGAAGTTGCCGGGGATCAGCGCCTTCCGCGTGATCGTGCTGCTCCCCTTCATCACCCCGGTCGTAGCCACCACGGTGGTCTGGCAGTGGATCTTCAACCCGCAATACGGCTTCCTGGACAGTCTGCTGTATTGGCTGCATCTGCCGACCGTGGAATGGTTCACCTCACCCTTCTGGGCCATGATCGTGCTGGTCGCCTATACGATCTGGCACGAGGCGGGCTTTACGGTACTGATCATGCTGGCCGGGCTGACCAACATTCCCAGGGAACTGAAAGAATCGGCCCAGATCGACGGAGCCAACGCGCCGAGCCGCTTCCTGCATCTCACCTTGCCGCTGATGGGTCCGTGGATCTTCTTCGTGCTGGTGATCAACGTGATCGGCTCGTTCCAGGTGTTTACCCAGGTGCTCACCCTGACCGATGGTGGACCGGATCGGAGCACGACGATCGCCGGTTTCCTGATCGAGCAGACGGCCTTCCAGTTTTTCGACCTCCCATACGCGGCGGCTATTTCCACCGCGGTCCTGTTTATCGTCGCCATACTCACCGTCCTGCAATTCCTGATTGGGAACCGACGTGTCTTCTATCAATAGGCGAGTGGCTCATCACGGAGACCCTCCATGCCGGGCGTGACCACGGCCTTCCCCCAGCGTCGCCTCCTCCCGGTAGCGGCGCGCTACGTCGCGCTCGGGTGCGTGGCCGTGATCTTCGCCTTCCCCTTCTACTGGGTGCTGCTCACCTCGCTGGTGCCCTCGGACCATGTCTTCGACTTTCCCCCGAGCCTCCTGCCGCGGTGGGACTTCGCCAATTACAGTGCCGCCTGGCAGGGGACGCCGTGGCTCAACTATTTCCTCAATACCGGCTTTATCGCGGTCTCGACTACCCTGCTGGTGCTCGCGACCTCCACCCTGGCCGGTTTCTGCCTGGCCACCATGCGCTTCCGCGGGAAGAACGTGGTCACCATCCTGATCTTCCTTAGCCTGATCATGCCGGCGATTGTGTTGATTATCCCCGACTATGTCCTGGCCAACTCGCTTGGCTGGCTCAATACCTACTGGGTGCAGATCGTGCCCTGGGGAGCCAGCACCTTCGGCATCTTCCTGTTGCGCCAGGCGTTCCTCGGCTTGCCGGCCGAACTCTATGACGCGGCCCGGATCGATGGCTGCTCGCGCCGCCTGTTCCTGTGGGCGATTGGGGTGCCGCTGGTCCGGCCCGCCCTCCTGACCGTGGGACTCTACAGTTTCCTGGGCAGCTACAACGCGCTGCTCTGGCCCCTGGTGATGACCAGCTCCAACGGCACCGACGCGGGGGTCCAGCCCATCGAGGTGGGCGTCTATAGCTTCATTGGCGAGAACGGCACGTCCTTTAACTTGCTGTGCGCCGCGACAGTCTTTACCATGCTGCCGGTGGTGATCTTGTTCTTGATTTTTCAGCGTTCCTTCGTCGAGGGCGCTATTCGCTCGGGGCTAAAAGGATGACCACGATAACGATCCTGGCCGGGGCGCGCACGATTGGCGGCACGCAGATCGTGGTGGAGGAGCAGGGCGCGCGCCTCCTTTTCGACTGCGGCATCGCCTACGACCCGGCGGGCAACCCGTTCGCCCAGGTGCAACGGCGCCGCGGGCGCGTGTTGTCGGACCTGCTCACCCTGGGTCTGGCCCCATTTATTCCAGGCTTGTACGCGCCAGAGTTCCTGCCGGGTTCGTCCGCCGGTATGATCGCCGCCCTGCCGCCAGCCGACGGCCCGCTGGCGGTCGCGCTCAGCCATTCGCATCTCGATCACACGCACCTGGTGGGGTTTGTGGATCCGGCGGTTCCCGTCTACGCTTCCGACGCGGCGACGCGCATCGTGCCGGTGCTGGCCGATCTGGGCTACAGCCTCGGCCCGCGTGGCGACCGACCGATCCAGGCCCTCGCGCCGGACGAGCCACTGGTGATCGGCTCCCTGCGCGTCCATCTGATCCCGGTGGATCACGACGTTGGCGGGGCCCGCGGAATGCTGATCGAGACCGCCGAGGGGGTAATTGCCTACTCTGGCGATCTGCGCCTGCACGGCACGCACCCCGACCGGACCCACGCCTTTGCCCAGCGCGCGCGAGCGGCCGGCGCGCGCGTGCTGATTATCGAGGGCACTCGGCTGCGCCCGCCCGCCGAGGTAGCGCCCGAGAGTACCCCGCAGGAGGAACGTCGCGAACGGAGTGAGGCGGAGGTAGCGCCCGCCGTGGCGGAGGCATTGCTCCAGGCGCCTGATCAGCTGGGAATTATCCTGCTCACTCCGGAAAACGGCGAGCGGGTGGAGGCCCTGGCGCGGGCCATGACCGCCATTGGCCGCATGCTGGTGCTCGATCCAGACGCGCTTGCCTTCGCGGTCGCGGCGCTGGGCAGACCGATTGGGGAGCGGTTCGCGGTCTATCTGCCGGGTCCGCTCGTCGCTGCCCGGGCGCGGGGGGAAACCCTGCCGGCCGGCATTGAGGACGCGATCGCCGCCGCGCCGCGCCTGCTCAGTGCCCAGGAGATTGCCGCCAATCCCGACCAGTTCCTACTCCGCCTCAACTTCGGCGACTTCGCCGACCTGATCGATTTGTTGCCCAGGCGCGGCGGCCTCCTGTTCCTGGCCAACGGTACCCCGCTCGGCCCTTTCGACCCCGCCTGGCCCCAGATGGAATGGTGGGCGCGCCGACACGGTATGTCCATCGTGGACGTGGCCAGCACCGGCCATGCCAGGCCGGAGGATCTCACCGCTCTCGCGTTGGAGAGCGGCGCCCCAATGGTGATGGTGATCCACTCGGTCTATCCCGAACTGTTCGCGGCTCCCGGTGCCCGCATCCTGCTGCCGGAGCAGGGCAGGCGGTACGAGCTTGCCGCCGTGCAGACTCATTCCTGGAACACAGATGGACAGATGCGAACAGATGACACAGATGACTCCTCCGAATAGGCGATCCGAGCGCTTCACATAGATATTCGGTGTGATTCTCGCTCGTCCTACCCAGGAATGAGCTTCCGGTACCTTACGGCGAAGCCCGAAGCGGCCGTGGTTGGGGTAATCCAGTTCCTCTAGCTGGATTTGAGAGGCTATCTGTGTCATCTGTTCGCATCCGCGGCATCTGTGTTTCAGGAATCATGGAGGAAATGTCTTGCGTTATGACATGGTGATCTTCGACCTCGACGGGACGCTCTACGAGGATCCGCGCGTCTACGATCGCTACGCGCGGGAACTGTCGCGCTTTCTGCCCGCCGGACAACGCGCGGCCTATCTGAAAGACTGGCGGCAAGCGCGGGCGGGGCGCGGCGTGGCGCGGGTCGGGCTAGGCTACGATCGGGGCCAGGATCGCCTCTTTCGCTTCACTGGCGATACAATCAGTGGTTTCATCGATTGGGACGGCAGCGAGGTTCATGCAGGGGATCAGGCAATGCAGCGGAATGACGTACCGCTGTTTGGCGGCGACCGCGTGTTTATTGGCGATCACTGGGGTCTGCCCGAGACGCTCGCCATCCACTACGGCGTCGCGCAAGCGGATCGTGCCGGCGCCTTCCTATCCACCCGCGCCTGGATGAGCAGCGAGAAGTATACTCTGGCGACCACTCCGGAGTTACACGCGACGTTGGCGGCGCTGGCGGCAGCGGGCGCGCGGCTGGCAGCGCTCAGCAACTCCCCGGTCGATACGGTGGACGACGTGCTACGCCGGCTGGGAGTTCGCGATCTCTTCGCCACCATCGCGGCGTCATCGAACAAACCGGCTGGACTACTCCGCTTCCTCCAGGAGCATGGCGCGGGCGAGCGGGTACTCTGCGTTGGCGATCACTACGTGAACGAGATCGCGCCCGCCCTTCTTCTGGGCTGCCACGCGCTCTATATCGACCGTCACCATACCGGCCTCGGTACTGGTAGCCCCAACTGCACCCATGTAGAGTCGATCGGAGAGGCGCTGGATTGGCTGCGGACCCTCGCCGCGGCGGACGATCGCCGATCGCGGTGACGGACGCGGCGCCAGTCATCAAGAGGCGCGAAACAGCTTGATCCCCGTGGGCTATTCGAGGATCGCTTCCGCCTCGATCTCCACCATGAGCGCGGGATC
>Ga0134126_10009309_pt1 | contig 12376 bp, 14 predicted proteins | sample KB31752_FD_96881 | JGI IMG/M metagenome (GOLD analysis project Ga0134126, IMG submission 96881) | Terrestrial soil microbial communities with excess Nitrogen fertilizer from Kellogg Biological Station, Michigan, USA - KB3-175-2 | ecosystem: Environmental > Terrestrial > Soil > Unclassified ...
CGGCTGGTGCTGGGTGCCGGGCAACGCCTGGGCCGGGGCCTGGGTCGCCTGGCGCCGCGGCAACGACTATGTCGGCTGGGCCCCGCTGCCGCCGGATCGCGACGGTTACGCGGTCGACGTCGATGTCACGACCGCCGAGCCGCCGCAGCCGGACTGGATCTTCATTCCGCCCAAGCAGTTCCTGCAGCCAAGGCTCTCGACGGTCGTGGTCTTTGGCGATGACCATCCGGATGTGTTCCAGAAGACCAAGTTCGTCGGCCCGGTGGTCGTGCAGAACAACATCGTGGTCAACAACGTCATCGACATCAACTTCATCCAGCAGCAGACCAACACCAAGGTCACGGTGGTTGAACCCAAGCCGGTGAACGATCCGGGCCAGGCCGCGGCCGACGCCAGCGGCAACACGATTGCGGTGTTCGCGCCGCAGATCGCCAAGCCGCAGCAGACCGAGGCGCCCAAGCAGTCTGTCGACGAACAGCAGGCGCAGCAGCAGATCGGCAATGGCGCGTCCAGCGCCGAGGCCAGCAGCTCTGCCTCGTCCGGCGAAATGTCGAGCGCCAGCAGCGGTGAGGTCTCGTCGTCCGCAGCAGCGAGCGGCGCCTCTTCGAGCGAGGCCTCGTCCAGCATGGTCTCGTCGGCCAGCGGGGAACCCTCCTCGAGTGCAGCCTCCTCGGCATCCGCCAGCGAGCAGCCCTCGTCCTCGGCCAGCGCCCCGGCCAGCTCGTCGGCGGCGGTGTCGTCTTCGGCCGCAGCTCCGGTAAGCTCGTCGGCCGAACCGGTGTCGTCCTCGAGCTCGGTCGAGCCGTCCTCGTCGGCCGCGCCCAAGGCCGCACCGGTGACCAAGGCCACGACTGCCTCGTCCTCGTCGGAAGCCCCCGCGGTATCGTCCTCGTCGGTCGAGCCCAAGGCGGCCTCCTCGGAGGCGCCCATGCCCGCGTCGTCCTCGGTTGAGCCGAAGGCGTCGTCGGCTGAGCCTTCGAGCGCTCCGAAGAAGACGCTGATCTGCCCCGAAGGCGAAGAGCTGGTGAAAGGCAAGTGCGTGCCGATCGCCAGCAGCACCTCCACGACCAAGGGCGAAGCCTCGTCCTCGGCCGCGCAGTAGCAACCCATCCGGGCGCCGCTTCCGGGCGGCGCCCCTTCTGTATCTACCGTCCCGGGCGCACCATCACCTTCACATCGCCCTGCCGTGGCTCGGCGGCCAGTTCGCCCGGCAACTCCTCGAGACCGATGGTCCGGCTGATCAGCGGATCGAGGTCGAGGACTCCGTCCGCGATCATCTGCGCCGCCCGCCGGTGCGTGTGCGGGTTGAGGTAGGCCGGCAGCAGCCTCACCTCGCGGAACAGCAGGTCGAACGGCTCGACCTCGACCGTTTGCCCCTTCGCCATCACGCCGAACAACACGGCCGTCCCGCCACGCCGCACGGCCGCCAGCGATTGCCGGAAGGTCTCCGGCACGCCGGCGCATTCCAGCGCCACGTCCACCCCGTCCGGCGCGACGGCCCGCATCGCTTCCACCGGGTCGCCCGTCGAGGGATTGATCACGTCCGTGGCGCCGACCTTGAGCGCCAGCGTCCGCCGCGCCGCCTGGCGCGTCGACAGCATCACCCGGCTGGCTCCGGCAAGCCGCGCCAGCTCCACCATCAGCAGCCCGATCACGCCGCCGCCCAGCACCGCCACGGTGTCGCCCGGCTTGATAGCCGCGACGTCGAGCCCGTGCAGGCAGCACGCCAGTGGTTCCGAAAACGCCCCGTGCTGCGGGTCGAGATCGGCCGGCAGCGCGATCGCCTGCTGCTCCGGCATCACCACATATTCGGCGAAGCCGCCGTCGCGCGTCACCCCGATCGCCTGCAGCGTAGAACACAGATTCACCCGGCCGGCCCGGCACGCCGCACAGTGGCCGCAGCCGATATTGGGGTCCGCGGTGATCCGGTCCCCCGGCCTGAGCCGGGTCACGCCGGCGCCCGCAGTCTCCACGATGCCGCAGAACTCGTGCCCCAGCGTCACCGGCAGCGCTGTCGGATATTCGCCGCGGAACATGTGCCGGTCCGAGCCGCAGATGCCCGTGGCCTCCACCCGCACCAGGACGTCGCCCGGCCCCGGAGCGGGCCGCGCCACCTCGTCGACGCGCATCGTTCCCGGCTGCGACAGCCGCGCCGCCCGCATCACTTGCCCTCCGACGACCACGGGAAGTTGAGGTACTTATCGCGCCCGTCGTAGCAGATATTGCCGTAGCGCTTGAGATAGACGTCCCGCCGCGCCGGATCGTTATACACCGCCGCCGGGTCGGCCTGGTCCGCCTCGTATTTGCCGATGTCGTTGCGGTCGAGCACGATGGGCAGCGCGTCCATCGCCTGTGGAACGCTCTTGCCCTCCAGCCAGTCGGCCGCATTCGCGCCCAGCGCATAGCCGAACACCGGCGACGACAGCGCCACATCGGTCTTGTACGGGCTGTCTGGCGTCTTGAGCTCGGCGATCGCCTCCGGTTCGCCGTCGATGCCGCCCAAAAACTGTTCCGGCCGCGCCTTGCCTGCCTCGCGCAGCGCCTTGAGCGCCCCGATCACCACGGTGTCGGCGCCGAGCACCACGTCGACCTTGGGATGCGCCTCGAGCACGATCTTCATCGTCGCATAGCCGCCGTCCTCGTTCACCGGATCGGGTGAGATGTCGGCGACGATGTTGACCCCGGCCATGCCGCGCAGCGCATCGCGGATCGCCGCGAAGCGCGGCGCCAGGAACTGCAGGCTGTCCTGGGTGAGCAGCACCACGTCGGCCTTGCCGCCGAGCTTGTCGCGGATATAGGCGGCGGCCGCTTCGCCCAGCACCCGGCCGGTCATGTATTGCGGCGCGTTCAGGATCGTCGTCGCCGGCGGTGGCACCACCGTCCCCACATAGCCCCCTGCCCACATCACCTTCTGCAGCTCCGGCGCCAGCGCCGCCGGATCGACCGGCGCCGCGATCACCGCACCGAATTTTCGCTGGCGGAACGCCTCGACCTGCGCGCTCTGCGTTGCGGCATCGTTGTTGGCCACGGCCGCTTCGTACGCGAGCCCGCGGTCGCGCGCCGCTGCCTTCAGCCCGTCGCCGACCCCGGCGATGAAGGCGCGGTCATTGTCCTCGGCGAGGCCGATCGATCGGCTGAGGCCCGGCGGGGTGGCGCAGGCCGCCGCGTTGGCGTTGAACGGCGCCAGCACCACCGGCACCGTGATCCCGGCCGGTCCGCTCTGCGCCATGGCCGGAGCCGCCATCATGCCCATGGCGACGGCCACGGCGGCGACCCGCGGTTTCCAACGCCCCCTCGAACGCTGCATCTACACCCCTGCCGCACGCATGTGTGCGGATGCCGCGCTGTCCTCGCGGTCTGTGACGCCCCCGAGGCATCTTCCACGTTTCGGCGGCAGCCGTCTACTCCGCCGCTTTCGCGTGCTTTTGCTGCGAATTGAAGACGAGGCGGGCTTCCGTTCCGGGACCGCGCGACCGGTAGTCGATGGTGCCGCTCAGGCTCGCGGCCATCGCCGTCACGATGCGCGAACCGAGCCCGGTACCCTTGGCCGGCGCACCTTCGGCCCGGCCGACGCCGTCGTCCTCGACCACCAGCTCGATCTGGCCATCGCCGAGCGCTGCCACCCGCACGCGGATTTCGCCCGAGCCGTCGGGATAGGCGTATTTGAATGCATTCGTCACCCACTCGGTGACGATCACGCCCAGATTGACGCTGGCATCGGTCGTCAGTTGTACTGGCGCCAGCTCATAGCTCACTGTCGCCCCCTGCCCCTCGCTGCGGAGCGACGTCTGCAGGTGGTCGAGCAGCCCCTTGAGATATTCGTCGAGCGTCACCACGCCGATCGCGTTGCTCGAATACAGCCGCCGGTGCACCAGCGAAATCGCAAAGATCCGGTCCTGCGTCTCCGCCAGCGCCTTGCGGGCCGCATCGTCGCCCAGCGACTTCGATTGCAGGCTGACCAGTGACGACACCAGCGCCAGGCTGTTGGCCACCCTGTGGTTGACTTCCGACAGGAGCATCTCCGCCCGGTCGCGTGCCGTCACCAGGTCCGCCGTGCGTTCCGCCACGCGCTGCTCGAGCTCGACATTGAGCGTATTGACCTGGTCGCGCGCCAGCCGCAGCTCGCCCGTATAGCGGTAGATCACCACCGCCGCGCCGCCGGCCACCGCCACGATGACGATGGCGCCGATCCCCGACACCAGCCGCAGCAGCCAGGCATTTCGCCGCTGCTCCTGCGTCCCGGCCGTCAGCCGGTCGTCGGCCTGCCGGATGATTCCGGAGAAGAAGACGTTGGCCTCGTCGGTCAGCGCCTTGCCCTTGTTGGTGTTGACGAGAGCCATCGCCTCGTCGTCATGCCGGGCGCGCTTGAGCGTGATCGTCTGGTCGATCTCGTCGAACTTCTCGGCGACGATGGTATCCAGACGTTGCACTGAGTTGGCCTGGTCGGGATACGGCGCGAGCAGTTGCTCCAGCGCCGCCAGTTGCTTCAGTGCCTCGGCCTTCGCCGTGTCGTAGGGGGCGAGGTAGATCTCGTTGCCGGTCAGCAGATAGCCGCGCTGGCTCGATTCCGCTTCCTGGATCGCGCTCCTGAGTTCCACCGCAGCCGTCTGGGTGTCGCGCGCCTCGAATGCGACGCTGAAGTAGGTCTGCGCCCGCTCGCTGAGCCAGAAGGTCATGCCGACGATCGACAGCAGCGCCACCAGGCCGACGACCAGGAACGCAAACGTCGATTGGAGAACGGCCCGCGTGGAAATCGGCATCGGCGCCTTCCTGCCCGAAATTTCGCGCGGATGCCATGTACTTTGATGTGACCCGGACGGCCCGCCTGCCGCCTTTATTTCACCGTCTTCGCCAGTTGCGAGAGCCGCTCTGACAGCGCCCGGAGCTCCCACTCGCGCGCCAGCGCCGCCGCCTTGTCCCAGTCTGGCGTCTGGTCGGCGACCTTGGGCAGCGGGGCGTTCGTCACCATCGTCGCGATCCGCTTGTAAAGCCTGAGATCGTCCGCCTGCGTCTCGAACTTGCCGTCCGCCAGCATCGCCTCGAGGTTTGGATAGCGCTGCAGCAGGCTCGCCGCCGTCTTCTCGCCGACCCCCCGCGCCCCCGGCAGCTTGTCCGATGGGTCGCCGCGCAGCGCGATGAAGTCCGGCACCTGTTCCGGGTTGACGCCGTAACGCTGCCGCACCTCGGCCGGCCCGATCCGCGCGATCTCGCCCGCCTTCACCGGATGGAGGATCGTCACCCGCTCCGAGGCGAGCTGGAACGCATCGCGGTCGCCGCTCGCCACCAGCGCCATTCCGCCGCGCTTTTCCTCCGCCTTCGCGGCCGTCGCGAGGAAGTCGTCGGCCTCGAACCCCGCCGCCTTGCCGGCCACGAACCCGAAGGCCCGCACCAGCTCCGGCAGCACCTCGAGTTGCTCGACGATCTCGTCGTCGAACACCCGGCCGCCCTGGTAGTCGGCGAATTCCCTGGCCCGCCAGTTCGGCTCGCTGAGGGTGTCCCACCCGACGACCACCGCCCGCGGCTGTTCGCTCTCGTACAGCCGCAGCAGATAGTTGGCGAAGCCCACGATGGCCCCGCCGCCCTTGTTGCCGGCGCGCCGAATGGTCTTGGGCAGCCCGTGATAGGCGCGGTGCGCGAACGAGTCGCCGTCGACGACGAGCAGTGGGCCTGCGGCAACACTCATCCAGCCAGACTAGCCGCGTTTGCCGCTCGCCGAAACGGGGACCAACTCTCGCAGATACGAAGGTAACCTTTGTAGTTGACCTACAAAGATAACCTTCATATATTCCGGCCATGAGCAACCTCGCCCGCCAGTCCGATCCCGAAACGGACGCCACCGCGGCACTCGCCGAGCACCTGCGCGGCACCATCGGCCGCCTGAACCGCCGGCTGCGCGAACAGGGCAATTTCGGCGACTTCACCCTGTCGCAGTCCAAAGTGCTGATGCAGCTCGAGCGCAGCGGCCCGCTGACCGTCACCGCGCTCGCCGAGCGCGAAGGCATGCGCCCGCAATCGATGAGCAGCCTCGTCTCCGCCCTGAAATCCGCCGGCATGGTCGAGGGCGCGCCCGATCCCGATGACGGCCGCCAGATCGTGCTTTCGCTCACCGACAAATGCCGGCGCACCGTCGCCGCCGCCCGCGCCGCCAAGGCCGACTGGCTGTTTCGCACCCTGCAGCACAAGCTCACCCCCGCCGAGCAGCAGAAGCTCAGCGGTGCCATCGCCCTCCTCGACCGTTTGCTAGAACCCTGATCCAGAACCCATGCCCGTAACCACCCTTGATCCCAGGACCGCGCTCGTCGTCCTCGACCGCAGGAAGGCATCCGCGCCTATACCCAGGGCGGCGCCGCCGACGCCGCCGCTGCGGTATTCAAGGCTGCCGGCACCCTCACGGCGGCCTTTCGCCGTCACCACCTGCCGGTGATCCTCGTCAATGTCTCGGGCGGCGTTGCCGGCCGCACCGAGACGCCGCGCCGCGTCTCCGGCGGCTTTCCGCCCGAGGCCATGAAGTTCGTCGCCGAGCTCGGCCAGCAGCCCTCCGACATCGTCGTCACCAAGAAAAGCTGGGGCGCCTTCCCCACCACCGATATCGAGCAGACGCTGCGCGACCTCGGCATCACGCAGGTGGTGCTCAGCGGCATCTCGACCACCTCGGCCGTCGAGTCGACCGCCCGCCAGGCCTTCGAGGCCGGCTTCAACGTCACCCTCGCGACCGACGCCATGATGGACATGAGTCCCGAGGCGCACGCCGCCGCGCTGAAGTTCACCTTCCCCCGCCTCGGCGAGACCGGCACCGCCGCCGACATCATCGCCCTCCTCGACACCACCCACGCCTAAGCCACGAACATGACCACCCTCGCCGCCGCCGATCCCATCCCGGCTCCCGCCATTTCGCCCAACTACAAGTGGCTGGCCCTCTCCAACACCACCATCGGCGTGCTGCTGGCGACCATCGACAGCTCGATCATGCTCATCGCCATGCCCGACATCTTCCGCGGCATCGGCCTCAATCCGCTCGAGCCGGGCAACACCGTCTACCTGCTCTGGATGATCCTGGGTTTCCTGATCGTCTCGAGCGTGCTCGTCGTGAGCCTCGGCCGGCTCGGCGACATGTTCGGCCGCGTCCGCATGTACAATCTCGGCTTCGTCGTCTTCACCCTCGCCTCCTTCATCCTTACCGTCGATCCGCTGACCGGCCCGCAGGGCGCGCTGTGGCTCATCATCGGCCGCATCATCCAGGGGATCGGCGCCGCCTTCCTCGTCGCCAATTCCGGTGCCATCCTCACCGACGCCTTCCCGCCCAACCAGCGCGGCCTCGCGCTCGGCATCAACAACGTCGCCGGCATCTCCGGTTCGTTCATCGGCCTCGTCCTCGGCGGCGTTCTCGCCGCGGTCTCGTGGCGGCTGGTGTTCCTGGTCTCGGTGCCGTTCGGCGTCCTCGGCACGATCTGGTCCTACCTGAAGCTGCGCGAGCTGTCCGAGCGCCATGCCGCCCGCATCGACTGGGCCGGCAACCTCAGCTTCGCAAGCGGCCTCATCCTCGTGATGCTCGGCATCACCTGGGGCATCCAGCCGGCCAATGGCCAGTCGATGGGCTGGACCAGCGGTCCGGTCATGGGCTCGCTCATCGTCGGCGTCCTCACCCTCGTTGCCTTCTGCATCATCGAGACCCATGCCGAAGCGCCGATGTTCCGGCTGCCGCTGTTCCGCATCAAGGCCTTCACCTTCGGCACGCTCTCGACCTTTTTGAGCGCTATCGGCCGCGGCGGACTGATGTTCATGCTCATCATCTGGCTGCAGGGCATCTGGCTGCCGCTCCACGGCTACAGTTTTGAGGAAACGCCGCTCTGGGCCGGCATCCTCATGCTGCCGCTCACCGCGGGCTTCCTGCTCGCCGGCCCGCTCTCGGGCTTCCTCAGCGACACGCTCGGCGCGCGCTGGTTCGCCACCGGCGGCATGCTCGGCGCCGCCTTCACCTTCGTGCTGCTGCTGCTCCTGCCCATCGACTTCAATTATTGGGGCTTTGCCGGCATCCTGCTGCTCAACGGCCTGTGCATGGGCGCCTTCTCCGCCCCCAACCGCGCCGCCATCATGAACAGCCTGCCCGCCCGCGACCGCGGCGCCGGCGGCGGCATGAACGCCACCTTCCAGAACTCGGCGCAGGTGCTCTCGATCGGCATCTTCTTCACCCTGATGATCGTGGGCCTCAGTTCCACCCTGTCGCGCACCATGGTTTCGGGCCTCATCGCCCACGGCGTGCCGCAGGCCGTCGCCGACCATGTCGGCGCGCTGCCGCCGGTGTCGATCCTGTTCGCCGCCTTCCTCGGCTACAACCCGATCGAAACGCTGCTCGGCGACCCGGTGTTGAACGCCCTGCCCGCGCCCGACAAGGCCGCGCTCATCGGCCACAGCTTCTTTCCCGACCTGATCTCGGCGCCCTTCCACGCCGGCCTCACCGAAGCCTTCGTCTTCGCCGCCATCGCCTGCCTCATCGCCGCCGCCGCGTCCTGGTCGCGTGGCGGCAAGCCGGCCGCGAACTAGCGCCGCTCAGCGCCACGCCCGCCCTCACGACGCGACGCGGATGATCGTCTTGCCCGTGTGCCGTTCGGCCGGGTTGAACGCCGCCACCGCGCCGTCGAGGCTCGCGACGGTCCCGATATTCGTCCGCAGCCGTCCGTCCCGCAGCCGCGCGACGATTTCGCCCAGTTGCGCCCGATCGGACTCGACCACGAAATCGACCGCCCGGCCGTCCGCCGGCCGCCTCTCCACCGGCCCGACGATCGACACCAGCGTCCCACCGGCGCGAACCAGCCCCGCCGACCGCCTGCCGATCTCTCCGCCGATCACGTCGAACACCAGGTCGACCCCACCGACATCTTCGAGAACGTCGTTCTCGAGGTCGACGAAGTCCTGCGCATCGAAGCCGAGCGCCTTCTGCCGGTCGGCGGCGCGCCCGGTGCCGATGACATAGGCCCCGAAGTCCCGCGCGAGTTGCGTCACCATCGAGCCGACTGCACCGGCGGCGCCGTGCACCAGCACGCTCTGGCCGGCGCGCAGGCGGCCATGTTCCACCAGGCCCTGCCACGCCGTCAGGCCGGAGATCGGCAGGCTCGCGGCGGCCGCGAAATCGACGTCGCCCGGGAGTGGCGCCAGGTTGCGCGCCTCGACCGCGACGCGCTCCGCCAGCGTGCCGTCGCGATACCAGTCCGTGAGGCCGAACACCCGCTGTCCCACCGACAGCCCCGTCGTGCCGTAGCCGAGCGCGGTGACCACCCCGGCCAGCTCGTGCCCGGGGATCGTCGGCGTCCGCCCCCGCCCGCCGCGGTCGACCCAGGTCGACGGCCACGTCAGCTCCGTCGGCACGAATCCCGACGCATGCACCTCGACGACGACGTCGTTGATCGCCGCCCGCGCCTCGGGCCGCTCCATCAGCGTCATCCCCGCCATCCCCGCCGCCTGGCTCTCGACCACGATCGCTTTCATCGAACGTCTCCTCTTCATTTGGCTCGGGGTGCGCTGCAAAGGTCTTCACTTGGCCGCGCGCAAAAGGTTCCAAAAACAAATCACTAGGGCTTTGCTCCAGGAGGGGGTATTGATCATGCGTAGCCCCGGCAACATGCCTCGCGCCGCCGTTCCCTCCGTCTCAGACTGCCCCGGAGTGATCGACCATCCCCTCTGTGGGGACCGGGCAGCCTCCGAAAGTCTCCCAATGTATAGCGGCAGCCACAAGGCTCAGCTCAACAGCTTTGCGCATCATCGCGCCTCGCTGCTCTTTTCCACTCTTCTCGCCCCGCGCGGCGATGCCAGGCAATGGTCCGCCGGACACCGCGTGGGGACTGAACCCCCCGCCGATCTCGCGCAGCGCGTCATCGCCGGCATCCGAGGGTTCGTTCCCGCCACGGCTTCCGTGGCGTGATGGCGATGTGGCGCGCCGATACCGACGCAGCCTCGCTCGCGACGGGCGCCACGATGGCGGTGGTCGGCGACGACCGCGTCGTTCGAGTTGTCACCGCCGACCGGTTGTCGATCGAGACCTCGAACGGCAATCGCCTCAGTGCTGTCGTTGCGGATCGCATCGGCGAGCGTCTGGTTCTGGCCTTGCCTGATGGCACGCCGGTGCGGCTGCCGCTGGGGAGCGACGGAAGCCTCGACGACACGCCGGCCGGTCCGGATCTTTCACGCCAGCTCTGGGTGGTCAACTGACCGTGCAGTTGCTGCTCAAGAGCGAAGCCGAGCGCGAATGCATTCGGCGATGGCGCAGCCTGCCCAGGGATCAGCGCACCAACTACGACCAGGCCGCGGCGTATGCCAAAGCCCTGCTCGACGAAATCGACTTTCCCACCAGCGGCGATCGCTATCACTTCGTTCGTGGCTGGCTGCAACGCGACTTGCAGTTGCGCGGCACCCTCTAGCCAATCTGGAGCGCCAATGACCTGGTCCGCCAAAATTCTGCCCTTCGTCAATCGTGGCCTTGCCCTCACGCGCCCGGCCGCCGGCACCGCCGTGGAAAGGTTTCCGCGCCTCCAGAAGCCAGGGAGCCGCCCCGGCATTCTGCCGCGCTCGGTCCGGGGTTTCGCCGTTCCCCCTCTGGTTGATCGATGACCATACGCATCGGCCGAGCGCGCCGCTTGGCCCTTTCTGTCGCGGCTGCGCCGTTGCTCGCCGGCCTCGGGCTTTTCGTACGCGTCTGGCCGCGCTAGCGGCCAACCCTCTTTCGCTTTCACCACCAGGAAAATGACCATGGACCTCAGTACGCAAAGCATCCTTGTGATCCGCGTCGTCGGCCTTTTCGCAGGTTGGCTGGCCGGCCACATCGTTCGCGGCGGCGGCATGGGACTCATCGCCGATCTCGCCGTCGGCATCGTCGGGGCCTTCATCGGCAGTTGGCTCTTGCCGCGCCTCGGCTTGGTCCTCGGTCCGAGCCTCCTGGCGGCGATTGTCAACGCGACCGTCGGCGCGGTCATCCTGCTTCTGGTTATCCGGCTCATCCAGGGTCGGGGCCGCCTGACACGACGCTGACCGTCGCGGTCGTGTACCGGCGCATTGACGACCGACCGGCGCGGTGAAATGGCGTTTTGCAAAGAATCGCCGGACATCGGCCCTCTTGGAGTCCGGCTGAATTGAGGCGCGTTCGGCTTCTAATTTCCCCCGGAGACCTTTGATGCACTACCGTTGGCAGGCAGCGGTCCCCATCTCAGTCCTATCGGTTGTACTAGATATTCAAACAGTGCTTCGAAACCTTTGGGAGATCATTGATGACCAACGCAAGCGTACAGAAGGCGAACTCCGACCGGGCCAATGAGAAGACCGCCCTGGCCCGAGCGGCTCTCGGCAAGGACATTCGTGCCAAGTGGGACAAGTTCTCCGAAATCGAGGTCGGCGCCTTGAGAAGCGAGGAGCAACTGGTGACCCAACTGATCGCCAAATACAGCCTCGACAGGCCCCAGGCGGAGACCGAGGTCAAAGGCGTGGTCAACGGCCGCAAGCTCTGACTCTCGCGATTGCCGCTTTGATCCCGTCCGGGTCGCCCGATGGTGCGGGCCCGGGACCTTTCCATATGCGATCGGCTCCGGGGGTGTCCGCAACGCCGGAGGTCGTCGAACGCATCTTTCATCGTCATCCAGAGCAGGAAGTCTTTTCCAATGAGATACGAACTCGTGCATCGCGGCGTGTCGTTTTCAGTCACTGATATCGACGAAACGCCCCCAAAGTGGCGATGGTGGCTGCATCCGGCGAAAGTCTTCGGCTCGATCAACCGTGTGGAAGGCGGCCAGGTCGTGGGGACACGGGCCGACGCCGAAGCCGTCGCCCGAAAGGCCATTGAAACATACGTGACGGCCTGACCCTTGGATCAGGGGCTGGGCCGCGCCAACCCGCGGCAGTTCGGACGCCCGGTGTCGCTCGTAACGTCGCGCGACCACCGTCCATTCCGGGCCGCCAGGTCCTGACTCCCGCCACGCGCCGCAGGCCGTCGCCGACCATGTCGGCGCGCTGCCGCCCGTCTCCATCCTGTTCGCCGCCTTCCTCGGCTACAATCCGATCGAGACCCTGCTCCGCGACCCGGTCCTCAACGCCCTGCCCGCGCCGGACAAGGCCGCGCTCATCGGTCACAGCTTCTTTCCCGACCTGATCTCGGCGCCGTTCCACGCCGGCCTGACCGAAGCTTCGTCTTCGCGCTATCGCCTGCCTCATCGCCGCCGCACCCGGGCTCGCTCGCTCCAAAGGCCAGGTCACGGAGGAAGCAGTGCATCGACCAGGCGCTCGATGGTCTGCGCCACGCCGTCGGCAGCAAGCGCCTCCCGGATCAAGCGCCGCTTGCCGGTGAAATGCATGCTCTCCGGAAATTCGACTTGCCTCGCAATTTCGGCGGCACTGA
>Ga0134126_10009310_pt1 | contig 12375 bp, 10 predicted proteins | sample KB31752_FD_96881 | JGI IMG/M metagenome (GOLD analysis project Ga0134126, IMG submission 96881) | Terrestrial soil microbial communities with excess Nitrogen fertilizer from Kellogg Biological Station, Michigan, USA - KB3-175-2 | ecosystem: Environmental > Terrestrial > Soil > Unclassified ...
AGCTTTTTCCCGGCGCGCGCTTCGTCTGGATCGGACGTCATCCCGGAGAGGTGCTGGCATCGAATGTCAGGATGTGGACCGCGATGACGCGTGTCTACGCGCTGTGGGATTGTCCGGGCGATGTCCTCCAACGATTCCTGCGCGAAGCCATGCGGGCGTGCAGCAGCGTCCTCGAGCGCTGTATCGGGGAGATGACACGCGAGCAGATGCTGTGGGTCGATTTCGAGGCACTGCAGACCGACCCGGAGCGAGTGCTGCGGCAAATCCTGCAATTCGCGGGCACCAGGCGCGATCGCGACGAGAGCGCGCCCGCCCCGGATATCGAAGCGGCCCTGTCGACGGTCCCCATTCACCGCGGCGAGCGCGCGGCAATGCCGAACGACGAGGCCGTGCTGCAGCTCGATCGGGTGATGCACGCGGCCCGGCAGCGGTTCGGCGAGGGAGAGGGCTGACGGGTACAGCCCTTGCTCAACCGGGACGACTATGAAGCGCACGACCCTTATCGGCATGGCAGCTGTCGTCGCCGTGCTCACATGTGCACCGCTGAGGCCTGCCTACGCCTACATCGATCCGAATTCGGCGGGGGCCATCTACCAGTTCCTGTTCCCGCTGCTCATCGCGATCGGCTCCGTATTCGCCTTTCTGCGACGCACGATAGTACGTGCGTGCACGAAATTGGCGCACGCGGTGGTAACGATCGTGCGCGGCGGTCGTGGCAGGGGAACGCAGGAGGACCGGCGTCCGAGCGGACATGCGGAATGATGAGCGTGGCGCCTGGCGGATAGCTGCCCTGCCCGGGGCGGCGGTCCTGGGCATCGCGCTGCCGCTGACCTTCGCGAGTCACTGCGAGCAATATCTCTACGGCTTCCGCGCGGTCGATCTGCTGCCACTCTACGCGACCGCCTGGCTCATCCTCGCGGCAGTCGTAGTACCCTGCTCGCTCGTCCTGCTCGCGGCGCTCAAGGGGCTCGAGGCGATGCGCCGGCCACTCGGCGCCGTGCTCGCGAGTGCGGTTAGAGCGATCCTGTTCGGGCTTGCTGCCGTCGTGGTGGTCGCTACCCTGATCGGGTGTCTGCGCACCTGGCTGCATACGTTTCATGGGACGCTGCCACTCTCAGCGAATGCTGCCCTGGGGATCGCCGTGGTGGGCGGTATCTTCGGGGCCGTGACGGACCAGGGACGTTCCGCCATGCGTGCGCTGATGCCCATCGGCGCAGTGTGCACTGCTGCCGGCCTCCTCTCGCTGGCCAGCCTGCCCATATTTGGCTGGCACGGTGGCGGCGCCGGCAGCCCGCCGCGGATTGCCACCACCGCGCTGCCGATACCGGCCCCCGCCGATCCCGGCCAGGCACAGCCGATGAAAACGGCGACGCCTCTTCCGGTGAGCACGACCCCCGCCCGTCCCAACATCGTCCTGCTCACGATCGACGCGCTTTCGGCTGAGCACATGTCCCTCTACGGGTACCAGCGGCCGACGACGCCGGAGCTCCAGCAATTCGCGCAGGGTGCGGTGACGTTCGACCGCGCCTACTCGAACGGCAACTTCACGACTCCCGGAGTCGCGACGATTCTGACCGGCACGTTGCCCTGGACGAATCGTGCGCTGCAACTGCCTGTCTGGCCGCTGACGTACACGCGGCAGACGTCTTTGCCCGCCGTATTGGAGCGTGCCGGCTATCGCACCGGCTACGTATCGACGAACGCCATCGCGGGCGCCGCCAAGCAGGGCTTCGGACAATACTTCCGCTTCGCGAGCACCGACCGCATTGGCCATGTGACTCTCTGCGCCGACGGCCTGTCGCAGTATCTGAGATACGTATGCGCCGCCTCCGAGCTGTCGCCGCTGCAGGAAATGGACGACCTGGCGGCGCGCTTTCGCGGCCCGCCGCGCAACCTCGAGCACGACCCGCGCCTGGCGATCATTCCGGCCCTGCACTGGCTGCAGAGCGTCGACCGCAGCAAGCCGGTCTTTCTCTGGGTGCACCTCTTTCCGCCGCATTCGCCGTACGCGGTACCGGCTCCATGGCTCGGACGTTTCGATGCCTCGAAGCAGGACAGGACCGTAGCGAGCACCGAGCCATACTGGGGTTGGATCCAATCGCGCCTGACCCGCCCTCAGGTTGACGTCCTCGAAGCACGATACGATGAGGCCGTAGCCTATTCCGATGCCTACGTAGGACCGTTTCTGCAGCGCGTGCTCCAGATCCTCGGTCCCAACACAGCCATCGTCGTTTCAGCGGATCACGGCGAGAGTTTCGCGCACGGTTACGGCGCGCACACGGGGCCCGGGCTCTACGACGAGATCATCCATGTTCCGCTCATCATCAAGCTGCCGGGAGAGACTGACGGCAGGCGCTGCGCTGCGCCCGCGCAGCAGGCGGACATTGCCCCGACTCTGGCGGCCCTGGCCGGCGTGGCCGCACCGGGCGACTGGGAGGGACACTCGCTGCTCGGCGCGTGCGACGGCACGCAAGCGGGTGCCCCGCAGGACGATCGCGCCATCTTCAGCATGAACTTCGAGCAGAATCCGCGCTTCGGCGCGCTGAAGACCGGCTCGATCGCGGTCATCGAGGGCCGCTGGAAGCTCATTCACTACATGGGCGCGCTCCACTACCCTTTCATGCCGCCCCTGCACGATGAGTTGTACGATGTGATCGCCGATCCGGGCGAGCGGACGAACCTCGCCGCGCAGCAGCCTGCGGTGGTGCGGCGCCTGCGGGGTCTCATCGCGGCCGCCCTGGCGCAACACGGCGGGCGAGTGATCCCGGGCATACCCGCGCGGCCGATTCAGCAAAGCGCGGTGCTGCCGCAGACTGCAGCCAACATCAGGCCGTAACGCCGGGAGCGCTGCGGCGGAACCATCGGGCATCGAGGGGAGCCAAGGCGCCATGCGACTGCTCTACATCGACATCGACACCCTGCGCGCCGACCACCTGGGCTGCTATGGCTATCGACGCGCGACCAGCCCCAACATCGACCGCATCGCAGCCCGGGCGCTCGTGTTCGAGAACGTCTATGCCTCCGACGTGCCCTGCCTGCCGAGCCGCACGGCCTTCCTGACAGGCCGGTTCGGTATCCACAACGGCGTAGTCAATCATGGCGGCACCGATGCCGACCCGGCAATCGACGGACCGGCGCGGGGATTCTTCTCCCGCCTGCACCTGGACTCGTTCCCCAACCGTCTGCGGGAGAAAGGATTGAGGACCGTCACGGTGAGCTCGTTCGCGCACCGCCATTCGGCCTTCCACTGGTATGCGGGCTTCGATGAAGCCTACAACGTCGGCAAATGGGGAATGGAGACTGCGGAAGAGGTGTACGCGGTTGCCTCCGATTGGCTGCAGCGGCGCGGCTTGGAAGATGACTGGTTCCTGCACGTGCACCTGTGGGACCCCCACGGGCCTTACCGCGCCCCCGCCTCGTACGGCGAGCCCTTCAGGGACTCGCCGCCTCCCGGGTGGCTGACTGAAGAGGTACGCGCCCAGCATTGGCACGGCTGCGGTCCGCACAGCGCGCGCGAAGGCCGGGGCTTCCGGCCCAACGAGTACGACCGCGCACACTACCCGCGCCAGCCGCAGGAGATGGCGGATATGAGGGCGGTGCGTGCGATGTTCGACGGCTACGACGTCGGCGTGCTCGAAGCGGACCGCTGTGTGGGCAGGCTGTTGGCACTCCTGGGGGAGCTCGGAATCGACGGGGACACCGCCATCATGATTTCCGCCGATCACGGCGAGACCCTGGGTGAGCTCAACATCTACTGCGATCATCAGACCGCGGACGAGCACACCACGCACGTTCCGCTGGTCCTCAGGTGGCCCGGATTGGGGCATGGCAGACGGCGCGCCCTGCATTACCAGATCGATGTCACGGCAACACTGCTGGAGCTGCTCGGCGAGAAAGTCCCGGAGAGCTGGGACGGAGAGTCGTTCGCGGCCACTCTGCGTGCGGGCGCGGATGCCGGCCGGGATTACCTCGTCGTCTCCCAGGGCGCCTGGACATGTCAGCGCGGCGTTCGCTTCGATCATTGGATGCTGATCAACACGCTGCACGGGGGCTATCACCTGTTCGACGATGTCATGCTGTTCGACCTCGCCGGCGATCACTTCGAGCAGCACAACCTCGCGGCGGAGCGGCCGGAGGTCGCGGCTCGGGGGCTGACGCTGCTGTCGCAGTGGCACGCCGCGATGATCCGCGATGCGGCGCGGGGACGCGATCCGTTGGAGAACGTCGTTCTCGAAGGCGGCCCGTTCCACGTGCGAGGCGAGTTGCCTGCCTATATCGAGCGGCTGCGGGCGACCGGCAGAGGCGAGCTGGCGAAGGCGCTCGCGGCAAGATATAGCTGACGGATCGACCGGGCCCCGGCCGGCCGCGACGACTCGCGGCAGCCGCCAGCCCTAGCGGCAGCCACCAGCCCTCGCGGCAGCCGCCGCAATCACGGCGCTCACCGCGGGCACGGCACTCGCGCGGAATTCAGGGTGCTCGCTGCCAATCCCTGACAAACTCCTCCATGCCCGCCGGATCGAGGTCGGAGACGGCGGAGATCGACATACCGTTCGCCGTCCAATGCAGGACGTTGTAGCCATTGCGTGCGGTGCTCGCGGGCTCTCCCGCTCCGCGAGAGGCCGGCCATAGGAAGAGCTCGACCAGGTGCTTGCCCCGCGAGTACACGAGCACTGCCACAGTCCGTCCTTGAATGTAATCGAGCCGCCCTCCCAGGAGCGGAAAGCCCATGGCCGTCAGATCCTTGACCGGCGGGGCGAAATCGATCCTGCCGTCGAACCAGGGCTTTACGGTGTGCTGATTCGTCGAGACCACATCCAACAGGTGCCCCGGCTGCAGCGCCCTGACATGGTCATCCACGAGCGCCGCGACCAGCCCGGGCCGTCCGGCGGGCACGAGAGTGAGGATGATCGCGGCCGCGAGAGCGGCGCCCGCACCGAAGCCCGCGAGTCCCTGCCAGCCAACCGCCACACGGCGGGGCGGCGGCGCCTGCTGGCGCGGGGGCGCCTGCCCCGCACTGATGCGGCCTGCAAGGGCGCGCACGAGCTCGGGACCGGCTCGGTGATAGGTAGCCCCCTGTAATGCGCGACGGGTCGCAGCCAGGAGTGCCTCGTTTCGCTTGCAAACCGGGCAGCCGGCACGGTGATCCGCCAAAGCGGCGGCCTGCGCCGCGTCCAGCTCGCCGTCGAGCTCCGCCTGTAGCAGCAAGAGCTTGCCGCAATCGCCCGTGTTGCGCGTCCCCGTCCCTGTGCCGCTGCCTTCGGGCCGGCTATCGCCCTCCAAAATCGTTCCAGACGGTTTTGTCATTGCCTGTCTCCTTTCGCGGCTGCCTGCGCCAGCATCCTCCTCGCCCGCCATAGGCGCGACATCACGGTGCCGATGGGCACCGAAGTGACCTGCGCTATGTCGCGATAAGACAGCTCTTCCAGCTCCCGCAACACGAGTGTTTCGCGCAGCTCCAACGGCAGCGCCTCGATCAGCGCATCGATCCGCGCCAGGTTGTCGGACATGATCAGCGCCTTCTCGGGATCGTCGGTCGGGTCGGGAATGTCCTCTATTGCCGCGACCTCATCGGCGCCCCCGTATTGCGCCACGCGCTCGCCGCGCCGCGCCTTGAGCGCCCCGTAAGCGGTGTTGCGCACGATCTGAAGGATCCAGGCCCGGCCGCTGCCACCGCGGTAGGTCGGGAAATAAGTCAACGCGCGCAGCATCGCCTCCTGGACGACATCCTCCGCGTCCGCGCGGCTGCCGGTGAGCCAGCGGGCAAGATTGAAGGCCGCGTCGAGGTGTGGCAGCGCCACGGCGGTAAAGGCGTCATCCGTACCCATTGAATGATTATAGATCGCGGCCGGTGGCGCTTTATTCCCGGAACTTTTCATGCCGGACGGAGAATATCCGGCCCACCCGGGGAATCTCCCTCCACGTCAACGGCGCCGCGTCCGAAACTCCTGCGGCCGCCACTTCCGGAGGTTTAGCGTGAGCAAAGTTGTAGGGTCGAACAGGGCGGGCCGCCGCCAGGCCATGAAGCACCTGCTCTGGGGCGGTGCCGGCATAGTGTGGACGTTTGCAGGCGGGGTTCCCCGCGCGATCCGGCTGGGCAGTGAGGCGGACGCCGGAGAGGTACGGGGGTTCAGCTTTGGGCAGATCAGCGACTCGCACATCGGCTTCAAGGCCGGAGCGCATCCCTCTGCGCAGGATACGTTGACCGAAGCGGTCGCGAGGATGGCGGCAGTGAAGCCGGACTTCGTGATCCATACCGGCGATGTGAGCCATCTGTCTGCGGCGGGGCAGTTCGCCACCGCCGCGGACATCATGCAGGGCGTGAGGCGTGAGGTATTTTACGTTCCGGGCGAGCACGACACGATCGGCGATGAGGGGAAGCTCTTCTTCCAACGCTTCGGACGCGGCAAGGGCACGGGCGGCTGGTACAGCTTCGATGCGCATGGCGTGCACTTCGTGGGCCTGATCAACGTAGTGAAACTGACGCAGTCCGGACTCGGCTGGTTCGGCCCCGAGCAGCTGCAGTGGCTCGACGAGGACCTGCGGCACCGCAGCGCGAGCACGCCCATCGTGCTCTTTACCCATATGCCCATGTGGTCCGTCTACCCGCAGTGGGGCTGGGGCACGGAGGATGCCGCCCCCGCCATCGCCGCAGTGCGGCGGTTCGGCTCCGTGACCATTCTCAACGGGCACATTCATCAGGTGATCCAGAAGGTCGAGGGCAACCTGACTTATCACACCGCCTATTCGACCGCGTTTCCGCAGCCCTCGCCCGGGGTGGGACCGGGACCCGGCCCGCTGCAGGTGCCGCCCGACAAACTGAAGTCCCTGTTGGGAATCCGGCGGCTCGACGTCGTCGCAGACCGGTTCACCCTCACCGATACGACTCTCGCTTGAAAAGGAATCACTGATGAAGTCCGTTTCCCGCCTTTCCCGGATCCTCGCCGCACTCGCTGCCCTGCAGCTCGTGATGGCTTGCGCCGTAGTACTGCTGCACGAGGGCCAGACCGCCTCGGCAGCGGCGCCCGCGATGAAGCCAGCGGTCACCATCGATCACTATGCATTCCATCCCGCCACCCTGACGGTACGGAAGGACGCCACGGTGACCTGGATCAACAGGGATGACGACGTGCATACCATCAAGAGCACTGATGGTCCCGACGCATTCGCTTCGACGGCGCTGGACAACGGCACTCAGTTCAGCTTCACCTTTCATCATGCCGGAACGTATCACTACATCTGCACCGTACATCCCTACATGCACGGGGTGATCGTGGTGCGGTAACCGTGAGCTCGAGCCGCTATCCGCGTGGCGGCTGCGCACCCGGGGCCAGGGATGGCCCCCATGGACGAATCCCGGTCCGAGAAGCGCCGGGCCTTGGCCGCTGCTTGGAATGGCAATTCTGCCCGGTACTGTAATAGAATAAGAATTACAGAATGATTCCACGGCACCGGGACACGACATGGCGGAACCGATCGGCGGCCGGCCGCTCGACCTGATCACGGTCGGCCGGTCCTCGGTAGACCTGTATGGCGAGCAGGTCGGCGGGCGGCTGGAAGACATGGGCTCCTTCGCCAAATACGTGGGCGGAAGTCCCACCAATACGGCGGTCGGTGCGGCGCGACTGGGGCTTCGGGCGGGGCTGCTTACCCGCGTCGGCGATGATCATTTCGGACGCTTCATCCGTGAGGAGGTCGTCCGCTCCGGGGTGGACGTCTCCGGCGTCATGACCGATCCGCGGCGGCTGACAGCCCTGGCAGTCCTCGGGATCCGCGACGAACGGCGCTTTCCACTGCTTTTTTATCGCGAGAACTGCGCCGACATGGCGCTCTGTGAAGCGGACATCGACCCGGCCTTTGTCGCCCGCGCCGGCGCCGTCCTCATCAACGGCACGCACCTCTCGCAGCCGGGCGTGCACGCGGGCAGCCGCAAGGCGGCGGAGCTCGCGCGCGCCGCAGGCGGCCGGGTCATATTCGATATCGACTATCGACCGGTGCTCTGGGGATTGACGGCGCCGGCGGCCGGCGAGAATCGTTTCGTCGCCAGCCCGGCGGTGACCGACCGGCTGCAGGAGATCGTACCGCTCTGCGATCTCATCGTCGGCACGGAAGAGGAATTCCACATCCTCGGCGGCTCGACCGACACGATGAGTGCGCTGCGCGCGGTGCGCGCAATGACACCGGCCGTGCTGGTTTGCAAGCTGGGAGCAGACGGCTGCGTTGCGTTCGAAGGGCCCATCGGCGCCAACCTCGACAGCGGCGTCAAGTCGCCAGGCTTCGACGTCGACGTATTCAACATCCTGGGCGCCGGCGATGCCTTCATGAGCGGGTTCCTGCGCGGCTGGCTGCGCGGGCTGCCCATCGAGACGTGCTGCCGGTATGGCAATGCCTGCGGCGCGATCGTGGTTTCGCGCCATGGCTGCGCGCCGGCCATGCCAACCTGGCCGGAGCTGTCGGCCTTTCTCGAGAAGCAATGGCCGCGGCGGCTGCGCGAGTCGCACGAGTTGGAGCACGTGCACTGGGCCACCACGCGCGCACCGCGCCCGGCAGAGCTGCTGGTGCTCGCGATGGATCACCGTGGTCCGCTCGAGACGCTGGCCGCCGAGCTGGATGCCGGAGAATCAGCGCTCGAGGCGCTCAAGGCCCTGGCCATCGATGCCGTCGACCAGGTCGCGCACGGCGACCCGCGCTACGGCATCCTCCTCGACGGCCGGTTCGGGCGCCGCGGGCTGGAGCGCGCCGCCGATCATCCGTACTGGATCGGGCGGCCGATCGAGCAGAGCGGCTCACGTCCGCTGGCGTTCGACGGCGTCGCTGACGTCGGCTCGACGCTGCGTTCCTGGCCGCAGAATCACGTGGTGAAAGTTCTGGTTCGATACCATCCGGACGATCCGGAGACACTGCGGCAAGGACAGGAGGATCGCCTGCTGTCCCTCCACAGCGCCTGCCGCGAGACGCGCCACGAGCTGCTGCTCGAGGTGATCGCCTCGCCCTACGGAAAGATCGAGCGGAACACGACCGCGCGAGTGCTCGATCGGCTGTATGACCTCGGCATCCGTCCGGACTGGTGGAAGCTCGAGCCGAGCGACGAGCCGGCAGCGTGGGCTGCGATCCAGGATACGGTGCGGCGGCGTGATCCCTGGTGCCGTGGCGTTCTCGTCCTGGGTCTTGCGTCCGACGCCGACAGCCTGGCTTCCGCTTTCCGGGCCGCGGCGCCGTTCGAGCTGGTACGCGGCTTCGCTGTTGGGCGTACCATCTTCGCCGAGCCCGCCCGGCGGCGGCTCGCCGGCGAGATCGGCGATGCCGAGACTGTGGCCGCGCTCGCCGCCAACCTGCGGGCCGTCGTGGCCGCGTGGCGCCGGGCCCGGCCTGATCCGCCGGCGTGAATCCCGCAGGAGTCACAGAATGACGCGGATCCGCCTCACCGCCGCCCAGGCCGCGGTGCGGTACCTGGCCAATCAGTACATCGACGAAGACGGCGCGTCGCTGCGTTACTTCGCGGGCGCGTGGGCCATCTTCGGCCATGGCAATGTCGCGGGGCTGGGCGAGGCGCTGCACGCCGCGGGCGAGACGCTGCCCACCTTTCGTGGGCACAACGAGCAGTCCATGGCCCACGCTGCGATCGCATTCGCCAAAACCGCCCGCCGCCGGCGAGCCATGGTCTGCACCAGCTCCATCGGGCCCGGCGCGCTCAACATGGTGACAGCCGCCGCCGTCGCGCACGTCAACCGGCTGCCGGTACTCTTCCTGCCGGGCGATGTCTTCGCCGGCCGCGGCCCGGATCCGGTGCTGCAGCAGGTGGAGGATTTTGCCGATGGCACGGTGAGCGCCAACGACTGCTTCCGGCCGGTATCGCGCTACTTCGACCGGATACAGCGTCCGGAGCAGCTGGTCGAGGCGCTGCCGCGCGCCATGACGACTTTGCTCGACCCCGCAGCGTGCGGACCGGTCACGCTGGCGTTCTGTCAGGACACGCAGACCGAAGCCTGGGAGTTTCCGGCACAGATGTTGGAGCCGGCGGTCTGGTCCATCCGGCGCCCGCCCCCCGCCGACGCGGATCTGCGCCGGGCCGCCGAGTGCCTGCGTGCCGCCCGCGCGCCACTCATCATCGCGGGCGGCGGCGTGCTCTACTCATCCGCCGAGCCCGCGCTCGATAAGCTGGCGCGCGCAACGGGTATTCCGGTCGCGGAAACTCAGGCCGGGCGCGGCGCTCTCAACTGGGAGCATCCGCAGTCGCTCGGCGCCATCGGGGTGACGGGGACCAGTGCGGCCAACGCCGCCGGCGCCGCAGCCGATGTAGTGCTGGCGATCGGCACCCGGCTTCAGGACTTCACGACTGCATCGCGGACGCTATTCGCCCGGTGCACACGATTCCTCCAGGTGAACGTCAGTGCATATGACGCGCACAAGCACGGCTCCGTCCCGATCATCGGCGATGCTCGAGAGGTCGTGGCGCGGCTGAGGGAAGCGCTCGCGGGCTATCGCGTTCCGCGGGCGTGGAGCGACTCGATTGCAGCCGAGCGCATCGCCTGGGAGGAAGCCTGGAGTCAGGCGGTGCGCCCGCCGGAAAAGAAGCAGGACCTCCCTTCCGACGCGCAGGTCATCGGCGCGGTCGGCCGCTGGGCGCGGAACGAGACCACCGTCGTCTGCGCCGCCGGCGGTCTTCCCGGCGAGCTGCACAAGCTGTGGCGGCCCGCCCGCGCCGGCGGCTATCACGTCGAGTACGGGTTCTCCTGCATGGGATACGAAATCGCCGGCGGACTCGGCGTCAAGCTCGCCGACCCCGATCGCGAGGTCGTGGTCATGGTCGGCGACGGCAGCTATCTCATGTTGAATTCCGAGATCGCCACGTCCGTGATGCTCGGCGCCAAGCTGGTGATCGTCGTGCTGGACAACCGCGGCTTCGGCTGCATCAATCGCCTGCAAAAGGCCACCGGCGGGGCGCCGTTCAACAATCTGCTGGCCGATTCCCGGCAACAGAGCCCGGCGCCCGTGGACTTTGCGGCACATGCCGCCGCGCTCGGCGCCCAGAGCGAGAAGGTGACGGATATCGGAGCGTTGTCCGAGGCTCTGGAGCGTGCACGCGCAGCGGCGCGCACGTATGTGATCGTCATCGACACCGACCCCCAGGCCGCGACGGGTGCGGGCGGCGCGTGGTGGGACGTCGCCGTGCCCGAGATCTCCGAGCGGGACGCGGTGCGCGCCTCCCGCGCGGAATACGAGGCGCGCCGCAAGGCGCGATGGGAGTGAAAGTGAGCGTTCGCTTCGGGGTGAGCCCCATTGCCTGGATCAATGACGACCTGCCGGAGCTCGGTGGCGAGACGCCGGTCGAGACCGTGCTGCGCGATGCCCACGCGCTGGGATTCGAAGGCATAGAGCTCGGCGGCAAGTTCTCGCGCGACCCGGTACGGCTCGGCACACAGCTCGGCACCCATGAGCTGGCGCTGATCGGCGGCTGGTGGTCGGCCGCCCTGCTTGCGCGCTCCGTCGAGGAGGAGATCGAGGCGCTTCAGGCTCACCTGCAGCTCCTCGAGGCTCTGGGCAGCAGTGTGTTCATCATTGCGGAGTGCAGCAACACCGTTCACGGCGACCGCGGCCGGCCGCTCGCCGCGACTCCGCGCCTGCCCGACTCGCAGTGGCCTGCCTTCGGCGAGCGGTTGAGCACGCTCGCGCGTTACCTCGAGGACCGGGGCCTGCGCCTCGCTTACCACTTCCATCTGGGCACGGTAGTCGATGGGGAGGACGACATCGAGCGGTTCATCGCCCACACCGACGACTGCGTCGGGTTTGTCGTCGACACCGGGCACGCGGCTCTCGGCGGCATAGATGCCGAGCGGCTGATCCGCGCCTGCCCCGACCGAGTGGCGCACGTGCACACAAAGGATGTGCGCCGGCGAGTGTTCGACGAGATCCGTGAGCGGGATGGAAGCTTCCTGGACGGCGTGCTGGCAGGGATGTTCACGACTCCTGGCGACGGCGACCTCGACTTTCGCGGCGTAGCGCAAGCGCTGCTCGACATCGGCTACGGCGGCTGGGTCGTGATCGAGGCGGAGCAGGATCCCGCCCGCGCCGACCCGCGTGCCTACAGCCGGACCGGCCTCGAGACCATGCGGCGGCTGCTGACTCCGGCGGGCCGGGCGTCGGGAGCCGGACTATGAGCCTGCGCGTACGCCCCACGACGCCGGATGCGGAAGGCCGGATCATCGCCATCACGCCCGAGAGCGCCGGGTGGAAATATGTCGGCTTCGAGGTGCGCCGGCTGGCCGCTGGACGACAGGTGGCGCTGACATCGACAGGCAAAGAGACATGCGTCGTCGTTCTGACGGGCACCGCGGATGTGCAGGTTGGTGATCGGGCATTCCCCGGGCTCGGCGGCCG
>Ga0134126_10009312_pt1 | contig 12373 bp, 14 predicted proteins | sample KB31752_FD_96881 | JGI IMG/M metagenome (GOLD analysis project Ga0134126, IMG submission 96881) | Terrestrial soil microbial communities with excess Nitrogen fertilizer from Kellogg Biological Station, Michigan, USA - KB3-175-2 | ecosystem: Environmental > Terrestrial > Soil > Unclassified ...
ATAACGGTAGCCCAGGGCGTGAGCCCTGGGAAAGCTTGAAAGAAGAATGACGAGCGCCGTAGGTGCGGCATCTGTGATCGCCAGATTGAGCTGAACACTCGAAATAAAAAGACATCGGCGTCCGCGGCAAAGGCGTAACTCTTGCCTGCGCAGTTCCGGGGCCTCGCTGCGGCATTTCGCGCCGCCGCTCCGGAATGCGGGCCTCCGTTGAGCTCAGGGAAGCGTCAAAGCCCCTGTGATGAATCTTCTCCACATACTCCAATGCAGCTTGGAGCCGGGAAGGTTCGCGACGCCTTTACGGCATCTTCTGATATCTTGTACTGACCTTCCGGGTGCTTTTTGTCTTGTGTTTTTTCGCGCACTGATGGATTTTTTCATTTACCGCCAGCAACTCCTCCCTGGTACTCATGGCAATTACATGAAGACAAGCGAGGCAATATGAGGCGACCAGCGGAGGATTGCCGTGCACTGGAACATGCTGAAACATCATCAGTCTTCTCCTCGAGAGTGGCTTCCAATATCGGACAATTATAGGAACTCGAGCACGAGCTGCGGCGAATCAAGCGTAATGCGCCGCGTAACGGCATTTCTTGACGCTCCCCACCTCCCTCGCTCACAAAACTTAAGCGCGTCAGATTAAACGAGCAGTCACAAAAGAATTCCAAATATTTGTGTGAAAAGGCCGGCGGCCATATTGCTGACGCCGGGAGGCAGGTGGAGAAATCGAAGGCACTTCACAAAAAATGCCTGCAATTCCGTTACAGAAGCAACGCACTGCGCAGCGCTTCCCGCGCACAAAACAAGCCAGGCATAACATCAGAGATCTCCAAAAACTCTGCTGATCAAACCGAGACGTATGCGCCAGGTCAGGCCGCGCGGGTGTAGAAGTCCTCGCCTCGTTGACGGCGACGGAGGAATCCGCGCAGAAACAACCATACAGCCAGAATGGACAGCACGGCCATGAAGATTGTGAGTTCAAGAGCGCGCAGAAAGAAATGATCGATCAGCCCGCGGGAGCGGTTATCAAAATCCACGAGCGCTCTTTCGCGGGCGCCATCCAGATCAGACATCATCTTCGCCTCCTGCTGCTGAAGGCTGTCCAGGATAATCTGCCGCTCCCCGCGAAGATCGGCGGTCGCGGCCAGACGTTCGCCACGAAGTCCGGCCACTGTGGCCATTCTTTCACGATCCACGGCATCCAGAACGGCTTTGCGCTCGCCCTGTAAGAAGGCCTGGCCGGCAAGGCGCTGGGCTTCCACATCTGCCATTGTGGTTTTTTGCATTTCTCTCACCAGTTCTGGCGCATGCTCCAAGGTATCTGAGGTTTTTGCCAGCGTACCTGTGAGGCTTGCGGCGCTCGCCATCGCCGCACCGGCTTGAGGACTGCTCGCCAGGTCGCTGATCATGAGTTCCGCCTGCCATCGAGCCTGCTTCGGCAGGTAAGCGTTGTAGGTGTCCAGGCGAGCTGTGAGGTCACCAATGCTCTCCACAATCGCATTTAGAGAAGCTCTGGCTCCCAAGGCAGACTGCTCCAGGTTGCGGACCAAATCGGTATCAGCTGATTCACGGCCGGAGAGGCTCACCTGAATAGGATGAGCTTGCGCCCAGGCATCAATTTTCTGCTGCAGAACAGGCATGTCCGCCGCGGGAGCCGCATGTTGCACCAACTGGCCCATCTGGCCTTGCATGCGATTGAGCGTCTCTTCCACCACCGGATACGAATCTCCCCAGCCTTGTTTCACGTCGGGCTGGGCCATGTAGGCTTTCATCTGCGCGATAAAAGCCCAGGAGTCCACAAGAGCCGCCAGAGGATCGGTTCTTAGCAGCGAGGTTTGCATAGCGGGAATAGCCTCGGCCTTCCACACCAGAGCCTGTCTTCTCACCGGTGGCGAAGAGGATTTGGCCATGATCTGATCGGCTGCGGATTCAATCTCAGCAGAGTACAGCGCCAGGAGCGACTGGTTTCTTGAACTGAGCTCCGCTGCGGACGATGTCACGTTCTTCCTCGACTTGATGGAAGCCTCTTTGCTGGTTGTGCCGGACGAGCAGCCGGCGAGCACCAGCGACAACGTTAAACCGAACAACACGCAATACACCTGGCGGAGCATGGATTGGCGGACTCCCGGGGCGTTCCTCTGCCGCTGCTTCACACTTTCCCTGCTTCACAATTTCGGCAGAGTTCGCCCCAAAGAACCATGGTAAAAGGCAGATCTGATGCTCTCAACCGTCGTACGCAGTTTTCCTCGGACCACTTGAGCAGGCAAGCAAAAGTTGGGCGGAGTGTTGAGCGTGGGTTAAGCTAGATTGAATTGGCTGCAATGCAGCGTATTACTACTGGCTGCTGGCGCGTAACACGAGCGGCGGCGTGACGTTGTGGGAAAGCCAGTAGTTTTGGATGATTTCCACCACTCGCCAGATCTCCCTGCGGTCCCCTGGCTTCAGCAAGTAGGAATTTGCACCGGCTTCATACGCGGACTTTATGTCTGTTGGATCGGCCGAGCTGGTGAGCACCACGACCGGAATGATGCGTAAATATTTTTTGGTTCGAATCCATTTCAGAAGTTGCAGCCCATGCATACCGGGCAATTTCAGGTCGAGAAGAATAAACGCGGGCAGCGGATACTTTGCTCTATCTTTGTATTCCCCAACTCCTTCCAGCCAGGCGAGCGCATCATCACCGTGCGATACGGAAAGAAGTGGATTCTGAACACCGGCTCTCGCGAACGCTTCACGGATCAGGATGACATCGGTTTTTTCATCCTCAATCAACAACACCGGCTGGAGTTCGGCTTTGCTCATATGCTTGCTACTGGACGTTTTTGCTACGACAGTCCAGCGACCTCAGGAAATTCCACTCGCTTCAACCAGAAATTCTTGAACTCTCCCAATAGAACCGTCAACTCTCTAATGCTTTCGGGCTTGGCGAAATACGCATTTGCTCCGTGCTCAAATGCCTTGTTTACGTCCACCTGATGTTTGGATGAAGTCAGCATCAACGTCGGCAGGCGCTTGATGGGTCCGCTTTGATTGCGCAACCACGCAAGGACCTCAAACCCTGAACGCTTCGGAAGTTTGATGTCGAGGATCATCGTGATGGGAAATGGATACTTTTCACGATCATCAAACGGCGTGGTCCCGGTTAAGTAATCAATTGCCTCATCACCATCGGCGACACGGATAAGGCTGATTTCTCCCGGGGTGCGTCCCAACGCAGACTGTATCAACTGGACATCAAAAACATCGTCTTCAACCAGAAGAACGACGGGTTTGTTTGGCGATTCCTGATCGAAAGTCATTTCGCTGGCAGAGAAATGCTGAACCTGCTCCCCTTTCCCGGCGTGGATTCCACCTGTACTGTACCTCCCATGCGACTGATACCGCGTTTGACAATTGCCAGTCCAATCCCGGTTCCCGGGTATGTCTCAGCCGAGTGCAATCGTTCAAAAACGTGGAAGATCCGTTCCTGATGCTGGCGGGATATCCCAATGCCCTCATCGCAGACGCTTATCATAATGATGTCATTTTCCGCCCGGGCGGTTACCTCCACATGCGGCGTCCGGCCCTGAGGATAGAACTTGAGGCCGTTATCGATCAGGTTCACCAATACCTGAATCAAGGTAGGGCGGTGTGCGGCAACCATTAAAGCGGGATCTATGGAGAGGGTGACCTTATCACGCAACTTTCCGGGAATCTGCTCACGTGCTTCCCGCACCGCCCGCAACAGATTCACTGGCGCGGGATCAATGTCGATTCGGCCCAGGCGGCTATAGTCGAGCAGATCCTGGACCAGATGGTTCATGCGTGTAGCAGCCTGCAGCACATTTTGCAGAAGCTCAGGAACACGGCCGGGCAGCTGTGTTCCAAAGTCGGTCAGAATGATGTCGGAAAAACCTTCAATGGCCCGCAACGGTGCACGCAGGTCATGGGACACGGAGTAGCCGAAGGCCTCAAGCTCGGCATTGGCGCGCTCACTTTCAGCCATACGAACTTCCAGCTCCTGCGCATGCTGCTGAATTTTTTCGAGCAGCTGCATCCTGTCCGTCATGTCCCGGGTGATCTTGGTGAACCCGATCAGATCTCCGCTTTCATCGCGCATGGGAGTGACAACCACGTTTGACCAGAACCGCCTGCCGTCTTTACGAACGCGCCAACCCTCGCCTTCAAAGTGGCCCTGCCGGACCGCTTCTGCCAGTACTTTTGCCGGCAGCCCGGCATCGGCATCTTCCCGGGTGTAAAAGTTGGAGAAATTTTTGCCAACGATCTCCTCGGCTGTGTAGCCTTTGATTCGCTGCGCCCCTGTGTTCCAGCTGGTGATATTGCCGTTCACGTCAAGAGAGTAGATGGCGTAGTCGGTGACGCCTTCAATCAGCAGGCGATGGCGGAGTTCGGCCTCGCGCCGGTCGGTGAGATCGCGGGTGATTTTGCCGAAACCAATGAGAGTTCCCGTTTCGTCGCGCAACGCCGTGATGATCACGCTGGCCCAGAAACGGCTGCCATCTTTGCGAATGCGCCAGCCCTCATCCTCAAAGCGCCCGACCTCACCAGCTACACGAAGTTCCATTGCAGGCTTCCCTGCCTGCAGGTCTACTTCCGGATAAAAAACCGTGAAGGGCTTACCGATGATCTCTTCGGCTTTGTAGCCCTTGATGCGTTCGGCTCCGGGGTTCCAGGAAACCACCACGCCTTCCGTGGAGAGGAGAAAAATCGCGTAGTCGGTGACGCTGCCTACCAGCAGGCGAAAAGTGTGTTCATAAGGCAGAGGAGAGACTGCCGCAGCGGCATTGGCCTTGCTGTCTTTCCCGGGAAGTCTTGATTTCTTAGGCAGCGGTCCCATTCAAAGTCTCAGATTCACAAGACAAGCCACTCATTTATGCACAACATCAGATGCTCAGCGAAAAACCTGAGTTGTGAAATCCATCGGAAGCCGATGTTCCGATGTTTACTTTTAAGTATATACTTGACAACAATGTCGGCGACCGACACTCCCAACATCCTGATTATTGATGATGACAGGCTGCACTTAACCCTGTACGCCTGGATTCTTGGACGCCAGGGTTACCGCTGTCAAACAGCCCTGGTGGGCAGCTCTTCTGTTGACCTGTCCGGCGTTGACCTGCCCGCCGCCGACATGCCCGCCAATGGCGCTGTTGATCTGGTGCTCCTCGATTACAGGTTAAACAGTTCAGTCACCGCCGTTGAAATCGTCCGCGACTTGAGAAAGAGACTTGGCTCAATCCCAATCGTCGTTCTATCCGAGGTGGAGTGGATGCCGGACGATATGCGCGGCCACGCCGCCGCGTTTGTCCACAAGGGCGACCCGAAATTCTTGCTCGATACTGTTGCGGCCACCTTGCAGGGCAACGGCAGTGAGGGAAAATCTTCGCAGTAAGCCGGCCAGTTCACGGCTTGAAATTCTGTCAGAAACTCACACCCCCGGAAAATTGCAGAGAGAATCCCTGGAAGGTGGCTCGATTGGCAAACTCGTCAAACCACTTCACCCCGAAGTTCAACTTGTGTTTTGGGAATATTAAATTCGACCCGACGCCAAGGGCATTCACGGCGTAGCGCTCGTTTGATTCTTCCGGGGTGATCTGCGGTCCCGTCTTCGCTGTGATCTGGCGCTGTTCGTAGCCGACCAATCCCGCCTGCAACTGTGAAGAGCCAAGGGCAAATCCTTTCATGATTGAATAGTCGAGGTTGAAGGTATCGCCGGGATGGGTACTGGTACCTTCCTGAGTCGTGTGCACTTCATACATTTCGAAGGCTGAAAGCGCCAGCGACTTATCGCGGGCGAGATAGAACGTCTGGCCTGAAGAAAACGCGTGCGTCCAGTAGCCTGAGCCCACGTTGTTGCTGGCTCCAGCAGCGAAGCGGCCTGTGGGCGCGAGAAAGCCGTAGAGAATTCGGATACCAGCACGATCCTTGTTCCAGCCGAGAACAAAGGGAACGTAGTAGGAATCGGCAAACCCGCTGCCGCCGCTGATATTGCCGTGAATATCTGACGTGAGATCATTCGTTGCGACAGGCAGCGTGGCGATCGCGGAATAGTGAGCGCCTCGCAGGATTGTCCCGTTGCTCACCCATATCAGCGAGTTCATATCCATGAGGACGGAATTGCTTCCCGCGACCGGCAAAGTGGCACCGTTGTTGTCCTTTTCTTCATTGCGCGAGTAAAAGAGCAACTGGTTGGAATAAGTGAATCCGGATTCGGGTGTGACGCCTGAGTTGGTAGCGGTCATGCCAAGCGGGTAGACACCGCGGCTCTGGGCGTATGAAGTCAGAGGCAGGAACGCGAAAAAAATCAGAGAAAGAAAATGTAAGCGCGCGTGGTGCAGCAGACCATTTCGCAATTCGCGCACGGTCATTGCGGTTCAGGCAACTCGCGATTTAGCGGCCCGCCGTATCGGTTGCGGCATCCTGGAGAGATTCCGCCAGAAGTTTTCCAATGATTCAGTGCCGCCGAACAAGGTTGTAAAGATGGTTGAGTCGGCGAACATGATGTCGCCGGCGCGGTCGCCCGCGGGCGGCATCCACAGCAGCATATTGAACTCGCGATTGCCCGCTTCGCTGAATGGATGCGGTCGCGACATGTCAATTGGCTGTCTGGCCAGAACATGAATCGCTTTGGAGTCTTCCGTCGTCACGGCGTAGTGAGGAAGATGAGGATGGAAGTTGAAGGTGCTAACGCCTTCGAGCCAGCCGCGTTCGTCCAGATCCCTCATTGCGCTCAACGGTGCGATCTGGTTTGTGCCTGTGACGGTGGCAGGACGAAGGCCCCAGCGATTCTCCACGGGCGTGCCCAGACCTTTCATCAGCGATCGCGTGTACTTGCCGAAGCGTTGCTGGCGCGGCACGAGAGGATCGCCGTGATGAGCGTATTCCATGGCGCGCTCGCGGAAATCGTTTGAGACGCCGACATCATGGTGTGGCCCAAGCACCAGGCAGGTGCCCTCGCGCTTAAGAAATTGGCGGATCGCTTCGATTTCTTCCGGAGCGGCTTCCTGTTCTGTGACCAGATGGTCCAGGCCGAAGACCATCAGCGTGTCCGTGTCTTCCAGCATCCGCTCGTCAATCGGCTGCTTCTGTCCAGCCTGATCAATGCGCTGATACACCGCAACGGGATGTTCGGTAACTTCGCCCACCAGCGATTGAAATCGCAAGAGAGACAAGTGAAAGAGCTCCAGCGTTCCGGCGATGCCCTGAAGGAACATCCTGGCCGAGAACTCCTCTGACTCGTAGTTGGGCCAGGCCACGCGCCGAACTTCAGTGATGGTGGAGAAGCGATTGTCCATTTCAGTGACGTCGCGATTGGCTTCCCACGGATAACTCCAGGTCCAGTAAATGCTCACGCGCGGTTTTCCCGGAGTGTATTTTCGCGGGACCTGAACCTGGTTATAGGTCCGAGGACGACTTTTTATCTGCGCCATGGGAGAACTCCTTCAGGAGGCTTTCATCACTCGCCTGATTGCCCCGCTGCCATCGGCCAGGTATCGCAACGCTTTGATACCGGGCAAAAAGAAATACGCGCCACCCCTGATGGTTGTGAAGGCAGGCAGGCCTTTGATGACCTTCTTGATCGGTCGCCGGGGAATTGTTATGTCATAACTGCCATCCTGCGTGCCGACCAGGGGATCGCGTTCATTGCCTAGATTTTTGAAATTGGGATCATTCACCCATACGTTCATGGCAAACTCAAACTGGCGAACCAGACTGGCGCATCCGATAAAGGCGGCAATTCCCCGTTCTACTCCATCCTCCGGCACGCCCTCTGGAAGCCGCGGGCCGTACGTTCCGCCACGCCGGATCATCTTGCGCATCCGCATGTTCTCCACTGTGTCGCGCGGGTTCATGCGGCGTATATGTGAGCCAACCGGGCAGCTATAGCCGTACGGGTCCATGCCTGCGTAATTGAAGTTGTCCGTGCGCTGCAAGTCCACCCCAAGCGCCGGATCGTCTTTCTTTGGCGCAAGCACAAGTGGAGCACCGCTGCGCCAGCGCCCCATGAGCTTGGCGGCGATCAACTCCTGCTCGTCGCGCGTGTGGCCCTGCTGGCGCAGAAATTCACGGAACGCGCCCACGTGCTCTTCCATCCTGACGTACGCCAGATAGCTGCCGTTGCGCGACAGGGTTTCGGGCTGCGGCATCATTGGCGGTTGCCCGGATTCGTCTGCATATCCCAGGAAGAACTCACCGGCTTTGATGGGGGGACCTGCGCCGGGTGGCGGCTCTTCTCCCGTGCCCTCAATCACTGGATGCGAGACTCGATCGCGATAACCAAAGTGCTCACGAGGCTCACCCGGGTAAGCGGCTTCCAGGTCCAACGCCGAGAGACGCTCCACACCGCTGATTTCGGCGAGATAGTGATCGTGCTCCTTCTGGCATCGTTCCCTCTCTGCCACGTCGCGGGCAAACAGGATGGCAATGGCGTGCAGATCCGGACTGGCCAGCCCGCCAACCCACTTTTCCGGATGGTTATCGCCGGTCGTACCCACCACCTGAGCGCGAGCAGCCATGCCCTGGCGAAACTCTGCAGGAAACGTCCCGAGGGAGTCTTCATTCAGGCCGAGCGCGCGGAGGCCATTCCAGGTAAAGGCCACGGTTATCCAGCGAGAGTCGGGTGAGGCATCTCCCACTGACTTCCCCGTGCCGACCTTGTCCACCATGCCTGCGAGCCATGCGCGGCTGGCTTCGCGTTTGCGAAAGGACAGGAATTCGTACCGAGCCGCCTGCGCAGGCGTACGCGTCAAAAGAAAGTGCTGAATGTCTTCAAATTCCAACATAGGCAAAAAATCCGCGACGTGCCTTTATTGCATCTGGTCGAGCATGTCGGAGAATGACTGTTTCAATTTCAGGGCCTTCTTCACTTCATCGGCGCTGACATAGGGGTATTCCCCATATTCCAGGAAGCTCGGGCACTGGTGCTCACGGAAGAAGTTGATCACCGCAGGAACATTCGTCCTCCAATCCTCCGGCCAGCCTTCAAGATTGGTGAACACGCTCGTCACACCTGTCTGGTTGAAAAGCACGACTGCGTCTTCAACATATTTGTCAAAGTCCGTGTCAAAGATGCCCTGATACATAAAGTGCAATCCCGACCCGACGTCGAACAAGACCCACCGGAGATAGTGCAGTTTCAAGGGCCCGAGTACGAACGGGTCAGCCTTTACGGCCTCTTCAATCGTCTTGCCATAATCGCGGATCGCCTGCTCCCGGCCGGGCTTCACTTTTCCAATTACAGAGAACCCGTAATTCGCAGGGGTTTGGGGATAGACGGGACCGTATCGACCCTGCTCCACCTTGAAATAACCTTCCTTCGGGATCGCCAGGGCCCGCGGCTGCGTCCAGTCCTCCTTGGTAGTTGGGACTGCCTGCGGTGTCGGGGATTCTTTTGGTAGTGGACGTGTCGCCATGTGATGCTCCTCTGAACGTGTTGAATTCCGCAGAGACACTTACGCTGGTTCTGCGATCTCCAGTTCCATGAGATGACGTCCGATTATCGCCGCAAGCCCGAGATGTGATTGAGCGGGAGAACGGTTGAGCAGGCAATCGGATGGAGGGGGGATTGTTGAGCGTGGGTAAAATCAGCGATTTGCGGTTAAGCCGCCAATTGAATCCGCGTAAAAGCCATGCTGTTGCCAATGACTAACGTGCAAGTCAAATGCAGGGCCTCGCGTCGTTGGGGATACCTCAATCGGCTCCCACCGCAACAAATTAAGGCGGAGCATGAACAACGCTCTTCGCCTCACGAATCGCATTATTCAGGTGATCGGGCTGTGCCTTGCCAGTTTGTTCCTCGGCTCATCTGCGCAAGAACAACCCTCGCGAAAAACACCTGCCGCTCAGAACCACACTAGTGATACCCGAGTGTTCGGCCAGGCCTACACGACGCTACGACCTGAACAGAAAGACCTTGTAAACGACTTGTCAGGCGAGTCAACCACGTGACGAATAGCCACATGACGCCAGAGCAGGCTTATGACGGCGCGCGTATGTCTCTCCGAACGACATTTGATGCAGTTACCCACGCGCTCTTGACGATTCAACTGACGAATCACAAGGGCCAAAGTCTGGGACGCGCGATTGATCCGGTTGATGCCGTGGATGATGTCCTTGGAGAGGAACCGGGACAGCGCGGGGACAGGCAATTCCGTATGTACGTTCACCTGAAACCCAATCCCGTAGCAAACGATTTGTTTCTGTTTGGGTGCACGGTTTGAATCCGCCTGGCTTACCGGAGTTGGTTCGGCAACATGAAGGCCATCTTCTCTGAAAGGAGCGGGCGCTTTCGCTTGAGCCAAGGAGTCCTCGATGCGCCGAGGTGGCGAATTCCGTTACAGACGGTGGTCAGTGCCGGCCTTGTACGCTGTTGTCGCTATTACCCTGTCAGTTGTCTTGCCACGTGCCGAACATAGCTTTTTTCCGGATATCGTTTCACCGGTGAGTGTTTCTGTGGCCGCGACCGGTTACGCCGCCATAGCGTCGGGCATGATTGCGCTCACCGGAATCGTGTTCTCGCTGACGTTTGTAATGGTTCAGTTCAGCGCCAGCGCCTACTCGCCTCGACTCGCATTGTGGCTGGCGCAGGATCCTTTACTGACACATGCGCTTGGCATATTCATAGCGACGTTCGTTTATGCCATAGCGGCACTTGCATGGTTAGGCCGCGGCAATATGACCACGGCGCCGTTGATCAGTGCCGGGCTCGTTATCGCTTTGTTACTGGCAAGCATGGGCATGTTCATCGCCCTGATCGAACGGATCGGAACGCTGCAGGTAGACCGCATGCTCACCTTCATCGGCAATCAGGGGCGCAAAGCAATCTCGGTCCTGTATCCTCCACTGGAATCACCGCAGCGGCCGCCTGCAAGGGAAAGGCAACAGCAATCGCGGACGACGCAGACGCTCGTGTACCACGGTGAACCGCGTACCGTGCAAGCCATCGACGTGACCAACTTGCTCAAATTGGCTGTGGCACATGATTGTCTGATCGAGGTTGATGCGTCAGTAGGGGACGTCGTGGTGGAAATGAGACCCATATTGCGCGTCTTCGGTCTTGCACAGAAAATCGATGGAGTTGCACAGAAAGATGGAGTTGCACAGAAAATTGATGAGCAGGCTCTTCGTGACGCGCTGGTTTTAGGCAAGGAACGTACCTTCACGCAGGACCCTAAGTATGCGATTCGCCTGCTGGTGGATGTTGCCATTCGAGCGCTCTCCCCCGCCGTAAACGACCCGACAACTGCGACCCAGGCGCTCGATCAGATCAGCGACCTGCTGGTTCGCCTGAGCTCGCGCCGCATCGAGATCGGAACATTTCACGATACCCGTGACTGTCTGCGGCTGGTGGTTCCGTTCCCCTCCTGGGAAGATTTTCTGCTCCTGGCTCTCGATGAGATTCACTACTACGGCGCCGCCAGCGTTCAAGTCATGCGGCGGATGAACGCGCTCTTGAGCGATCTTTTGCCGGCGGTGCCGGAGGAGCGCCGACCGGCTCTCATTTACTGGCGGCAGCGGATTCACAACACCGTTGTGCGCTCATTCGAAGTAGCTGAAGAGCGAGAGGACGCATCCCGGGAGGACCGGCAGGGGCTTGGCACAACCCGCCGCCAGCAAATTCAGTGACTCACTTCGAACGGTCAACTTTACGGAGAATTGCTGCCCCGCTTTCGAAAGTCGCGCCCTTCCATTACGGCGAGAGGTCGGCGCATGTTGGCGGTTGACTGCGATTATTCTGAGTCTTAAGGTTTTAGGCAGGTATCTCATCTTCCAAGCTCGTAGGCCCAGACAGATATTTTCAGACGGAGCGCCACATGCGCATCGTGTCAATCTCCTACGACGGTAGCCTCTTAACCACACGCCAACTCTTGCTGGAACGAGCAGGTCATCAAGTAACTTCTGCTCGCAGCTTCTCCGCCGCAGTTGTCCTCTGCGAGGATGCAACTTTCGACTTGCTGGTATTGGGCCACTCCATTCCAATTTTAGAAAAAAGTGAATTGGTCAGTACCTTCCGCAGCCACTCTCACGCTCCCATTCTGTCGCTTACGCGGTGTGGCGAAGTGCCCGTACCAAGCGACTACTACGCTGATGCGGACCAGCCTCGTGAGCTGCTTGCGACGGTGGCTGAAATTCTGGCAAAGCCGCCTTCCCGGCGCTGAGTTGCGCTTCGTGCCAGCAAATAGCACCTGGCCACTAGCAATTAGCCAGAAGCGATCTAGTGGGATCGGTCTGAGACCAGGTGCGATGGGTGGGATCAAAAAGATTACAGCCACGAGTACTGCCACGCCACCTGCACGTTGTTGTAATTGCCGCCGAAGCGGATGTAAGTCCCTCTGCTGTAGGCGAACTTCATGGACTGGTGGCTGGTGAGCGGCAC
>Ga0134126_10009313_pt1 | contig 12372 bp, 10 predicted proteins | sample KB31752_FD_96881 | JGI IMG/M metagenome (GOLD analysis project Ga0134126, IMG submission 96881) | Terrestrial soil microbial communities with excess Nitrogen fertilizer from Kellogg Biological Station, Michigan, USA - KB3-175-2 | ecosystem: Environmental > Terrestrial > Soil > Unclassified ...
CAAAGAAATGCGTGCCAACCTCCATAATTCCTGTCTAATCTGCGGCGGATGAACATTCAAGTAGCGGTTTTATGCGACGCGGCTACCGAGGAAAACGGCAAGCTGAACCTGCTCGGCGCCTTTGACACCATCATCGCCCAGCAAATCCCCGCCACTCACCCGCAATGCTCGATCGCCCTGCGCGTCACCTTCGGCCACGAAGACGAAGGCTCGCACAAACTCCGCCTGAATTTCGTCGATGCCGACGGCCGCTTCATCATGCCGGGCATCGATTTGCCCGCGGAAGTCGTGCTGCCCGGCGATTCGCACTTCGGCACCCGCAATTTCATCATCACCATCCAGCAACTGAACTTCGAGCAACCAGGCCTCTACTCCATCGACATTCTCCTCGACGGCAAACCGCAAGCCAGCATTCCATTGCTCGTGAAGCACACCCCTCCGCCCTCATCACCCGCTCCCACGCCCGCGCCGCCCCCCGAAGAACGCGAGCGCTCCTAACCCCGTAGCTGCCGAGGTTACTCGGCGGCCATCTTTTTTTCGCCAAAACCGGAGCGCCGATCTCCTGATCGGCGCGAACAACGCACTGTTGGATAAAAATGGCGGATTAACGCGGAGACGCCGAGAACCGCAGAGTTCCGCAAAGGATAAGCCGTGTCTTTGGCAGCCACTGTACGCTGATTCCGGCCAGCCTTAAAACTCTGCGCTGCTTTGCGCCCTCAGCGTCTCTGCGTTTATTCGATAAATGATTTGAACTGCATTGTTGGCCGAGGAGTCTCACTGAAACTCCTGCCACTCCGGTTCATTGGCAAAAATCCAACGATAATAATCCTTCTGCGTCAATTGGCTCGCCGCCGCCTCGTCCAGCACCACCGCGCAACGCGGATGCATCTGCAACGCCGTCGCCGTAATCATGCTGGTCACCGGGCCTTCAATCGCCTTCGCGACCACCTCCGCCTTATCGCTCCCCAATGCCAGCAAAACGCACCGCCGGCTCTCGAGAATGGTCCCCACGCCCATCGTGATCGCGCGCGGCGGCACCTTATCCGCGCCGCCAAACAATTTGCCATTTTGCTCCCGCGTCGCCGGCGAAAGCGCCTTCACGCGCGTGCGCGATTGCAGCGACGACAACGGCTCATTGAACGCAATATGTCCCGCCCGGCCAATGCCCAGCAGTTGCAAATCGATCCCGCCCGCCTGCTGAATGAGCGCCTCATAATTCCGGCACTCGGCATCCAAATCCGCGACCATGCCATCCGGCAAATGGATGCGCCCCGGACTGACATTCAAATGTCGAAACAAATGCTCCTGCATATAATAGTGGTAGGAGTTCGGATCGCCCGGCGGCAAACCGACATATTCATCCAGGTTAAACGTCCGGCAACGCGAAAAATCCAACCCCTGTTCCCGATGCAACCACGCGAGACGTTGATAAACCAGATTCATCGTGCGGCCCGTTGCCAGACCAAGGATCAATTCCGGATTCCGCCGCAAATCCGCAGCAATAATCCGCGCCACCAACAACGCCGCGGCTTGCTCATCCGATTGTATGATGACTTCCATGTTTTTTCATTTCGCCACTGTTTTTTTTCGTGCGGTCACCCGGCTGCTCCTGTCCAACTTGATAGAAAGTATTCGCAGTCTGGCGCGATGTTAATTAAAATGTGGCTATGAGGGAAAATTTGAATCCCGCTGCCGTCGAAACTTCTGCCGCATCCGCGGGTTTAATGTCCAGTCCCATGTTGAACAAGGATCACGAGGCGGCGAGGCGGGTTTTTCAGCGGATCGCCAATAATATCGCAAAAATCATGCAGGGCCAGGCCAGCCCCACCCGCAAATTGCTCGCCGCCCTGGCCAGCGGCGGCCACGTGCTGCTCGAGGATTTTCCCGGTACGGGCAAAACCACGCTCGCCAAGGCGCTCGCCCGCTCCATTTCCGCCCAGTTCAAGCGCGTGCAATTCACGCCCGACCTGCTGCCGTCGGATATTCTGGGCGTGTCCGTGTTCAGCCAGCGCGACCAGCAGTTTCATTTTCACGAGGGGCCGATTTTCACCAATATCCTCCTCGCCGATGAAATCAACCGCGCGTCGCCTCGCACTCAATCCGCCTTGCTCGAAGCCATGGGCGAATCCCAGGTGAGCGTGGATGGCGAACAACGCATTTTGTCGGAATTGTTTTTCGTCATCGCCACCGAAAACCCGGTGGAATTTCGCGGTACGTATCCGTTGCCCGAGGCGCAGATGGACCGTTTCGCGATGCAATTCACCCTCGGCTATGTGCAACCTGACGACGAAGTAGCCATTCTTACGGCGCAGGAACACAAGCACCCGCTGGAACTGCTGGAACCTTGCGCCACATTGGCGGATGTGCTTGCCCTCAAGCATGGAATCGAGACGATCCGCATCAGCGAAGAGTTGAAGCATTATGTCGTGGCACTCGTCGCCGGCACGCGCACGGCCAACGGCGTCCAGCTCGGCGCGAGCCCGCGCGCGTCCATCGCCCTCATGAAAGGCGCCCAGGCGCTGGCGCTCTTTGACGGTTTGGATTTTGTTGCGCCGGAGCAAATCCAGGAATTGGCTGTACCGGTCATCGCGCACCGCCTGGTCATGGAACCGCAGGCGCGTTTCTCGGGGCTTAGCGCGCGCGGCGTAGTCGAAGACGTGCTGAAAAAATTGAAAGTCCCGGCCTAAAAATGACGAATGACGAATTCCAGAATGGAATCGCTGGGCCGCCGCCCGGACTCGAGCCTCGCCATTTGTCTTTTGTCATTCGTGATTTGGATACGTGATCTATCGTTCTCTCTATTGGAGCTACCGCATCACCTCGGGGTTTCGCTATCGCGCGGTGCGCCGGTTCACGCGCGCGGGTTGGATGGTTCTGATCGGCATCGCCGCCACGATGCTGATGGGGACGGACACGGAGAACACGGTCGTCTACCAGGCGCTGCCGATTCTGCTGTTCATGCTGCTCACGGCGGTCACATTCAGTTGGTTTTTCCGCGCCCGCTTTTCCGCCACGCGATTGCTGCCGCGTTTTGGCACCGTTGGCCGGCCTCTTTACTATCAAATCACAGTCAAAAACCTGACGGCCAAAGCCCAAAGTGACTTGACCTTGCTGGAAAATCTGGGCGACCCGCGCCCGAGCTTCGGTGAATGGAAAGCCGCGCAATTGGCCACCAACAGAATCGTCCGCGCCTTCAGTGTCGCGCCGCAACGCGGTTCACCGCATCGGATTGCTGCGACCAAGGAAGCGCTCGTTCCCTCCATTCCGCCGAAGGGCGAAGTGGAAGTGCGGGTGGAACTGGAGCCGCGACGCCGTGGCGTGCTGAAATTCGGAGGTGTGACGCTGGCCCGGCCGGATCCGTTCGGGCTGTTTCGCGGGTTTTCGAGGGTGCCGCTGCCGCAAACCGCGCTCATCCTGCCCAAACGTTATGCGCTTCCGCCCATCGCGCTGCCCGGCGCGATGAAATACCAGGAAGGCGGCGTGGCCATGGCTTCGAACATCGGCCGCAGCGAGGAATTTGTTTCGTTGCGCGATTATCGCCGCGGAGACCCGTATCGGCACATCCACTGGCGGAGCTGGGCCAAGGCCGGCAAGCCCATCGTGAAGGAATTTGAAGATGAATTTTTCGTCCGGCACGCGCTCGTGCTCGACACGTTCATCGATGATCCGCGCAGCGACGCTTTCGAAGAAGCCGTTTCCGTGGCGGCCTCGTTTGCCTGCACATTGATTACCCAGGAATCGCTGCTGGACCTGCTGTTCGTCGGACCGCAGGCGTATTGCTTCACGGCTGGGCGCGGCCTGGCGCATGCGGATCAAATGCTGGAAATTCTGGCTTCCGTGCGCGTCTGTCCGGACCATCCGTTTTCGAAGCTCGAACATCTCGTGGTCCAGCACGCTTCAACCGTCAGCGGCTGCATTTGCGTGTTGCTGGCGTGGGACGAGGAACGCCGCAAACTGGTGCAAAAGCTGGCGGCCATTGGCGTGCCCACGATGGTGCTGCTGGTCACCGAGCGTGGAACCAAAATGAAGATGGACATTTCACGCGAACAATTTGCGGATATCCATGTTCTCGAAGCCGGCAAAATCGAGGAAGGGCTGGCGAAGTTATGAAAATCCCGCCTCTCGTGTTGGGCGCAACCTTGCTTTTCTGGGGATGGCAAACGGATTTTCTCATTCCCGGCGTCCTCATGGGCCTCCTCCTCGAAGGTTCGCGCTTTTTCAAACTGCGGTGGGAATTGGAGGATGGGGATTTCAAGCGGATCTGGACGTTTTGCGCGCTGTTGTTTTTGGCCGCGGCAGTTTACGCCTTCGCGGACAATGGCGGTCCCGAAGGGTTCGGGCTGTTTTTTCAAGTCCCAAACATCTCCTCCGAGCGGGCCGCGGGAATGGCCAGCGCGCGGACGGCGGCGGCGTTGATTCGGTGGACGCCGATGGTTTTCTTTCTGTTCATGGCGGCGCAGGCCTTCAGCGTCCGCCAGGAAATTCCGCTTCACACGATATCGCTGATTCTTCAACGCCGGTGGAAACAGGCCCGGAAACTCGGCAAGCCACTGCCTGCCGCTCAAGGCGTGGATGTGTCGTATCCCTATTTCGCGCTGTGCCTGTTCGCTTCGAGCGTGCACAAGAACGATGGCAATTCCTACTTTTGGGGCCTGTGCGCGCTGCTGGGCTGGGTATTATGGCTGCGCCGGCCGCGGAGATTCGGACTCGGCGTGTGGATCGGCGCGCTCGCGCTGGCCATAGCGTTCGGGTATTCCGGCGCGCGCGGCATGGGCCTGCTCCAGCGGTACGTGGACACCTTCAACTTTCAACTGGTCGCCCGTATCTTCCGCCGGAACCAAACGGATCCTTCGAAAAGCCAGACGCAAATCGGCCAGATCGGAGCGATCGAAACTTCGCCCCGAATCGTTATCTGGCTTAAACCGAGAGGCGGCGAATTTCCCGCTTACCTGCGCGAAGCCAGTTACCGCACCTTTCGATCGCCCACCTGGTACGCCAATCGGTCGACCAGGACATTCACGCAGATTCTGCCTTCCGTCACCAACGAAACCACGTGGCCGCTCGGAATTGCCAAAACCAACATCTCACGCATTGGCATCACCTGTTATCTCCCGGACCGCGACCGGGAAACTCACAATCCGGTCGGCTTGCTGCCGTTGCCGTCCGGCAGCGCGCGGCTGGAAAACTTCCCGGCCTATGTGATTAAGAAAAGCACTGCCGGCGCGGTGCTTGCCGAAGGACCGGGTCTGGTGCAGTTTGATGCCGTTTATGGGCCCGGCCTCACCATTGACGGGGCGCCCGCGACCGATGCCGAAGTTCCCTCCGCCATTTTCCCGCACTACCGCACGAATCCAGACCTGGCCGTTCCCACCAACGAAATTCCGGCGCTGGAAAAGGTTGTTTCCGAGTTAAGACTCCGCGGACAGGACCGGGATCAAGCGATGAAAACCATCAGTGAATTTTTCGCGACCAAATTCACCTATTGCCTTTGGCAGGATGCCGACAATGAGCCGGGAACCAACCGCACGCCCTTGGGCCGTTTCCTCCTGAAAACACGCGCGGGCCATTGCGAATATTTCGCGACCGCCACCGTGCTGCTGCTGCGGGAAATCGGCATTCCCGCCCGTTACGCCGTCGGTTACTCGGTGCATGAAGCAGGCTGGGACGGATATGTGGTGCGCCAAAGTGATGCCCACGCGTGGTGCCTGGTTTGGAATGACCAAAAGAAAGTGTGGCAGGATTTTGATACCACACCCGGCACCGGGCTTAACGCGGGCGCGCATCAGTCGCACTGGTTGTCCGACTTGTGGTGGTGGGCACGGTTCGAATTTTCCAAATTGCGCTGGGGCCAGACTCATTTGAGGAACTACATTCTCATCGGCCTCGTGCCCGTGCTGGCGCTGATACTGATCCAAATCGTGCGCCAGCGGCGGCGGCGCGGAAACCAGGGTTCTGCCAGAAAACGGCCCGCCATCTGGCCGGGAGTGGATTCCGAATTTTACCAAATCGAAAAGGAACTGGCTGAACGGGGCTTCGTGCGCGGCGCCAATGAACCGCTCGCGGACTGGCTGGAACGCGCCGCCGCGGCGCCGGCCTTTGATGACGTGAAGAACTCCCTGCGCGTCCTGGTCCGCCTGCACTACCGCTATCGCTTCGACCCGCAAGGCTTGAACACAGCCGATCGCGAACAACTCCGCCGCGAAGCGCGGAATTGCCTGGATCAATTGTCCCACGTGGAACACGCGGCCAACGTCGCCTGAGGGACATCGGTGGTTCCATGCCCGCCGTAACAACCCGCTGGCCAAAGCGCGCTCCCACACTACACTATTTCCCATGGCTCTAACGCGACATTGCTGGAAGTGTGGACGTGAATACACGCTGGCGGGCACGCCGGGCCGCTCTGAATCGTGCATTTGCGGCGCGGACCTGAAGGTGTGCCTCAATTGCGTGAGTTACGATCCGCGCTCGGCCCATCAATGCCGCGATCGCCGCGCCGAACCGGTTTTCGACAAGCAGATGGCCAATTACTGCGAGTATTTTGAAATGGTTCGCCGCGAGTTCACCCCCAAATCGAAGGACTCCTCCGATCTCTCCCGTGAAGACAAGGCGCGCGATACCCTGAAGAAATTGTTTGGAGATTGAATGGAATCGCGCGCGGTCAGGGGAATCATTTGTGGAATGGATTTCAATCTTTTATTCCTTTGCCTCAGAAGGGCAGCGAGAGGGAATGGAATTTAAGGCAGGGGAATGTTCGGCAAGAAAACGAAGGACCTTGATTTCATTCCCCTGCCGTTCATTCCCTCGCCTCAGAAATGAACCACCCGGAGTTTCCGCCCGCATCCGGGCACAAAAAACCCTCCCGATTTTTTCGGGAGGGTTGTTGTTTTCAGACTGAATTAGAACTTGTAGATGACCTGCGCAGCGAGCAGGTAAGCGTTTCTGCGGGTCGGGGCGGAGGCCACTCCGTCGACGAATTGCCCGCCGAAAAAGCGGCCGTTGCTGCCGTGATCCCAGCGGAATTCAACGCGGCTGATCACGTTCTTCCACAGGTCGTATTGAAGCGTGGCCGTGCCTTCGATGACGTGAGCGACGTTCACCTGGTCGAGATATTCGCCACGGGCGTTCACGCTGAGTTTCTCAGTGAGCTGATAGCTGGCATAACCGGCCATATCCCATGCGTCACCGTTAGCATGATGCACGTCGAGCAGGTCGTAAGCCGCGCCCACCTTCAATGCATTGATCGGCGTATTCATCGTCGCGCCGACATAGTAGTTCGCCGAGTTGGCGCCAGCGGCTACATTGAAGCCATTGACAGCGCCGGCGGACAGCGTGGAACCGCCGATCCAGCCCCAGCTCGTCGGGGCGGTCAAGGAGACCGAGCCCATGTAGGACTTATAGGATTCGGCTTCGGTGCCGTCGAATGGTCCGCCGCCGTTGAACGCGCGGTTGTTGATCATGGGTCCAACGGTGTTGGCGATGCCGGCTGACACATTGACCATGTCGCTCACCTTGTAGGTGCCGAGCAGACCCGTGTGGGTCGTCGGCTCGATTGAGAACCCATAGGAACGGGTGTAGTTCGGGTTGTTCGGCGAGGACAGCGATTCGTAACCGATGATCGTGTCAAACACGCCAATCTTCCAATCAATGCCGTTGCCGATCGGGGTGCGCAACGCTACATAAGCCTGGCGAATCGCAAAATCCGAGGTCGTCGCGGACGACACCGTGCCCAGCGCATTCGCGTCCGGTCCCAGCCATAGATCGACGTGATAGCCGGCGGCCCATTCGCTTTCATCCAACGGCTTGTCGAGCGAAAGCTGAACCACGTTCAGGTTGAATCCATCTGCTTTGTCGCCGCCGCCGAACGAATAAGGCGGGTTATTTGCATTGCCCGTGCCCAGGTTCCACTGAGCCGACGTATCCACATAACCACTGAGCGTGGTTGAAGAAAGCGCCGTCAAAACGGTTGCTGGCGCTGACGCATCATCTGCCCGCGCTGCGGACGTCCACGTCACTAATCCAACTGCTACCAATCCTAATGTCCATTTATTAAACTTCATTTGGTTCCTCCAGTTTAGTTTATTATTTTTGGTACATTTTTCCTGTACGCTACAAATTGGGGTAAAAACAGTTTACCCCCGGCACCAACCCGGTGCATTTGTACGAATTGATAGGGAAAATCGCAGAGTTTGACAACACATATTTTCGGTCTGCCCCCCGTCGCTTGTGGCCAGCCCTGAAACGGGGCAACGCCGTTTTTGCCCTTCTGTCCAGCTTTTGGGATGAAGCGCGCCATAAAGACCCATCAATCCCCAGTTTTCCCCGGAGTTATGTGCTTTTTAGCGGTTTGGAACAACTGCTGCTTCCCACAACCAGCGTTAAAATATCAAGCATTCAGATTTATGGCTTCATTCTTATATGTGGCACGGGAAACGGCCACCGGCCGCGAAATCCGCAGCTCGGTCGAGGCCGGCACCGAACAGGCCGCCATCGCCGCCCTGCTCAACCGCAACCTCCTCGTCGTTTCCATCCAGGAAAAGGTCGGCAAAAAGGGCCGAACCTCCGGCGGCAAAGTCGGCCTTGCCGACCTCGTCATCTTTACCCGCCAGCTCGCCACCATGATTGATGCCGGTCTCGCGATGGTGCAATGCCTCCAGGCGCTCGCCGAACAAACCACCAACAAGGTCATGCGCGACGTCATCAAGGACATTTGCACGCGCGTGGAAGGCGGTGACAGTTTCTCCGAAGCCCTGCAAAAGCACCCCAAAGCCTTCAGCCGCCTGTATGTCGCCATGGTTTCCGCCGGTGAAAAGGGCGGTTTGCTGGCCGAAATTCTTGCGCGCTTGGCGACCTACCTGGAAAACACCGCGCGACTCCGCAAAAAGGTCAAATCCGCCCTCATGTATCCTACCATCGTCAGCGTGGTGGCCGTGCTCATCACCACCTTCCTGCTGGTCAAGGTGGTGCCGGTGTTCGCGGACGTGTATTCGGGTTTCGGCGGCAAGTTGCCCGCGCCCACCCAGTTCCTGATCAACTTCAGCAATTTCGTGAAGCACTACATCCTGCTGTTCATCCTGGGCGGTGGCGGGATTGTTTACGGCTGGTTCTGGTTCATCAAAACCCCGAAGGGCCGTGAATTCTGGGATGGCCGCCGCATTAAACTGCCCATCTTCGGCGCCATCGCGCACAAGATCTGCCTGGCCCGCTTCACCCGCACGCTCGCCTCGCTCATCCGCAGCGGCGTTCCCATTCTGGAAGTCCTGAACATCGTTGCCCAAACCGTCGGCAATGTGGTCATGGAAAAAGCCATCAAAACCGCCGCCGGCGATATCGAGCGCGGACAAAGCATTTCCACGGCGCTCGGCAAACACCCCGTATTTCCGAACATGGTCATCCGCATGATCACCGCCGGCGAACAAACCGGCAAAATCGACAACATGCTCGAACGCATCTCCGACTTCCTGGATGAAGAAATTGAAACCGTCCTCTCCGGCCTCACCTCGTTGATCGAACCCATCCTGATTGTGTTCCTGGGCGTCGTCATCGGCGGCATGGTTGTTTGTATGTTCCTGCCGATTTTCAAACTCGGCGAGCTCGTCAGCGGCGACAACAAATAACCGGTTTCCGTTATCTTGGATTACAAAGCGGGCGTCAGTCGCGAAAGCGATTGACGCCCGCTCCGTTTTTGGGCCGCTAAATCGGGTGAACGGGAGGTATCAGAGCTAGCAGAGAATCCTCATAAAACTGCTCTCTGTTGCCTCTGTTAGCTCCTGTTCAAGCTTCCCCGCTGTCTTTCGTCCTGTAATTTTTACTTTCTTTCGCCGCCGCGCTTTCTACCATGCCCCGCTGACCGTGCCATGTGCGCGGTCCACTGAACTCGAATTCGAAACTTATGCCATTGACACATACCCGCGAGCTTTTCGCCAAGGCCCTGAAGGGCAAATACGCATTGGGAGCCTTCAACGTCAACAATATGGAATTGCTTCAGGCCATCATCGAGGCCTGCGAAGAGGAAAAAGCGCCGGTCATGCTGCAGATTTCCAAGGGCGCCCGCCAATATGCCAACCCGGTCTATCTCAAGAAACTCATCGAAGCGGCCGTCAGCCTTTCCAATATTCCCATCGCCGTCCATCTCGACCACGGCGATTCCTTCGAGCTGTGCAAGGAATGCATCGATGAAGGTTTCACCAGCGTCATGATCGACGCCAGCCACGAGCCTTTTGATAAGAACGTGGAAATCACCCGCAAAGTCGTCGAATACGCCCACAAACACAATTGCGTGGTGGAATCCGAACTCGGCCACCTGGTGGGCGCTCAGTTCGACGAAGGCGAAGAAGGCGGCAACTATTCCAAGAGCGGCCATTACACCAACCCCGAGGAAGCGGTGAAATTTGTCCGCGAATCCGGCTGCGATTCCCTGGCCGTCGCCATCGGCAATTCCCATGGCGCCTATAAATTCAAAGGCGAACAGCACCTCGACCTCGACCGCCTCGTCGCCATCAAGAAAGCCCTGATGGATGCCGGCCTGGGCGATTATCCGCTCGTGCTCCACGGCGCTTCCAGCGTGCCGAAGGATTTGGCCGAGGAAATCAACAAATACGGCGGCAAACTCGGCACCGACACCGCCGGCGTGCCCGAATCCGACATCGAAGTCGCCCGCCGCACCGGTTGCACCAAGGTGAACATCGATACTGACCTGCGCCTGGCCATGACCGCCGCGATCCGCAAGGTATTCGCGGAAAACCCGAAGGAATTTGATCCCCGCAAATACCTCGCCCCCGCCCGCAACAAGGTCAAGGAACTCGTCCGGCACAAGATCACGAACGTCCTCTGCTGCGCCGGCCACGCGTTTGATTGATTCAATCCCCTCGTAGCGGCGCCTCGGCAGCGCCGCAAACTATTTCGCACAAAACGCAGCCGGCTCCGACTGGGCTGCGTCTTCATTTCATCGAGACAAGACGCGTGCCGCCTCGCCTCCGCATAATACTTCGCGCCAGCGTCCCGGACTGCGGCGGCCCTCCGCCGCTCTGAATCTCGCTCTGTTCCCGTTCATAATACTTTTTGCTCAATTCACCCTGCCGCCCGGAGGCAGTGAATTGGTCGATGCATCGGATTTGGTATCAGGCGGAGCTTCTGGAGAACTTGTATCCCACGGCACAATCGTAATCGCAATCCGCCGGTTCTTGGCCCGCCCTTCCGGCGTGGAATTATCAGCCACCGGCCGGAATTCGCCATAACCCACCGCGCCCACGCGGCGCGGATCCACTCCGGCGCGTTCGGTCAAAAAATGCACCGCCGCCAAAGCCCGCGCGGTCGATAGCTCCCAATTGCTCGCGAAACGGCTCTGCGCCTTCTGGCTGATGGGCACATTGTCCGTGTGGCCAATCACGTTGATTGCCAGGTCGGGATGCTCCTGGAGAAGGGCAGCGATTTTCCGCATCACCGCCTCGCCATCCGGCTTCAACACCGCCTCGCCCGAATCAAACATCACCCGATCCATGATGTTGACAGTCAATTTCCCCTGCAGCTTCGAAATCGTCACGTCCTTGGATTCAAGCTGCGATCGCATCTCATTTTCCAACGACTTGGACGCCTGCGCGACCTGCTCCTTTTGCTTCTCCAAATCAGCGACCTGATTCGTGAGCGAGGCGATTAGATCCTGATTGGTCTGATTTTGCGCCACGGCTTTGGCAAGGTCGGCTTTGGTGTCGTTCAAAGTGCTTTGCAACGCTTGAAGTTCCTGCTGATGACGCGCATTGGCCCCATTCCATAGAAATAACAATACGCCCGCCGCCACGGCCAGCAGCGCAGCCACGGCCCATGCGATTGCCGCGCCTCGAGGAGACTTGTTCGCGCGGGTGACATGGTCGGTGAATGGCTGCTTACTATCGTTCACAGTACAAGCAAAGGTCAGCCTCGCCCTCGCTTCAATAAAAAAATGGCAGCCAGGTGCGGCGCGTCGCTCCGCGCGCGCCGCGGATAACCTTACGCGAGCGGGCTGGTCACCCTGCGGTGCGCGCGGAGCGATGCGCCCTACCGGCCACCCTTACGCCATATGCCCCGGCACGCTGACCATCCAGCCGATGCCGAATTTGTCCGTCAGCATCCCGAACTTTGGCGACCAAAACGTTTTCGTCAGCGGCATCTTCACCTGGCCGCCGTCCGCAAGCGCCTTAAAGACGCGGTCCGCGTCCGCCTCCGTGGGAACGGATAGCGCCAGCGAAAACCCCTGAAACGCCGAGCTTTTGTTCGTGCAGTCGTCCGACGCCATCACCACCGTTTCGCCAACGCGAAAGCTCGTGTGCATAATTTTGTTCTCGAACCCGGGCGGCACCATGCCGGGCGCATGAGGCTGCGGGCTGTCCTTGTAACGCA
>Ga0134126_10009314_pt1 | contig 12371 bp, 9 predicted proteins | sample KB31752_FD_96881 | JGI IMG/M metagenome (GOLD analysis project Ga0134126, IMG submission 96881) | Terrestrial soil microbial communities with excess Nitrogen fertilizer from Kellogg Biological Station, Michigan, USA - KB3-175-2 | ecosystem: Environmental > Terrestrial > Soil > Unclassified ...
CAACTGGCGGGTCGATCCGCGGCAGGGCGGCGCGTCGCGGGCGTTCGCGGACATCGGTTCGCACTGGTGCGACCTCGTCGAGTGGATCAGCGGGCACCGGATCAGTGAGCTGATCGCCGAGGCACAGACGGTGCTTCCGGTGCGCTACGGCTCCGGCCGGGAGACCTTCACCGGACCCGACGCAGGGGCGGGTCACGGCGAAGCGGGCGGCGGCACCGAAGTGACCACGGAGGACGCGGTCCAGGTGCTCTTCCGCACCGACCGCGGCGCCTCAGGCACGTTGACCGTCTCCCAGGTCTCGCCGGGCCGCAAGAATCGGCTGTGGTTGGAGATCGACGGCGCCGGGGCCTCTCTCGCCTTCGATCAGGAAAACCCTGAGTCGCTGTTCGCGGGATCACGCGCGGGCAACGCCCGGCTGCTGCGCGATTCCGCGCTGCTCTCCCCCGAGGCCGCGCGTCTCAGCGTGCTGCCTCCCGGCCATCCGATGGGTTACGCCGACTGCTTCGCCGGCTTTGTCGCCGACGTGTACGCCGCTATCCGGGCCGAATCGTCGACCGGCCAGGATAGCGCGCCCGCGTTCCCGACCTTCGGCGACGCCGCCCGAACCGTCCGTCTGACCGAGGCGGTACTGCGCTCCGCCCGGTCCCGCTCCTGGATCGAGGTGCCCCGATGAAGCTGGGTTTTCTCACCGCCTGCCTGCCACAGCTGCCGCTCGCGCAGATCGCCGAATGGGCCGCCGAGCACGGCTACGAGGCGCTGGAGGTCGCCACCTGGCCGTCCACCGGGTCGCGGGACTTCGAGGCGAGCCATATCGACGTCTCCTCCTTCGACAAGGGTGACGCCGAGCGAGTCAGGGCCCTGTTCGACCAGCACGGCCTCGAGATCTCCGCCCTCGCCTACTACGAGAACAACCTGCATCCGCACGAGCGCCGCCGCTTGCAGATCGCAGACCACGTACGCCGCAATGTCGACGCCGCGCAACTGCTCGGCGTGCCTTACGTCGGCACGTTCATCGGCCGCGATCCGAGCCTGTCGGTGAAGGACAACATCGCGCTGGCCGAGCGGATACTGCCGCCGCTGGTCGAGTACGCCGGGGAGCGCGGGGTCAAGCTCATCATCGAGAACTGCGTCATGGAGGGCTGGCACCCGGATGGCTACCCCGGGAACCTCGCCTACGCGCCGGAGTTGTGGGAGTGGATGTTCTCGCTCGGCTTCTACCTCAACTACGACCCCTCACATCTGCTGTGGCTCGGCATCGACCCGGTCGAGGCGCTTCGCCCCTACGTCGACCGGATTCCGCACACGCAGGCCAAAGACGCGCAGATCGATCCGCGCGCCCGGGTGCGTTACGGCTTCTTCGGCAAGAGCTTGAGCCGCGAGAACCCGTGGGACGTCGGATGGTGGCGATACCGCGTGCCGGGCCTCGGCGACGTGGACTGGCGGGCCGTGGTCGACACGCTGTACGAGGGCGGATTCACCGGAACCCTCTCGGTCGAGCACGAGGACCCGGTATGGGGCGGCGACGAGACCCGGGTGAAGCAGGGACTTGAGATCGCGCATCGCACGCTGCGACCGCTGATCGTCGGCTGATCTGCGCAGCACCGGCCCACCGAGGAACGACGACTACGAAGACAGAAGCAATGGGAGGGAACGTGTCGAAACCGATCAGCGTGCAGCTCTACAGCGTGCGCGAGAGCATGGCCGAGGACCGAGACGCCACGCTGCGTCGCATCGCAGGCCTCGGATATCGGGCGGTCGAGCCGTACAGTCCGGCCGACGATCCGAAGGGGTTCAAGGCGCTGGCCGACGAGCTGGGCCTGACCATCTCCGGCACGCACGCGGGCGGCCTGGTGCGCGATCCCGAGCCGGGCCCGACCTTTGAAGCGGTAGCGCAGCTCGGCACGCCGCTGGCGATCGTTCCGGCCGGCATCCCGGAGGCCGAGTTCACCACGCGCGACGGCATCGCCCGAGCGGCCGATCTGCTTAACGGACTAGCGCAGCAGGCGGCGGCGTACGGCTTGACCCTCGGCTACCACAACCACTGGTGGGAGTTCGAGCCGAAGATCGACGGCGTGCACGCGCTCGAGGTGCTCGCCGAGCGGCTGAGCCCGCAGGTTGTCCTGGAGATCGACACCTACTGGGCCGCGGTCGCCGGGGCGCAGGTGCCGCAGCTGCTTGAGCGGCTCGGCGATCGCGTCGTCGCGCTGCACGTGAAGGACGGTCCGATCGCCAAGGACGAGCCGCACACGGCGGTCGGCGCCGGGGCGATGCCAGTCCCGGACATCCTCGCCGCGCGGCCAGAGGCCTGGCGGGTCGTGGAACTGGATAGCTGCGCGGGCGACATCTTCGAGGCGCTGGCCGCCAGCCACGCGTACCTGACCGGCCTTGCAGGCGGCGCAGCGGAAGGCGGGGTGGCATGACCGGCGGGCCCGTTGGCGTCGCGATCATCGGCGCCGGAGTGATCAGCTCGGAGTATCTCAGGAATCTGACCGCCTTCCCGGACGTGCGGGTCCTGGCGATCGGGGACCTCGACATCGAGCGCGCGGCCGCTGTCGCCGCGCGCAACGGCGTGCCGGCTTCGGGGGATCTGGAGACCGTGCTGGCCATCCCCGAGGTGGAACTGGTGGTCAACCTGACCACCCCGGCCGCGCACATATCGGTCGCGCTCGCCGCGGTGCGAGCCGGAAAGCATGTGTACGGAGAGAAGCCGCTGACCCTCGACCCGGCCAGCGGCGAGAAGCTGCTCGCCGAAGCGCAGGCGGCCGGCCTTCGGGTCGGCAACGCCCCGGACACGTTCCTGGGCGCGGGCCTGCAATCCTCGCTGCGCGCGCTGCGCTCCGGAGTCATCGGGCAGCCGGTCGCGGTGACCACCGTGATCCAGAACCCGGGCCCGGAGTCCTGGCACCCGAACCCCGAGTTCCTGTTCCAGATCGGCGCGGGCCCGCTGTACGACATCGGCCCCTACTATCTGACCGCGCTCACCGCGCTGCTCGGTCCGGCCACGCGCGTGGCGGCGACGGCCCGGCAGGCGCGGGCGCAGCGGGTGATCGGATCGGGGCCGCGCGCCGGCACGGTGTTCGCGGTCGAAGTCCCGACCCACGTCACGGCGCTGATCGACCTGGCCAGCGGGGCCGCGGCCGCCTCGACGTTCAGTTTCGACTCGCCGCTGCAGCGCCGGATGATCGAGATCACCGGGACCGAGGGCACGCTCTCGGTACCGGACCCGAACACCTTCGAGGGCCCGCTGCTGGTGCGCGGTCCGAAGGACGAGGACTGGCGCGAGCTGCCGGTCTCCGGCCCGGTGGCGGGACGCGGACTCGGCGTGCTGGACATGGCGCGGGCACTGCGGTCCGGCGCGCCGCACCGTGCCTCCGGGCAATTGGCGCAGCACGTGCTCGAGACGATGGCCGCGATCGCGGACTCCGCGGAAAGCGGCGAGTTCCGCGATGTGGAGAGCAGCGCGCCGATCCCGGAGGAACTGCCGCAGGACTGGGATCCGTACGCGGGTACGCTGAGCTGACGATCGCCAGGCGATCGGACGCCAGCACAGCCGCGCGGAACAGGAGCCGGACACGCAATGCCAGGTGACAACAGCCTGACGAACTGGGCCGGGAACATCGCCTTCGCCGCGGCCCGGGTGCACCGACCGGATTCGATCGGCGAGCTGCGCAAGATCGTCTCGGCCAGCCGGAAGGTGCGCGCGCTCGGCACCGGGCACTGTTTCAACCACATCGCGGACACGCCGGAGGATCTGGTCGCGGTCGGCGGCCTGCCGGACGTCATCGAGATCGACACGGCGGCCGGCACCGCCTCGGTCTCGGCGGGGCTGCGGTACGCCGAGGTCGCCGAGCAGCTGCACCGCGCCGGTTTCGCGCTGCCGAACCTGGCCTCGCTCCCGCATATCTCGATCGCGGGAGCCTGTGCGACCGGCACGCACGGTTCCGGCGACCGCAACGGCGGGCTCGCCACGGCAGTCAGCGCGCTGCGGTTCGTCACGGCGGACGGCGACCTCGCGCAGCTGAGCCGCCGCGACGACCCGGAGCGCTTCCCCGGCGCGGTGGTCAACCTCGGCGCGCTCGGCATCGTGACCAACGTGACGTTGGACCTGGTGCCCGCGTTCGACGTCGCGCAGTACGTCTACCTCGGCCTGGGGCTTGAGCGGCTCGCCGCCGAATTCGCGACGGTGTCAGGAGCCGCATACAGCGTCAGCGTGTTCACGAAGTGGGCCGGAGGCGAAGGCGCGGTCTGGCTGAAGCAGCACCTGGGGTCGGGAACGACCGCGGCGCACCGCGCGGAGGGGAACGCCGGGAGCGGGCCGGCCGAATCGCAGTGGCTCGGCGCGCGCCTGGCTACGACGCAGCAGCATCCGATTCCGCAGATGCCGGCCGGCTTCTGCACGCAGCAAGGCGGCATCCCAGGGCCGTGGCACGAGCGGCTGCCGCACTTCCGTCCCGAGTTCACGCCGAGCGCGGGCGAGGAGCTTCAGACTGAGTTCCTCCTCCCGCGCGAGCAGGCCGCGGCGGCGATCGGCGCACTGCTCGCGCTCGGCGACCGGATCGCTCCGGTGCTTCAGGTCTCGGAGATCCGCACCGTGGCGGCCGACGATCTGTGGCTCAGCCCGGCGTATGGCCGCGATAGCGTGGCGTTCCACTTCACCTGGGTTAAGGACGCGGAGGCAGTCACGCCGGTGATCGGTGCGATCGAGGAGGCGCTGCTCCCGCTGGGCGCGCGTCCGCATTGGGGGAAGGTCTTCACCATGCAGCCTGCGCGCGTTGTGCAGCGGTACGAGCGCGCTGAGGACTTCCGGCGGTTGATGGACGAGTTCGATCCGGTCGGCAAGTTCCGCAACGCGTACGTCGAGGACCTGTTCCCGACGGCCTGAGCGCGCCCGCTACGCCGGCCGACCGGCCCTGTGATCCTCCTTTCGATTAGACTTCGGCCGTCTTCCGGCAAGATGGTTGAAAACTTGATTAGTTTGGCGTAAGGTCGTCTCCGACACAGAAAGTTGAAAGTTGAACTTACTCGGAGGCGAGCTATGAGTACCAGCACCGCGCAGATCCCCGGTTACAAGGCGGGCACCTGGACCATCGACCCGGTGCACTCGGACGTGTCGTTCACGGTGCGGCACATGGTGGTCAGCAAGGTGCGCGGCTTCTTCCGCAAGTTCGAGGGCACGCTGGTGACCGGCGAGAGCCCGGAGCAGAGCTCGGTCACCGCCACCATCTACCTCGACTCGATCGACACCAACCAGGAGCAGCGCGACGCGCACATCCGGTCGGCCGACTTCTTCGAGGTCGACACCTACCCGACGATGACCTACCAGTCCACCGGCGTGCGCGCGGACGGCGGCGACTGGATCCTGGACGGCGAGCTGACCCTCAAGGGCATCACCAAGCAGGTCCCGCTCAAGCTTGAGCTCAACGGCTTCGGCCCGGACGCCTACGGCGGCTACCGCGCCGGCTTCTCCGCGAAGGCCGAGATCGACCGCAAGGACTTCAACGTCAACTTCCACGCGACGCTGGAGACCGGCGGCCTGGTCGTCAGCGACAAGGTCACCATCGCCCTGGAGATCGAGGCGATCCTGGACAAGGCCGAGGGCTAGGGCGCGCGAGCCGGGCGCACGACGCCTGGCACAAAGCCTCCCGAAGCGGTGACGCTTCGGGAGGCGCTGTTTTAGCGGCTGATCAGGCTCCGCGGATCGACCACTCGTTGTTGGTGTTGCCGTTCGGGTGCCACAGGATGGTGTTCGAGCCGACCTGATTGCTGCCGCCGCCGTCCAGTGCGGTGCGGGTGGCGCGGTTGATGATCTGGTAGCGGCCGCCGCCGACATTGTTGAACCACCACAACTGGTCGTCGCTGCCGCTCCACGGAGACTGCGTCGCGGTAGCTCCATCGGAGCTGTTTCCGCCGCTGTCGACGACCATGCCGTTCGTCCGATTGACGATGCGGTAGTAGCCGTTGCCGGCGCTGACGATCTCCCATTGCACGTTCCCGCTGGAGCTCGGCGCCCACTGCTTGAGTCGGGACCAGGCCGGGACGCTGCCGCCGCTGTCCATGAACAGTCCGCTGGTGGCGTTGACGATATCGACCCAGCCGTTCGCGATTCCACCGCTACCGCCGCCCCCTCCCCCACCGCCGCGCTGGCTTGGCGAGGGACTCGGCACCGGCGGACCCGCGGTAGGCGACTGCCCCGGCTGCGGGCCCGATGACGGCGAAGCGGCACTTGACGGCGATGCGCCCTTGGACGCGGACGAACTAGCGCTCGCCGAGGCCGTCGCCGTCGCTGAGGCCGTGCCGGACGGCGGGGCCGTGCCGAACGCGCCGCCGTCGTTGAGCGCGGCGAGCGTGCTCAACGGCTGTTGCGTGGGCACTGCCACGAAGGTGCCCTTGACCGGCGGGGCGGAACCGATGGACGAGAACAGCCAGGTCGCCGCGAATGCGAGCACGATGACGACCACGACGGCCGCGAGCTCCGTGCGCCGCGGCGCGGTGAACACCCGGGACGTACCCACCCCGCCCGCGCCGTCAGCTCCTGCGCCGACGATCCGCACAAGCGTCGTGCTCGGTGGGAGCGCGGACTGTGCCAGCACCAGTTCCGTGGACTGTACCGGCTCGAACGCCTGGGTACGCTCAGAGGGCTGAGTCAGCAGCGGCGGCGGTCCGGCCGGGTCCTCGTCGCGCACCACCCACTGCGGCGTGGCCTCCACCGTGGGAGCGATCTCGCGCAGCAGGCTGGCCAGGTTGTCCGCGGTCGGCCGGTGCTGCGGGTGCTTGTCCAGGCAGGCCGCGATCAGCAGCCACATCGGGTCCGGCAGGCCGGCGATGCGCGGCGGCGGGACTTCGGCGCGCAGCAGCTGTACTTCTGCAGGGGTCCCGGTGAACGGCGGACGCCCGGTCAGCGCCTCGTACAGCAGCACGCCGACCGCGTACACATCCGCGGCGGGAGTGCTGATGCACCCGACCCCGATCTCAGGGGCCTGGTACTCGATCGGCATCGCGGCGTAGAACGGCTGGCCGACCGCGTCCTCCAGGGCGGTGACCCCGGCGCACGCCGCCAGTCGCGCGACGCCGAAATCGGTCAGCCCGACCCGCAGCGAACCGGCCTCGTCCTGCAGCGGTTCGAGCAGCACGTTGCCCGGCTTGATCCCGCCGTGCGCCACCTCGACGGCGTGCGCGGCGGCCAGCGCGTCACACAGCTGCGCGACCAGCATCGCCGCGTGCGCGGGCGCCAGTGTGCCCATCCGCCCCAGCAAGACCCGCAGGTCCTCGCCGGGCACGGGCCGCATCGACAGCGCCACCCGGCCCTCGTGCGCGACCACGTCGTCCACGGCCACGATGTTGGGGTGGCCGAGGCCGCGCACCGATTCCAGCACCGAGCGCAGCGCCGCGATCGCGTCCGCGTTGCCCGTCAGCTCGGGCTTGAGGATCTTGATCGCGTACTCGGCTCCGCCTTCCCGATCACGCACCAGCCATACCGCGCCGACCGCACCGGCGCCGAGCTGTCCAAGCAATTCGTAGCGTTCCGCGAGGAACCGCCATTGTGCATCAGTATCCGACAACGCGCCGCTCCCACCCGATGAACCGCCACGCCTGCCGAGCGTGGCACGAACTTCACCGGTTCAGCGCCGCGCGGCCGGGTGGATAAAAAAGCCGGCCGGGTCACCGCGACGCCGGAGCGGTGAATTCGTGCATTCTATGGAAACGTGAGGCACGCTCGGGAAGAGCTGTAGCCAAGTTCTCACAAAAAACGCGGTATCGAGATCAACGCGAAACCGGCAGATCATGCCAACTTCGGAGCTCTGACATCCTCAACCTCGAGGTCAGCGGCGGTACGGCGGGCTTCGTCCGCGGTGGAGTCGTCGGCGCGCTCCTGGGATTCGCGTTCCGCGCGAACCCGGCCCAGGTACCGCTCGACCTCCGCGCGCTCGGTTTCGGCGTCCCAGCCGAGCACCGGCGCGATGAGAGCCGCCACCTCCGGCGCGGCGGACACGCCCCGGTCCCACTCCTCGATGGAAATCCGGGTTCTGCGGGTGAGGACGTCGTCCAGGTGGAGCGCGCCCTCATGTGACGCCGCGTATACGGCTTCCACACGCAGGTAGTCCTCGGCGCCCTCAATCGGCTTGGCCAGACTCGGGTCCGCGGAGATGAGTTCGAGCAGTTCGTCGATACATGACCCGTAGCGGTTCAACAGATGTTCAACGCGTGAGGGGTGCAATCCGGCGCGCTGCGCGATACGGCGGCGTTCGTTCCACAGCGCCGCGAACCCGTCAGCGCCCAGAATCTGCACCTTTTCGGTAACGGATGCGGGTATTGATTGTTCGAAGTCTGCGACGGCGGCGTCCACCGCGTCCTTGGCCATCACCCGGTATGTGGTGTACTTGCCGCCGGTCACGATGACCAGACCGGGGGCCGGTGAATCGACCACGTGTTCCCGGGAGAGCTGAGCGGTTTCCTGTCCTTCGCCCGCGGAAAGCAGCGGTCGAAGACCCGCGTATACGCCCTCGATATCGTCGCGGCCGATCGGCTTGGCGAGCACCGCGTTCACGTGTTCGAGCAGATAGTCGATATCCGCCTTGCTCGCCGCCGGGTGATTGCGGTCGAGGTCCCAATCGGTGTCGGTGGTGCCGATAAGCCAGTGCCGGCCCCATGGAATGACGAACAGCACGCTCTTCTCGGTACGCGCGATCAGGCCGGTGTCCAGGTTAATCCGATCGCGCGGGACGACCAGGTGCACTCCCTTCGCCGCACGCACGGACACATTGCCGCGGGCGTGGGCGAGTTCGTGTACGTCATCGGTCCACACGCCGGTGGCGCTGATGATCCGCTTCGCCCGGACGGTGAACTCGCGGCCGCTCTCCAGATCGCGCACGACCGCGCCGGTGATTCGCTCGCCCTGCGTCACGAATCCGGTGACACGGGTGCGGGTCGCGACGGTGGCGCCGTACTGCGCGGCGGTGCGCGCGAGCATCATGACGTAGCGGGCGTCGTCGACCTGTGCGTCGTAGTACTGAATCGCGCCGACGAGCCCGTCCTTGCGCAGGCCGGGTGCACGGCGCAAGGCGGCGGTTTTGGTCAGATGCCGGTGCCGGGGCAGCGCGCGGGTGCCTCCCGCGGTGCCCATCGTGTCGTAGAGCAGCACGCCGGCGCCGATATAAGCACGCTCCCACAGCCGGTGGCGCAGCGGCAGCAGGAAAGGCACCGGGCGCACCAGATGCGGCGCGATCCGGTTAAGCAGGATGCTGCGTTCCTTTAGTGCCTCGCGTACGAGCCCGAAGTCCCGCTGTTCGAGGTAGCGCAGGCCGCCGTGAATCAGCTTGCTGGAACGGCTTGAGGTGCCCGCGGCCCAGTCGCGGCCCTCGACCAGGGCCACGGAGAGCCCGCGGGAGACCGCGTCCAGCGCGGTTCCGGCGCCGACGATCCCGCCGCCGACCACCAGGACGTCGTACTCTTCCTCAGCCAGTTGCTGCAGGGCGGTCAGCCGGTATTGCGCGCCGAGCGGAGTGGATTGCACCGTGGTCCTCTGCTTTCTCGTTCCGGGTCCCGTTGGCAGTGCTTGTCACAGACGGGTCCGGTGCGTCCCCGCGCGCAGAGCGCGGCGCGCGGGGACGCACCGGTCTTGCCGGCCGTCAGTCCTCGAACTCGATCCAGTCGAGGGTGCGGGAGACGGCCTTCTTCCAGTTGCGGTATCCCTTGGCGCGCTGCTCATCAGTCCACTGCGGCGCCCAGCGCTTGTCCTCGTTCCAGTTGCTGACCAGCTCGTCGGTGTTCTTCCAGAACCCGACCGCGAGGCCCGCCGCGTAGGCCGCGCCCAGCGCCGTGGTCTCGGCGACCACCGGCTTGGAGACCGGCACGCCGAGCACGTCCGCCTGAATCTGCATGGCCAGCTCGTTCGCGGTCACGCCGCCGTCGACGCGCAGGACGTCTAGCCGCACGCCGGAGTCCTGCTCCATCGCCTCGACCACGTCGCGGGTCTGGTAGCAGATCGACTCCAGGGTCGCCCGCGCCAGGTGCGCGTTGGTGTTGTAGCGGGACAGGCCGACGATCGCGCCGCGCGCGTCCGAGCGCCAGTACGGGGCGAAGAGCCCTGAGAAGGCCGGCACGAAGTACACCCCGCCGTTGTCCTCGACCTGCCGGGCCAGCGCCTCGCTCTGCGCCGCGCCGGAGATGATGCCGAGCTGGTCGCGCAGCCACTGCACGGCCGATCCGGTCACCGCGATCGAGCCTTCGAGGGCGTAGACCGGCTTCTCGCCGCCGAACTGGTAGGCCAGCGTGGTCAGCAGGCCGTTGTTGGAGCGCACCAGCTCGTTGCCGGTGTTGAGCAGCAGGAAGTTGCCGGTGCCGTAGGTGTTCTTCGCCGAGCCGGGGGTGAAGCAGACCTGGCCGACGGTGGCCGCCTGCTGGTCGCCGAGGTCGCCGGTCAGCGGCACCTCGCCGCGCAGCGGGCCGTCCGCGCGGGTCACGCCGTAGCCGGCCGGGTCGGAGGAGGGCCGGATCTGCGGCAGCATCGCCCGCGGGATGTTGAAGAAGGAGAGCAGCTCGTCGTCCCAGTCGAGGGTCTCCAGGTTCATCAGCATCGTGCGACTGGCGTTGGTCACGTCGGTGACATGCACGCCGCCGTTGACGCCGCCGGTCAGGTTCCACAGCAGCCAGGAGTCGGTGTTGCCGAAGATCGCCTCGCCGGACTCGGCCGCCGCGCGCAGCCCGTCGACGTTCTCGAGCAGCCACTGGATCTTGCCGCCGGAGAAGTAGGTGGCCGGGGGCAGGCCGGCCTTGCGCCGGATGGTCTGGCCACGCTCGTCCTTGTCCAGGGCGGCGGCGATCCGGTCGGTGCGGGTGTCCTGCCAGACGATCGCGTTGTAGTACGGGCGGCCGGTGCGCCGGTTCCACACCACCGCGGTCTCCCGCTGGTTGGTGATGCCGAGCGCGGCCAGGTCGGCGCTGGAGAGGCCCGCGGTGTTCAGCGTGGTCTCGATGACCGCGCGGGTGCGCTCCCAGATCTCGGTGGGGTTGTGCTCGACCCAGCCGGCCTGCGGCAGGATCTGCTCGTGCTCGAGCTGGTGCCGGGCGATCTCGTTGCCGCCGTGGTCGAACACCATGAAGCGGGTGCTGGTGGTGCCTTGGTCCACCGCGCCGACGTAGTCAGCCATGGAGTGCCGCCTTTCTCAAAGTTCTCACCGCGTTGTGTGGGGCGTTGCGTTGCCGGGGTGCTGCACTTGTACTACGCAGCCCCCTGCTATGCGGGCTGACTCTCCCGGACTCGCTGCTCGTTTTCCTCGATGACCGCGTCCGGCTCGGTCGGGCCGGGCAGGAAGCGCCCGATCAGGACCTTGTAAAGGCCGGCGCCGATCAGGCCGCCGATGAGCGGGGCGACGATGGGCACCCAGAAGTACAAGTCGCCGTACTGGTCGCGGAAGGCGGTTCCATAGCCGGTGAAGAAGGAGGCGAGCCGGGGGCCGAAGTCACGCGCCGGGTTGATCGCGTAGCCGGCGTCGGTACCCCAGGCCATGCCGATGGCGACCACGATCAGGCCGATGACGACCGGGGCCATGTTCGCGAGCGGCGAGTTGTTGCGCAGGTCGGTGACGGCGAGGATGAGGAACAGCAGGATCGCGGTGCCGATGACCTGGTCCCGGAAGCCGCCCCACAGGTGCACCGGCAGCGCGCCGTTGCCGGGCAGCGTCGAGAAGACGCCTTGGGTCTTGATGGTGTGTCCGGGGTCGAGCTTGCCGAGCACCTCGGTGTAGTTCCAGCGCACCAGCAGCGCGGCGACGAATGCGCCGAGGGTCTGGGCGAGGGAGTAAGGCAGTACCTTGCGCCAGGAGAAGCCGCCGAAGGCCGCCAGGGCCACGGTGACCGCCGGGTTCAGGTGCGCTCCGCTGATCCGGCCTGCGACGTAGACGCCGAGGATGACGCCCAGGCCCCAGGCCCAGGCGATGCTGTCGTGATTGCCGATACCGCCGGCGACGACCTGAGCGACGACGCCGACGCCGATCAGGATGAGGATAAGCGTGCCGGCGAACTCGGCAGCCAGTTCGCCGAGGAGCCCTTTGGCCCGCAGCCTTCCCACCATGTCTCCTCCTTGAGACGTGCGCGCATCGTGAGACAACACGCTGAAACAACACAGGCGCTCCGCAGCGGGAGCGCAGAGCTGGACCGGCGATCGGGCAGTGGTGGAGGTTCGCTCGAAGGCCGACAACGGTGAAACTAGGCAACCGGAAATCCGCCGTCAACGTACGGCGTTCGACATTGCCGAACTCTGGTCACTTGAGGCGTGGTGAAGTACCGTTTCGCAGCATGGCGGTAACCCATGTGGCGCGCTCCTGCCGGGAATCTCGGCGCGAGCCGCATTGTGATGCGACACTGCCATTCGA
>Ga0134126_10009315_pt1 | contig 12370 bp, 8 predicted proteins | sample KB31752_FD_96881 | JGI IMG/M metagenome (GOLD analysis project Ga0134126, IMG submission 96881) | Terrestrial soil microbial communities with excess Nitrogen fertilizer from Kellogg Biological Station, Michigan, USA - KB3-175-2 | ecosystem: Environmental > Terrestrial > Soil > Unclassified ...
ACATGGCAAAGGTAATCGGCATCGACCTCGGCACGACCAATTCGTGCGTGGCCATCATGGAGGGCGGCAAGCCCCGCGTGATCGAGAACAGCGAGGGCGACCGTACCACCCCATCGATCGTCGCTTTCACGAAGGACAACGAGGTCCTGGTGGGTCAGCCTGCCAAGCGCCAGGCGGTCACCAATCCGCAGAACACCCTGTTCGCCATCAAGCGCCTCATCGGGCGCAAGTTCGATGACGATGTGGTCCAGCGCGACGTCAAGATGGTGCCCTACAGGATCGCGCGCGCGGACAACGGCGACGCGTGGGTCGATGTGCAGGGCAAGAGAATGGCGCCGGCAGAGATCTCGGCCCGCGTCCTCATGAAGATGAAGAAGACGGCCGAGGACTACCTCGGTGAGCCGGTCACGGAGGCCGTGATCACCGTTCCCGCTTACTTCAACGACTCCCAGCGCCAGGCCACCAAGGATGCCGGCCGCATCGCCGGCCTCGAAGTGAAGCGCATCATCAACGAGCCGACGGCAGCCTCGCACGCCTACGGTCTCGACAAGCAGGGCGGCGACCGCAAGATCGCGGTGTACGACCTGGGTGGCGGCACGTTCGACGTCTCCATCATCGAGATCGCCGAGGTCGACGGCGAGCGCCAGTTCGAGGTGCTCTCGACCAACGGCGACACCTTCCTCGGCGGCGAGGACTTCGACCTCAGGATCATCAATTTCCTGGCCGAGGAATTCCAGAAGGAGTCCGGCGTCGACGTGCGCAAGGACCCGCTGGCCATGCAGCGCCTGAAGGAGGCGGCCGAGAAAGGCAAGATCGAGCTCTCCTCCACTCAGCAGACCGACATCAATCTGCCGTACATCACGGCGGACGCCTCGGGTCCCAAGCATCTCAACATCAAGCTGACCCGGGCGAAGCTCGAGGCGCTGGTGGAGGATCTGGTGCAGAAGACCATCGCGCCCTGCCGCACCGCGCTCAAGGATGCGGGCGTTTCCGGCAGCGACATCGCGGAGGTCATCCTGGTCGGCGGTCAGACCCGCATGCCCATGGTGCAGAAGTATGTGAAGGACTTCTTCGGCCGTGAGCCGCGCAAGGACGTCAATCCTGACGAAGCGGTTGCGGTGGGTGCCGCCATCCAGGCCGGTGTTCTGGCGGGAGAGGTCAAGGACGTGCTGCTCCTCGACGTCACGCCGCTGTCGCTCGGCATCGAGACGCTCCACGGCGTGATGACCAAGCTGATCGAGAAGAACACCACCATTCCGACGAAGGCGTCGCAGGTCTTCTCGACGGCGGATGACAACCAGACGGCCGTGACCATCCACGTGCTGCAGGGCGAGCGCGATCGCGCGGCCGACAACAAGTCGCTCGGCAAGTTCGATCTCAGCGACATCCCGCCCGCGCCGCGCGGCATGCCGCAGATCGAGGTGTCCTTCGATATCGACGCCAACGGCATTCTCAACGTCTCCGCCAAGGACAAGGCGACCGGGCGCGAGCAGAAGATCGTGATCAAGGCCTCGAGCGGCCTCACCGAGGACGAGATCAAGCGGATGGTCCGCGACGCCGAGGCGCATGCCGCCGAGGACAAGCGCTTCCGCGAGCTGGTCGAGACCCGAAACAAGGCGGACGGCATGATCCACGCCGTCGAGAGAAGCCTGAAGGACCTCGGCGAGAAGGTGGATGCGGCCGAGCGCGGCAAAGTGGAATCCGCGATCTCGGATCTGCGTACCGCGCTCAAGAGCGATGACCGCAACATCATTGAGAAGAAAACCGAGGCTCTCGCGCAGGCTTCCGCGGGCATCGCGCAGCGCGCCTACGCGGCCGGACAAGCAGGCCCGGAGGCGGCCGCAGGCGCTGGTGCGGAGGGTGGTCCCTCCGGCCCGGCGGGCGGCGCCGGCGGTCAGGCCGGACGCGACGATGTCGTCGATGCGGAATTCGAAGAAGTGAAGGACAAGGGCCGCAAGGCGAGCTGAGCGAGTCTTCGTACGAAAGCAAGTCAGTAAGCGGCCCGGGGCGAACCCGGGCCGCGGGTTCAGGAGCGGAAACAAAGGAGTCGCGCAGGGCGCGTTGATGTGTGACAGTACGCGAGATGTCCAAAGCTGATTACTACAAGGTACTCGACGTACCGAGAACGGCCACCGAGGCGGAGATCAAGAAGGCCTATCGCCGCCTCGCAATGAAGTATCACCCCGACAGGAATCCCAACGACAAGGAGGCCGAGGAGCGCTTCAAGGAGGCGAAGGAGGCCTGCGAGGTGCTCACCGACGCCCAGAAGCGCGCCGCCTACGACCAGTACGGGCACGCCGGCGTGGAAGCTGCCGCCGCAAGCGCTCGCCAGCGGGCCGGTGGCTTCGGGCCCGGCGATGCCTTCAGTGACATCTTCGGCGATGTGTTCGGCGACATTTTCGGAACGGCGCGCCGTGGCGGCCGTGCACAGGTGTTCCGCGGTGCCGATCTGCGCTTCGAGATCGAGCTCGAGCTCCCGCAGGCCGTCTTCGGTCGCACGGTGGAAATCGAGGTGCCGAAGCTCTCCGAGTGCGAGACCTGTCATGGCACCGGCGCGGCCAAGGGCAGCTCGCCGGCCGCCTGCGATACCTGCGGCGGCTCCGGACAGGTGCGCATTTCCCAGGGCTTTTTCCAGCTGCAGCAGACCTGCCCCCGCTGCCGCGGCGTGGGCACCATCATCAAGAACCCCTGCGACACCTGCCTCGGGCAGGGCCGCATACGCCGCAGCCGCAAGCTCTCGGTGAAGGTCCCGGCCGGCGTCGACACCGGTGATCGGATCCGCCTCGCCGGCGAGGGTGAGGCAGGGCGCAATGGCGGACCGCCGGGCGACCTCTATGTCGAAGTCCATGTGCGCGAGCACGCGATCTTCGAGCGGGACGGCGAGCATCTGAGTTGCGAGGTACCGATCAGCTTCGCGACCGCGGCGCTCGGCGGGACGGTCGAGGTGCCGACGCTCGATGGTGACGTGACGCTGAAAATTCCGGCGGAGACGCAGTCCGGGCGCGTGTTTCGCTTGCGCGACAAGGGTGTTAAGCCGGTGCGCAGCAACACGCGGGGTGATCTCTTCTGCCGGGTCGTCGTGGAGACGCCCGTGCATCTCTCCACGGAGCAGCGCGAGCTGATACGCACGCTCGAAGTGTCCCTCCAGCAGGATCGGCAGCGCCACGCGCCACGCGAGAAGGGGTTCTTCGAAGGCGTCAGGCGCTTCTTCTCGGGCGCCTGAGAGAATGAGCTGCCGGGAGCAGACCATAACGACGCTCAAGGCGCGTCGGCCCCTGCGGCAGCAGGGGCGAGGCCCAGGAAGGGCCGAGTAATTGGGTTCGTGATGCATACGCGGGCGGTCATCGTCGGTGTGAGCGGCCGCATGGGCCAGGCGCTCGTGCGCGTTGCAAGCGAGTTCCCTGCGTTGCGAATCAGCGGGGCGGTGGCTTCCACGGGCAGTGCCAGTCTTGGCCGTGATGCCGGCGTGCTCGCGGGTATGGAGCGCCTCGGGGTCGAGGTCACGAGCGACCTGCCGGCTGCGCTCGCCGCGGCGGACGTCGCGATCGACTTCTCCCAGCCGCATGCGACTCGCGCCAACATTGCCGCCTGCCGCGCCGCCGGCAAGCCGCTGCTCGTCGGGACCACGGGCTTCGCGGCCGAGGTCACCGAGGCGGAGCTCGATGCCGCGGCGCGCGACATTCCGCTGCTCATCGCACCCAACACCAGCCTGGGAGTCGCGCTGCTCATGGATCTCGTTCGCAGGGCGGCCCGGGCGCTGCCGCCTGACTTCGACATCGAAATCATCGAGGCGCATCACCGGATGAAGCAGGATGCCCCCTCGGGGACGGCCCTGGCGCTCGGCCGGGCGGCGGGCGAGGGGCGGGGCCTGGCGCCCGCGGAGGCGCTCTCGGGGACCTCGACGGCACGGGTCGGGCCCCGGCGGCAGAGGGAAATCGGATTCGCGGTCGTCCGTGGCGGCGACATCGTCGGGGAGCACACGGTGCTCTACGCAGGCCCGGGAGAGGAGCTGCGCCTGAGTCACCGGGCGACCGACCGGGCCATCTTCGCCCGGGGGGCGCTCAGGGCGGCAATGTGGCTCCTGCGGCAGCCGCCCGGCCGTTACGGCATGAGCGATATTATCGCGTCAGATCAGTCACTTGGGTGATTGTCTGCGGGGTTTTGCTGCAATGGCGTCGAGGAATTTTCCGTGGACACCCAGCCGCCCGGCTCGTAAAATTTCCACGTAATCCGTGTACGGATTAGTCCATGCAAGGCGGGAGGCGTTCGAGAGAACCCTCCCGCTTTGTATATGTGAATGGGTGCCAAGACGCCCGCCGGATTACAACTTAGCGAGGTGTTTTTGAAGTGAGCTTACCCGCTGTACTGGCACTCGCGGACGGCACCATCTTCCGCGGCCAGTCGATTGGTGCCAAGGGCAACACCACGGGCGAAGTCGTTTTCAATACTGCGTTGACGGGGTATCAGGAAATCCTCACCGACCCGTCCTATGCCCGCCAGATCGTAACCCTCACCTGTCCGCACATCGGCAACACCGGCGGCACGCCGGAGGATCTCGAGTCCGCCCAGATCTACGCGGCCGGTCTGATCATCCGCGATCTGCCGGCGCGGGCGAGCAACTGGCGCGCCAACGAGTCGCTCGGCGAATTCCTGGAGCGCGGGCGCGTCGTGGCGATCGCGGACATCGATACGCGGCGCCTGACCCGCATCCTGCGCGAGACCGGTGCGCAACCCGGTTGCATCATGACGGGCGAGCAGGTGGACACCGCGGCCGCCATCAAGGCCGCGCGCAAGTTCCCCGGCCTGAAGGGCATGGATCTCGCCAAAGTCGTCACGACCAAGCGCAGCTTCCAGTGGAACGAGGGCAGCGTCTGGCCCGACAGCTCGCGCGCACCCATCCGCTCGCACCAGCGGCTGCATGTCGTGGCCTATGACTTCGGCATCAAACGCAACATCCTGCGCCTGTTGTCGGATTTCGGCTGCCGCATGACCGTCGTGCCGGCTCAGACCAGCGCCGAGGAGGCTCTGGCGCTCGCGCCCGACGGTATCTTCCTCTCCAACGGACCCGGCGATCCCGAGCCCTGCGACTACGCCATCGCCGCGACGCGCAAGTTTCTCGAGGGCGACATTCCGGTGTTCGGCATCTGCCTCGGCCACCAGATTCTCGGCCTCGCCTGCGGCGCGAACACCATGAAGATGAAGTTCGGCCACCACGGCGCCAACCATCCGGTTCAGGACCTGGATTCCGGGCGGGTGTTCATCACCAGCCAGAACCATGGGTTCGCGGTCGACGAGGGGACGCTGCCGGCCAACGTGCGCGCCACGCACCGCTCGCTCTTCGACGGCTCGCTGCAGGGTCTCGCCTTCAAGGATCGGCCGGCATTCGGCTTCCAGGGTCACCCGGAGGCGAGCCCGGGGCCCCACGATCTGAAGCCGCTCTTCGAGCGCTTCAATCACCTGATGCTGCGCCGGCTCCAGACCCAGCTCCGCGAGGCGGAGGAGCAGGCGCGCCGCCAGGCCGGCACGCGCTGACACGTCCCGACAGGATTCCAGTGCCCAAGCGAACAGACATCCAGAGCATCCTCATCATCGGCGCCGGCCCGATCATCATCGGCCAGGCGTGCGAGTTCGATTATTCCGGCGCACAGGCGTGCAAGGCGCTGAAGGAGGAGGGCTATCGGGTCATCCTGGTCAACTCCAATCCCGCCACGATCATGACCGATCCGGGGATGGCGGATGCCATCTACATCGAGCCGGTCAATTGGCGCACCGTGGCACGCATCATCGAGAAGGAGCGTCCGGATGCGCTGCTGCCGACCATGGGCGGCCAGACCGCACTCAACACAGCGCTCGACCTCGTGCGTGAGGGCGTGCTCGAGAAGCACGGCGTCGAGCTCATTGCGGCCTCCAGAGCGGCGATCGACATGGCCGAGGACCGCGAGCTCTTCCGCAACGCCATGCGCGAGATCGGCCTCGAGACGCCGCGCTCGCAGATCGCGCGCAGCCTGGAAGAGGCGCTCACCGTCGCCATCGATATCGGGTATCCGGTCGTGATCCGCCCGTCGTTCACGCTGGGCGGCAGCGGCGGCGGCATCGCCTACAACCGCGAGGAGCTGGAGGACATCGTGGCACGCGGCCTCGACGCTTCGCCGACTTCCGAGGTGCTGCTCGAGGAGTCGGTGATCGGCTGGAAGGAGTTCGAGATGGAGGTGGTGCGGGACCACAAGGACAACTGCATCATCGTCTGCTCCATCGAGAACCTGGATCCGATGGGGGTGCACACCGGCGACTCGATCACCGTGGCGCCCGCGCTGACTCTGACGGACAAGGAGTATCAGCGGATGCGCAACGCCTCGATCGCGGTGCTGCGCAAGATAGGTGTCGATACCGGCGGCTCCAACGTGCAGTTCGCGGTCAATCCGCAGGACGGGCGGCTGCTCGTGATCGAGATGAATCCGCGCGTGTCGCGTTCCTCCGCGCTCGCTTCCAAGGCGACGGGCTTCCCGATCGCCAAGATCGCCGCCAAGCTCGCCGTCGGCTACACGCTCGATGAGCTGAAGAACGACATCACCGGCGGCACCACGCCCGCCTCCTTCGAGCCGTCGATCGACTACGTGGTGGTGAAGGTCCCGCGCTTCACGTTCGAGAAATTTCCGGCCGCCAACGACCGCCTGACGACACAGATGAAGTCGGTTGGCGAGGTCATGGCCATCGGGCGCACGTTCCAGGAGTCGCTACAGAAGGCGCTGCGCGGGCTAGAGACCGGTCTCGACGGCCTCTCGCCCATCCTCAGGCCGCCGCTCGATGAGGACGGCCAGGCGAAACTCGCCTACGAGCTGCGCGCCCCGGGCGCCGACAGGCTGCTGTACGTTGCCGATGCGTTCCGCATCGGCTGGTCGTTCGAGCGCATCGCGGAGCTCACCCATATCGACCCGTGGTTCCTCGCGGAGATCGAGGATCTGATCGCCGAGGAGAAGCGAATCGGCGCCGAAGGCTTCGGCGCCCTTACCGCGGATCGGCTGCGGGTCCTGAAGCGCAAAGGTTTCTCCGACAGCCGCCTCGGCCGGCTTCTCGATCTGCCGGAGAAGGCGGTGCGCTCCAAGCGCCACGATCTCGGCGTCAGGCCCGTATACAAGCGGGTCGATACCTGCGCCGCGGAGTTTGCGACCTCCACCGCCTATCTCTACTCGACCTACGAGGAGGAGTGCGAGGCGCAGCCGACCGCCCGCCGCAAGATCATGATCCTCGGCGGCGGACCCAACCGCATCGGCCAGGGCATCGAGTTCGATTACTGCTGCGTGCATGCGGCGTTGAGCCTGCGCGAGGACGGGTTCGAGACCATCATGGTCAATTGCAACCCGGAGACGGTCTCGACCGATTACGACACGTCGGACCGGCTCTACTTCGAGCCGCTGACCCTCGAGGACGTGCTCGAAATCCTGGCGAAGGAGCAGCCCGAAGGGGTGATCGTGCAGTTCGGCGGCCAGACGCCGCTCAAGCTCTCGCGGGCGTTGGAAGAGGCGGGCGCTCCGATCATCGGCACTTCGCCGGACTCGATCGACGTCGCCGAGGACCGCGAGCGTTTCCAGGCCCTGGTGCGCAAGCTCGGCCTGAAGCAGCCCGCCAACGCGACCGCGCGCACGGAAGACCAGGCGGTGGTGCTCGCGCGGGAAGTCGGCTTTCCGCTCGTGGTGCGGCCGTCCTATGTGCTCGGCGGGCGCGCGATGGAGATCGTCTTCAACGAAGAGGATCTGCGCGCCTACATGGGCCACGCGGTGCAGGTCTCCAACGACAGCCCGGTGCTCCTCGATCGCTTTCTCGACGTCGCGATAGAGGTCGACGTCGATGCTGTGTGCGATGGCGAAGAGGTGCTGATCGGCGGCATCATGGAGCACGTGGAGCAGGCCGGCGTGCACTCCGGCGACTCGGGCTGCTGCCTGCCGCCCAACAGCCTGAGCGCGGAAACCCAGGAGAGCCTGCGCGATCAGACCCGCAGGCTCGCCAAGGCCCTTTCGGTCGTGGGTCTGATGAACATCCAATACGCCATCCAGAACGGCATCATTTACGTGTTGGAAGTCAATCCGCGCGCGTCGCGCACGGTGCCGTTCGTCTCCAAGGCGACCGGCCTGCCGCTCGCGAAGATCGCCGCGCGGGTGATGACGGGCAAGAAGCTGCGTGATCAGGGGGTGACCACGGCTCGCGAGCCGCCTTATTATTCGGTCAAGGAAGCGGTGTTTCCGTTCATCAAGTTCCGGGAGTCCGATCCGATACTTGGCCCGGAAATGAAATCGACGGGCGAGGTGATGGGGACCGGCCGCACTTTCGGCGAGGCGTACGCGAAGGCGCAGACCGCCTCAGGCGTCACGCTGCCGAGAAAGGGCGTGTGCTTCATCAGCGTGCGCGACCGGGACAAGCCGGGTGCGGTGGAGCTCGCGCGCCGCCTGATTGCGCGCGGCTTCGAGGTGGTGGCGACCGAAGGCACGGCGCGCGCGCTGACCGAGGCCGGCGTCGCCTGCCGCCGGGTGAACAAGGTACGGGAGGGCCGCCCGCACATCGTGGACATGATCAAGAACGACGAGATCGACTTGATCGTCAACACTACCGAGGGCAAGCTTGCCATACGCGAGTCGAACTCCATCCGTCGCGAGGCGGTGCACCACCGCGTGACTTACTACACGACGCTCGCGGCGGGGCTCGCCACGTGCGAGGCGCTGGATCATCTGGACGAGGTCGAAGTCAACCGGCTTCAGGACCTGCACGACCTGCTCGGCTCCAGGCACGAGGCCGTTCTTGCCACGGAGATTGGATGAAACGCACCCCCATGACTCTGCGCGGCGCCGAGGCGTTGCGCGCCGAGCTCAAGCGGCTGAAGACCGAGGCCCGTCCCAACATCATCAAGGCCATCGCGGAGGCGCGCGGCCACGGTGATCTGTCGGAGAACGCGGAGTATCACGCCGCGCGCGAGCAGCAGGGCTTCGTCGAGGGCCGCATCAAGGAGATCGAGACGAAGCTCTCCAATGCCGAGATCATCGATCCCAGCAAGCTGACCAACACCGGCAGGGTGGTCTTCGGCGCCGTGGTGGAGCTGGAGGACCAGGACGACGGCAGCCGCGTGGTCTATCAGGTGGCGGGCGAGGACGAGGCGGATATCCGCGCGGGCCGCATCTCCATCACCTCGCGCATCGCGCGCGCCCTGGTCGGCAAGTCCCAGGGCGAGGTCGTCGACGTCTCCGCACCGGGCGGAATCCGGTCGTACGAGATCGTGACGGTCAAGTTCGAGTAATAGGGTCAGGCGTCCGGGATCACGATCTTCGGCAGGTCCGGCCGCGGCCGGTAGAGGACGGCCACGTTGCCGATCCGATGTACGAGCGAGCTGCCGGTGCGTCTGGTCAGCTCCTCGAAGAGCGCGTCCCGGGCTTCCCGGTCGCCGCCGGGCGCCTTGATTTTGATGAGCTCGTGATCGGTGAGCGCCCGATCGGTCTCGCGGGCAACCGCGTCCGTCAGTCCGGCCGACCCCAGCCGAACGACCGGCTGCAGTCCGTGGGCGAGGCCGCGAAGATGGCGGCGCTGCCGCTCGGTAAGTGCTGGTGGACTCGACATATCCTTTGAATTTTACAGACTGGGATGGCTGGATTGGCGCGAAAAGCTGCCGCACCCAGGGCGATCTGCCTCGATCCGGGCGCGCACCGCGGGTGATTGCGACCGACATCCTGGCAAATGGACCCGTCGAGGGGTGAAATTCGACGTCGTCGACAGCCCCGGTCGATGTACCTGGCCGAGCTGGCGCTCGATATGGCGGCCAAGGTCTTGAAGGGCGGGGGTGACGCCCTGATCAAGGCTTTTCAAGGGGCAGGCTTTCAGGAGCTCATTCAGGATTCGCGTGGTCGTTTCGCCAAGGTGAAGCTGGTCAAGCCCGCGGCTTCCCGTGCCCGCAGTCCCGAAATGTATCTGCTGGCCAAGGATTTTCGCTTGGTGTAGCGTGCTCGAAGCTGGACCAGGTTCAGGAGTAGACAAACTGCCGGATGCCGGCAGGCGAGGCCGCATTTGAAGATGAACGATTTGACCAAGAACATCCTTCTATGGGTGGTGATTGTCTTCGTGCTGCTGCTGGTCTTCAGCCGCTACATGCCGAGCGTCAGCCAGCAGGAGCAGATCAAGTACTCCACCTTCCTGAACGATGTGAAGGCGCACCAGGTCGACAGCGTTACGTTCCAGGGAGACATGCTCTACGGCGTGATGAAGGACCACACGCAGTTCAAGACCTACAACCCTGAGACCGACTACACGGCGCTCATCGGCACGCTGGAGAAGAACGACGTCGGCATCCAGGGTGAGCCGCCGAAGCAGCCGAATTTCCTCGCGCAGCTGCTGCTGCAGCTGGCGCCTGCGCTGCTGCTGATACTCGTCTTCGTGTACATGCTGCGGCAGATGCAGGGTGCATCCGGCGGCCGGGGCGCCATGTCCTTCGGCAAGAGCCGCGCCCGCCTGCTCGGTGAGGATCAGGTGAACGTCACGTTCGCCGACGTGGCCGGCGTCGACGAGGCCAAGCAGGAAGTGTCGGAGATCGTCGACTTCCTCAAGGACCCGGGCAAGTTCCAGAAGCTGGGGGGCAAGATCCCCAAGGGCGTGCTCATGGTGGGCTCGCCCGGTACCGGCAAGACGCTGCTCGCGCGCGCCATCGCGGGCGAGGCGAAGGTGCCTTTCTTCACCATCTCCGGCTCCGACTTCGTCGAGATGTTCGTCGGTGTCGGCGCCTCGCGCGTGCGCGACATGTTCGAGCAGGCGAAGAAGCACGCGCCGTGCATCATCTTCATCGACGAGATCGACGCGGTGGGCCGCCACCGCGGCGCAGGCCTCGGCGGCGGCCATGATGAGCGCGAGCAGACGCTGAACCAGCTGCTCGTGGAAATGGACGGCTTCGAGGGCAATGAGGGCATCATCGTCATCGCGGCCACCAACCGTCCCGACGTGCTCGATCCGGCGCTGCTACGGCCGGGCCGCTTCGACCGTCAGGTCGTGGTGCCGCTGCCTGATGTCCGCGGACGGGAGCAGATTCTTCGCGTGCACATGCGGCGCGTGCCCCTTGCCGATGACGTCAAGCCGGCTCTGATCGCGCGCGGCACGCCCGGGTTCTCGGGTGCGGACCTCGCCAATCTGGTCAACGAGGCGGCCCTCTTCGCGGCGCGGGCCAACCGGCGCATCGTCGGCATGGAGGAATTCGAGCGGGCCAAAGACAAGATCATGATGGGCGCGGAGCGGCGTTCCATGGTCATGACCGAGGACGAGAAGCGCATGACGGCTTATCACGAGTCGGGCCATGCAATCGTCGGCATGACGGTGCCGGAGCACGACCCGGTCTACAAGGTCACGATCATTCCGCGCGGCCGGGCGCTCGGGGTCACGCAGTTCCTGCCGGAGCAGGACCGTTACAGCATGTCCAAGCGGCGGCTGGAGAGCGCGATCGCGACTCTCTTCGGCGGCCGTATCGCCGAGGAGCTGATCTTCGGACCGGAGTCGGTGACGACGGGCGCCTCGAACGACATCGAGCGCGCGACGGAGCTGGCGCGCAACATGGTCACGAAGTGGGGCTTGTCGGACAAGCTCGGGCCGCTCACTTACTCGGAGGAAACCGGTGAGGTGTTCCTCGGGCGCAGCGTGACTCAGCACAAGCAGGTGTCGGATGTCACGGCGCACGCCATCGATGAGGAGGTGCGGCGGGTCATCGAGAGCAACTATCAGCGGGCGCGGGGCATCCTGACCAGCGCGCTGGAAAAGCTGCATATCATGGCGGATGCGCTCATCAAGTATGAGACCATCGATGAGGAGCAGCTGAAGGACATCATGGCGGGGAGGCCGCCGAAGCCGCCGGCGGGGTGGGACGATTCTTTGTCCAATCGGCCGCCGCGGACGCCTGCTGAGGGTGGGACTCCGGCGCCGCTGCCTGGACCTGGCGGTACGGCTATTGGGCCGCCTGCGGGTCAGCACTGATATCAGGAGCTTAGGAGAGGAGGGGAGTTTCACTCCGGCGTCCGCGAGGGCACGGCCGTGAAATCCTCTTGCCGGGGGACGCCGTGAATCCGGGCTCGCGGGCTGCCGCCCGCTCGCCTCATCCCTGGAGGCTCCCTTCCGTCGTCCCTGACTCCAGAGGCCCCCGGCAAGAGGATTTCACGTCCATGCCCTCGCTCTCTGACGGGATCGGCGTGGCTAAATCACATACGGTGCTGCATTTGAGGGGGCGGGTGCTCGGGCTCGAGCGACCGGTCGTCATGGGGGTGCTGAATGTCACTCCGGACTCGTTCTCCGACGGGGGAAAGTTCGTACGGCTGGACGATGCGGTTGAGAAGGGGGTGCAGATGGCGGAGGAGGGGGC
>Ga0134126_10009317_pt1 | contig 12370 bp, 10 predicted proteins | sample KB31752_FD_96881 | JGI IMG/M metagenome (GOLD analysis project Ga0134126, IMG submission 96881) | Terrestrial soil microbial communities with excess Nitrogen fertilizer from Kellogg Biological Station, Michigan, USA - KB3-175-2 | ecosystem: Environmental > Terrestrial > Soil > Unclassified ...
CGCTCGGCTATTCGGTCATCGGCATGACCAACCTGCCGGAGGCCAAGCTCGCCCGCGAGGCGGAGATTTGTTACGCCACGGTGGCGATGGTCACCGACTTCGATTGCTGGCATCCCGAGCACGACGCGGTCACCGTGCAGGACATCGTCAAAGTGCTGGTCGATAACGCCGAGCGCGCCAAGGCTCTTGTGACGCGGTTTGCGCGCGACTTCCCGCGCGAGCACGAGGCGTGCCCGATCGGGTCGGATCGCGCGCTCGACACGGCGCTGATCACCGCACCCGAGGCGCGCGATCCGGAGCTGCTGAAGAAGCTCGACGCGGTAGCTGGCCGCGTGCTCGGCCTCTGATCCTCACATCGGCGGCGGCAGATCTTTCGTGCCGACAGTGATGCGATGCGCTTCCAGCGAACCGTCGCCATTTTTGGTCGCGCCGACGACAAATATCCGCGCGTCCGGCTTGAGCTCGGCGCGGTTGCCGGGCTCCAGCGAAACGACCTTGGTGCTGGGCGTGATCTCGACAACCTTCGCGCCGCCTTTGTAGTCGACGGTGATGGTATTGCCTTCGACCTTGTTGACCTTGTTGTCGGTGACACGGCCGGGGCGTCGGCCCACCGTTCCGTTGGTCATGCTGCTTTTCGGCTTGAGATCCCAGGCGCGCGTGCCTTCGCCGGCGCCACGCATCGATTTCGGAAAGATGTGAACCTCGATCGCCTGCAACGTGCCGTCGGTCCGCGGCGTCGCCGCAGTGCCGATGTAGCTTCCCGGCTTGATGTCGGAAAGGCTCGCTTTGGCGACCGAGACGATGGCCGCATCGTCGGCCAGGCGGACGGCGGCCGTGCTGCCATCGGTCTCTTTGATGTCGATGGTATTGCCGCTAATGTTGGTGATCGTGCCCCGCAGGTTGATTGGCGCGGCAGCTAAAGCGGGCAAAGGGCTGAGCGCGAACAGTGTGGCGATCGCGGCCAGGAGTCTGGTTCGGTTTCTGTGTTGGGTCATTCAATCACTCGGCTGTCTTGAGCGCCCCCAGTCCATCGCCCGGTCATCTGGGTGCCAGACTGTGGCTTTCCTTCCGCGCCGCTCATCACAGTCGCGTGGGCGCGCGAGACGGCAGCCAGGTGCCAAGGCGTACCTGACCGAAAATGCCTGCGTTTTCCGGTATGCGCAGGCTTGTCCCGGCCAGCCATGTCTTTTACCACTGGCGGCGCCCGAACGCCGGCCGTCCGGTGTCGGTGCGGGCCCCCCGTGCCGAGCAATCAAGCAAGCGTGATCCATGGATAGTCCGACCCTTGACCTGCGCGACGCGATCCGCTCGATCCCCGACTATCCGAAAAAGGGGGTCATGTTTCGCGACATCACCACGCTGCTCGGCAATGCGCGCGCCTTCCGTCGCGCGGTCGACGAACTGGTGCAGCCCTGGGCCGGCTCCAAGATCGACAAGGTCGCCGGCATCGAGGCGCGCGGCTTCATCCTCGGCGGCGCGGTGGCGCATCAGGTATCGGCCGGCTTCGTGCCGATCCGCAAGAAGGGCAAGCTGCCCCATAAAAGGGTGAGCATGACTTACGCGCTCGAATACGGCGAGGATGTCATCGAGATGCACGCCGATGCGCTGGTCTCGGGCGAGCGCGTTGTGCTGGTCGACGATCTGATCGCCACCGGCGGCACGGCCGAGGCGGCGGTGAAGCTGCTGCGTCAACTCGGGGCTGAAGTGCTGGCCGCCTGCTTCGTCATCGACCTGCCCGAGCTCGGCGGCGCCGCGAAGCTGCGCGGCCTCGGCGTGCCGGTGCGGACGCTAATCTCGTTCGAGGGGCATTGATGGCGTGTCGTCGCCGGGTCTGTCCCGGCGACCTCGCTTAAGAGCGCAGTGTGCCCGCCTGATCGCGATGGCCGGGACGAGCCCGGCCATGACAATCGACAGTTAGCGCGCCGCCGGTGCGTTCACCGCTTCGGGCCCCACGGACCGCCAACGCCACCGCCAAGCGGCGGCTGACCCGGCAGGAACGGCTTGCCGGCGCTTTGCCCGGGCTCTGCGCCCCAGGGCCCTTGCGGCGCATTGCCCTGCTGCGGTTCGGGGCCCCACGGACCTTCCTGCGGGCCGCTTTCGATCTGGCCTTGCGGCGGCGGCGCGTCGAGCGCCAGCGGTCCCGGATCGTGCCCGCCGGCAAATTTCACCAGCGCCGCGCAGCGAGCATCGATCGACGGATGCGTGTCGAAGACGTTGGCGAAGCCGACGCGCGGATTGTCGATGCACATCTCCATGACCGCGGAATTGGCGCGCGCCAGCTCGCCGCGGCCCTCGATCTTGCGCAACGCGGTGATCATGGCGTCCGGGTTCTTGGTCAGCTCGACCGAGCCGGAATCGGCGAGGTATTCGCGCTGCCGCGACAGCGCGAAACGAATGACGATGGCGAGGACCCACGCGACCACGACCAACGCGATGGCGATGATGATGGCGACGGCCGCGCCGCCGCCTTTGCGGTCGCCATCGTCGCGCGAGCGGCGGCCGCCGAAACCGCCGTAGAAGCTTGCCTGGAAGAACAAGCGGAAGATCATCTCGCCGAAGAAGGAGATGGCGCCGGCCATCACCACGGCGATCACCAGCATGCGCACGTCGCCGTTGCGGATGTGGGTGAGCTCGTGGCCGAGCACGGCCTCGAGCTCCTGATCGTTGAGCGCGTCGATCAGGCCGCGCGTCACCGTGATCGAGTACTGCTTCGGATTGAGGCCGGTGGCGAAGGCGTTGAGCGCGTCGTCGTCGGCAATGCGCAGGGTCGGCATGGTGATGCCGCGCGAGATGCAGAGGTTCTCGAGCAGGTTATAGAGCCGCGGCTCCTCGGTGCGTGTGACCGGATGCGCGCCGGTCACCATGTCGATCATCGCCTGATGGAATTTGTAGGCGATCAAGATCCAGACGATCGCGCCGATCGTGGCGAACGGCGCCGCCTTGACGAAGTCGTAGACCGCCGCGCGCATGAGGGTGTCGATCGGCGCGTCGGGGATCGAGAACGCTTCCGCCACCAGCGCGCCGGCATAGACCAGCACGTAGACGAGCAGGAACAGCCCGATCAGCAGCGCGACCGAGCGGCGCTTGTTCGACTGGATGTGCGTGTAGAGACCGTAGGCGGCCATGGTTCAGGCTTTCACGAGCGCCCTCATGGTTCGAGACCATGAGGGCTCATGAGAGGAGAACTCATCCTGAGGAGGCCGCGTAGCGGCCGTCTTGAAGGATGAGGTCGTAGCTCATCAGAACTTTACGCTCGGCGCCTGATCGAGCGCGGCGCGCTGCTCGCCGAGATCGAAGAAGGTCTTGGCATGGAAGCCGAACATGCCGGCGAACAGAGCAGCCGGGAACTGCTGGATGCCGGTGTTGTACTCCTGCACGGCGCTGTTGAAGAACCGGCGCGAGGCGGCGAGCTTGTTCTCGATGTCGGTCAATTCCATCTGCAACTGCTGGAAGTTCTGGTTCGCCTTGAGGTCGGGATAGGCCTCGGCGACGGCGAAGAGCTGCCGCAGGGCGCCAGTCAGCATGTTTTCGGCGGCGACCTTCTGCTCGAGGCCCGGCGCGGCGACGGCGGCGTTACGCGCCTGCACCACGGCCTCGAGCGTGCCGCGCTCGTGCGCGGCGTAGCCTTTCACCGTCTCCACCAGGTTCGGAATGAGGTCGTGGCGCTGCTTGAGCTGCACGTCGATGTCGGCGAAGGCCTGATCGGTGCGCTGCCGCATGGCGACGAGGCCGTTGTAGACGCTGATCGCCCAGATGACGATCACGACGATGACGCCGAGAACGATCCAGCCGGTGACGGACATGAGAAGGGCTCCCAACTCGCGGGTTCGAGTGACGGAAAGGAACCTAGCTCAGATGAGTGGTAATGCGCCATCGACAAACGATTGCGTGGCGACCTCCGCAGAAGTCTTTGAACGCACGCAAGAAAAAAGGCCCCGAGCCGAAGCTCGGGGCCCTTTCGCCAGACGGCTATTCGGGGGGTAAGGGGGGAGCCGCCCGACTAACTGATCGTGCAGATAACCCCACCGGGACCCGTTGGTTCCTGCCGGTTCGCAAAAATCCGGAATTATTTTGGCGACTTTTGTCGTGTCAGGAGGCGGGCTTTGGAACCCGCCTCAGCTCGCTTCGCGGAAGCGCACCGCGGCTTCGAGGTCGACCGAGACGAGCTGCGACACGCCGCGCTCGGCCATGGTCACGCCGTACAGCCGGTTCATGCGCGCCATGGTGATCGGGTTATGAGTGATGATCACGAAGCGCGTCTCGGTCGACCGGGTCATCTCGTCGAGCAGGTCGCAGAAGCGCTCGACGTTGTGGTCGTCGAGCGGCGCGTCCACCTCGTCCAGCACGCAGATCGGCGCCGGATTGGTGAGGAACACCGCGAAGATCAGCGCCATGGCGGTCAGGGCCTGCTCGCCGCCCGAGAGCAGCGACAGCGTCGCCGGCTTCTTGCCGGGCGGACGGGCGAGGATTTCGAGACCGGCCTCGAGCGGGTCCTCGCTCTCGATCAGCTGCAACTCGGCGGTACCGCCGCCGAATAGCTGCGTGAACAGATGCTGGAAGTGCTTGTTCACCTGCTGGAAGGATTCGAGCAGCCGCTCGCGCGCCTCGCGGTTGAGGCTCTGGATGCCCTGGCGCAGCTTCGAGATCGCCTGCACGAGATCGTCGCGCTCGGCGGTGAGCGAGGTGTGCTGCGCCTCGACTTCCGTCAGCTCTTCCTCGGCGCGCAGGTTGACGGCGCCCAGACGCTCGCGCTCGCGGCGCAGCCGCTCGAGCGTCGCTTCGGTCTCGGCGAGATCAGGCAGGGCGTCTTCGGGTTTCAGCTCGGCCATCTCCGCGACATTGGCCGGCTCGGTCTCCAGCATGTCGTGGATCTCGCGCGCAATGTCGGTGAGGCGGCGCTTGGCGGCCTCGTGCCGCTCCTCGGCGCGCGCCAGCTCCTCGCGCGCATGGCTCGCCGCTTCCAGCGCGGCGCGGGCATCGCGATCGGCCTCGGCCTGGGCGTTCTCCGCCGCCTGCAGCCGGTCGGCGCAGGCGCGGCGGTCGGCTTCGGCCAACTGCACTTCGCTGATCAGTGCGTCGCGCTTCTCGGCGAACTGCTGCGGCGCGTTCTCCAGCTCGGCGCGGGCGGCCCGCGCCTCGGCGCTGCGGCTCTCGAGCGTGGCAATCTGGGCGGTGGCGCCGTCGCGGCGCTGCATCGAGGCGGTCTTGTCGGCCTCGAGCGCCTTGAGGCGGCGGTCGGCGAGTTCGGCCTCACGCACGATCGCCTGCTGTTCGGCGCGCACGTCGGCGAGGACGGCGCGCCTGCCGGTGATGTCCTCGCGGACGGTGGTGAGTTCGGCTTCGAGATCGGCGGCGGGCGCGAGCGCGGCGAGCGCAGCTTCCGCCTCGGCGCGGGCGCCGGCGGCCTCGTCGCGCGTGGTGGTGAGGCGCGTGCGCGCTTCTTCCAGCGCCGACACGCGCGCGGCATTGCGGTTGGCTTCGCGCTCGGCCGCTTCGTGCTTGTCGCGGGCGGCATTGAGCTCGCGCTGGCGCTCGCGCGCAGCATTGCGTGCCTCGGTCTCGGCCGTCGCGGCGGTGCGCAGCGTACCTTCGGCGGCTTCCTTCTGCTGACGCGCGCCATCGAGCTCAGCGCGGGCCAACTGCAGCTCGGATTCGATCTCGGCGAGGCGGGCGCGCTCGGCCAGCCGACGGGCAGCCCCCGACGGCGCATGCGCGGCGGCGGCGAAGCCGTCCCAGCGCCACAGATCGCCTTCGGCGGAGACGAGGCGCTGGCCAGGCTTGAGCAGCGGCACCAGCCGCACCGCCTCGGCGCGGTCGACTACGCCGATCTGGCTCAAACGCCGGGTCAGTTCGGCCGGCGCCTGCACGTGCTTCGACAGCGGTTCGACGCCTTCCGGCAGCGCCGGATCGGTGGGATCGATGGCTGAGCCCATCCAGCGCATCGGCGCCGACGGATCGGCCGGCGCGTCGAGATCGTCGCCCAGCGCGGCGCCGAGCGCCTTCTCGTAGCCCTTGCCGACCGAGATGTGGTCCATCACCGGCGGCCACAGGTTCTTGGTTTCGACCGCCAGCACCTTGGACAAGGTCTTGGCTTCGGTCTCGAGCCGCTGTACGCGGCGCTCGGCCTCGGCGAGCGGGTTGCGCGCGGCCTCCAGTTTCGCCCGCGCGGCGGCGTGCGCGATCTCGGCGTCGACCGCCGCAGTCTCGGCGGCAGCGACCGCCTGCTGCACGGCCTCGACCGCGGCGGCGAGCGCCGCGAGGTCGGGACCGTCGGTGCCTTTAAGGCCTTCGAGTTCGCGCTCGATGCCGGCGATCTCGTTGTCGGCGCGGGCGGCGCGCGCGCTGTGATCGCGCACCGCGCCTTCGAGCTGGTTGCGCTGCGCGGTCAGCGCCGCGAGCTTCGACGTGATCTCGGAGAAGATCTTCTCGGCGGCGGTCAGCGCCTGATCGGCTTCCGCCACCTTGACGTCGACGCCGGAGCGGCGGCCGGCATTGGCGTGTGCTTCCGCGCGGATCGTCTCTTCCTCGGCGACGATGCGGGCGATGGCGGCGTCCGCGTCGGCGGCGAGCTGACGCTCGCGCTCGCTGTCGGCGGCGAACTGGATGAGCCGCTTGTCGAGCTCGGCGATACGGTCCCTGGCGCGCTGCTCCTCGCGATCGAGATCGGCGAGCGCCAGATTGAGACGATGCAGCGCGGCGCCGGCGGCGGCTTCGGCCTCGCGCAGCTCCGGCAGGGACGTGGCGGCAAGCGCCTGCCGCTTCGAGGCTTCGACCTCGGCCTCGGTGCGCGCGGCGACCTCGCGCACGCACAGATCCTTGGCCGTCTCGGCCTCGGTGACCTCGATCGCCGCCGCGGTCCACCGCAGGTGATAGAGTGTGGCCTCTGCCTTGCGCACCTGTGCCGATACGGTGCGATAGCGCACCGCCTGCCGCGCCTGCTTCTTCAAGGCGTCCATCTGCGCGGCGAGCTGGCCGATTACGTCCTCGGCGCGCAGCAGGTTGGCTTCCGCAGCCTTGAGCCGCAACTCGGCCTCGTGGCGGCGGGCGTGCAGGCCGGAAATGCCGGCGGCTTCTTCCAGCACGCGGCGGCGCTGCTCGGGCTTGGCCTGGATGATCTCGCCGATGCGGCCCTGATGCACCAGCGCCGGCGAACGCGCGCCGGTCGAGGCGTCGGCGAACAGGATCTGGACGTCGCGGGCGCGCACGTCGCGGCCGTTGATGCGATAGTTGGAGCCTGACTCGCGCTCGATGCGGCGCGCGATCTCCAGCATATCGGTGTCGTTGAAGGCCGCCGGCGCGCCGCGATCGGCATTGTCGATCGTCATCGCAACTTCGGCGTTGTTCCGCGCCGGGCGCGAGGTGTTGCCGGAGAAGATCACGTCGTCCATCGACGATGCGCGCATGGACTTGTAGGACGACTCGCCCATGACCCAGCGCAGCGCTTCGACGAGATTGGACTTGCCGCAGCCGTTCGGACCGACCACGCCGGTGAGGCCGGGCTCGATCAGGAAATCGGTCGGTTCCACGAACGACTTGAAGCCGAGGAGGCGCAGCCGGGTGAGCTTCATACGTCTACTTCTCTTGAATCGTCTGGCGGGCTCCGGCGGGAAACGGCCGGAGGCGGTGCCGCACGTCGCAGTGAACAGAAGTGCGTGCTTTTCCGGCCTTGGCCGGTTGCACGGCTATCGCTGTACCGCATTGCCCGGGAGAATGAACAGCCCGCAGGCCGTCGGCAACAGCGGCGCACGAATCGCACGTGGTTTTCCAGATATTTCCGGGAGAGAGGCGGCGAAATTGCGGCGGTAGCGGGCGAGGGCGCTTGAAAACGCCGGAAAATGGGCGAAAACGCGCACCGCGGGCGGCTGCCCAGGCTAATTGCAAATCGCGACGGGAATAATGCTTGGGATAGCGCTCCGGCCGGCTTGCGTTGGCCGACACCAGGAGCCTCGGTGCGAGTCGATCACCGTGCCTGTCCGACGCGAAGAGCTGCCACAGGCACTGCCGACTCCCTCTCCCCATTGGGGAGAGGGTTGGGGTGAGGGGGTTCCTGACTCTTGTGCTTTGTAACCCCTCACCCGCCGCACGTAGTGCGGCGACCTCTCCCTATGGGAGAGGTGAAGCGAGTGTGCGGAGACGCCGGAAGCGACTCAGCCCTTCTTCGCGACCAGCGGGTCGATGATCTTGGCCATGTCGTCGATCGTGACGGCGCCGACCGTGCGCTTGCCGTTGATGAAGAAGGTCGGCGTCGAGTCGACCTGGAATTCCTTGATGCCGCGCTGGCGCACGTCCTCGATGCCGGTCAGGAGCTTCTGGTTCGCGAGGCACTCGTCGAATGACTTCTCGGTGAAGCCGGCCTGCTTGGCGATCGCCATCAGCGGCGGGATCGGCTTCTCGACCGCCCATGTCTGCTGCTGCGCGAACATCGTGTCGATCATCGCGTAATACTTCGCCGAGTCGAGTTCGCCGGCGCAGCGCGCCAGCATGAAGGCGGCGGCGGCGAGATTGTCGAGCGGGAATTCGCGGAAGATGTAGCGCACCTTGCCGGTGTCGATGTAGCGCTTCTTCAGTTCCGGGAACGTGGTCTCCTGGAAATGGGCGCAATGCGGGCAGGTCATCGAGGCATATTCGACGATGGTCACCGGCGCGTCGGCCTTGCCCATGACCATGTCGGGCAGCGCGCCCGGCTTCATCAGGTCCGACATCGGCACCTGCTCCGGCGGCGCCGCGGCGGCGAAGGAGAACGGGATGGCGCTGAGCATCGTCGAGGCCAGCATCACCGCGGCGGTATGCCGGCAGAAGTCGCGTCGGTTGATCTGCAAGGAGAACTCCTGAAATACGGGGCCCGGTTCCGGTCGCCTTTGCCCTAGCTGGACTGGACAATTGTGGCAATGGCGGGCCGCTCGGCCAAGGTGGCCGGCCGCCTCACTTTCGTTTGATGGCGGCGCCGAGCCGGCCGAGCGCCTCGCGCAGCGGCTCGTCCTTGATGTCGGGCAAGGTTTCGGCGACCTGCGCGACGGCCACCGGATCGAGCGTAGGACGCCGGGCGGGCGCAGCGCGCCGGCGCAGCGGCGCCTGGCGGAGCGCGATGCGGCCGATCGCCTGCCAGCCGAAGAAGCGGTTCACCCGTTCCAGGATGACGGCCGATTGATGCTGGATTTCCAGCGCCGCCGGACCTTCGACCCGGAGGATGAGGGTGGCGGGGTCCGGCTGCTCCTCGCGTCCGGTCGGGCGCGGCCAGTTGATCTTCAAGGGCTCGCTCGAGGCGGCGATCTCACGCCCGACGATGTCGGCCCAGCGCGACAGGATCTCGGCCGAGGCAAAACCCTGCGTCTTCAGCACGCCCGATAGGGTCGGCGCCAGAAGTTCGGACAGCGGCCGGGGAAAACTGCGGGCGGGCTTGCTCATGCTGGGGCCAATCGTGTCATCGTCGGCGCATGACCGTAGCAGCCCGTTCGTCTGCGCGAAAGAAAGGCCTCGACGCGCCCGATCCCGCGGCGCTGCTCGCCTGGTACGACCGCCACGCGCGCATACTGCCGTGGCGGGCGCGGCGTGGCGCGCGCACCGCGCCGTACCGCGTCTGGCTGTCGGAGATCATGCTGCAGCAGACGACCGTGAAGGCGGTTGCACCCTATTACGCGCGGTTCCTCGACAAGTGGCCGACGGTCGAAGCGCTCGCCGCCGCCACGCTCGACGACGTGCTGCGCGCCTGGGCCGGGCTCGGCTATTACGCCCGGGCGCGCAATCTGCACGCCTGCGCGATAGCAGTGGTGGAACGGCACGGCGGCGTGTTCCCTGAGACGCTCGACGATCTGCGGGCGCTGCCCGGTATCGGCGACTACACCGCGGCGGCGGTCGCCGCGATCGCCTTCGATGCGCCGGCGGTGCCGGTCGATGGCAATGTCGAGCGCGTGGTGACGCGGCTCTACGCCGTCGAAGAGGAATTGCCGGCGGCGAAGCCGCGTATCAAGGAACTGGCGGCGTCGCTGCTGCCGCCGCGCCGCGCCGGCGATTTCGCGCAGGCCTTGATGGATCTCGGCGCCACCATCTGTACGCCGAAGAAGCCCGCCTGCGTACTGTGCCCGTGGAGCGAGGCCTGTGTTGCGCGCGCGCGCGGCGAGCAGGAGCTTTACCCGCGCAAGGCGCCGAAGCGGGAAGGGCGGCTGCGCCGCGGCTGCGCCTTCGTTGCGCTGCGCGCCGATGGCTCGGTGCTGCTGCGCACGCGGCCGGACAAGGGCCTGCTGGCGAAGATGACGGAAGTGCCGGGTAGCGCCTGGACGCACGATTTCAATGTTGCGGACGCGGAGGACGCTGCGCCGCTCGCGGCCAAATGGCGCCGCCTGCGCGGCGTGGTGCGCCACGTGTTCACGCATTTCCCGCTGGAACTGACCGTATTCGTGGCGCAAGTGCCACGCGCGACGAAAGCGCCAAAGGGCGCGCGCTGGGTCAAGCTCGACGCCGCCGGCGACGAGGCGCTGCCGAACGTCATGCGCAAGGTGCTTGCGCATGCGCTCGACAGCGCGCCATCAGAGTAAGTCTCAGATCGCCGGGATGCCGGCCGCGGCGACGAGCACCGCGTTCTCAGCCTGCTCGATACGGCCGGGCCGCTTCGCCTCGCGCTTCTTCTGCGCGGCCAGCGCCTTCTTGTTGATCTTGCGCACCGCGATGCCGCTGAGCTTCTTGTCGGTCGCCTTCTCCTCCTTGAGGTTCATGGCGAGCAGCTTGGCGACCGAGGTGTGCCCGAGCAGCTTCGCCCAGGCGACCAAAGTGCCGTATCGCGTCATCTCGTAGTGTTCGACCGCCTGCGCCGCCGCGATCAGCGCCGCGTTGAGCACCACCTTGTCGTCGATCTCGCCGGCGATCTCGTTGGCCTCGTCGATGATGCCGTCGATGGCCGGGCACTTCGTGCCCTGCGGCTTCTGCTTCAGCGCCTTGAAGGCGCGGTCGAGGCGTTTGATCTGCCCCTTGGTCTGGCGCAGGTGCATGTTGAAGCTCTTCTTGAGCTCGGCATCGGACGCCTTTGCCACCATGTCCGGCAGCGCCTTCGCGATCTGATGTTCGGCGTAATAGATGTCCTGCAGTGTGTGCAGGAACAGGTCGTCGATGCTCTGGATGTCGGGTGAGAACCAGCCCATGTGTCGCCTCCTGGAAGTTCCGCTGCAGCTTTAAGCCGGAAGCCCGGCACGGGTTCCCAAAGGGCGCGAAGATCGCTAGGGAAATGACGACCCGTTTGTCTTTCGACACAGAGGAAACGCATGAGCATCCAGCGGATCGAGCCCGGCGCCCGCATGAGCAAGGCCGTGGTGCATGGCGACACCGTCTATCTCGCCGGCATCGTCGCCGACGCCGCCAAGGGCAAGAGCGTCACCGAGCAGACCAGGGACATTCTCGGCCAGATCGACGGCCTGCTGGCCAAGGCCGGCAGCGACAAGTCGAAGGTGCTGACGGCCACCATCTACATCACCGACATGGCGAATTTCGCCGAGATGAACGCGGTGTGGGACAAGTGGGTGTCGGCCGGCAATACGCCGGCGCGCGCCACCGTCGAGGCCGGCCTCGCCGCCGCCGACTACAAGGTCGAGATTATGGTGGTGGCGGCCAAGTGACCGCTTGCGGTCATCCCCGCGAAAGCGGGGATCGCGACAGCTGTTGACGCGGAGCGGGTATCTCCATGACGTTCGATTTTGCCCCGCTGGTGCCGGCCGGCGCACCGCCGCCGGCGGCGCGCTGGACCGGCTCGGCGAAGTTCAACTTCACCGGCGGCAACAACGATGCCGACGCCGTGCCGCTCGACGGCCTGATGGCGGCGGCACAGGCGGTGCTGGCGCGCGAGGGCCGCTCGCTGTCGCATTACGGCCTGGCGAGCGGGCCGCAGGGCTATCGGCCGCTGCGCGACTTCCTCGCCGCGAAGTTGAAGCGCGACGCCGGCATGGCGTGCACGGCCGACGATATCCTCATCGTCTCCGGCTCGCTGCAGGCGCTCGACCTGGTTAACGGCGCGCTGTTGGGGCGCGGCGACACGGTGATCTGCGAGCGCGACAATTATCAGGGCACGCTGACGCGCTATCAGCGTCTCGGCGTCACCGCCGTCGGCATCCCGCTCGATGAGCACGGGATGCGCATCGACGCGCTGGAAGCGGCGCTTGCCGAATTGAAGCGCCAGGGCGTGCGGCCGAAGTTCATCTACACCATCCCGACGGTGCAGAACCCGACCGGGACGATCCTGCCCAAGGAGCGCCGCGTCGCGCTGCTGAAGCTCGCCGACGAGTACGGCGTGCCGATCGTCGAGGACGACTGCTACGCCGACCTGATCTGGAGCGGCAACCGGCCGCCCGCGCTCTACGCCATGAGCAAGTCGGAGGACGTGATCCAC
>Ga0134126_10009318_pt1 | contig 12369 bp, 9 predicted proteins | sample KB31752_FD_96881 | JGI IMG/M metagenome (GOLD analysis project Ga0134126, IMG submission 96881) | Terrestrial soil microbial communities with excess Nitrogen fertilizer from Kellogg Biological Station, Michigan, USA - KB3-175-2 | ecosystem: Environmental > Terrestrial > Soil > Unclassified ...
TCGAGCGCCGCGATCTCGCGCTCGAGCACCGCGCGGCATCCCGCGTACTCGTCGCGCAGATAGATATAGACATCCGCGATGCCAACCGCCCACGCCGCGATCAACACGCCTTCGAGGAAGCGATGCGGGTCGCACTCCAGGTAATAGCGATCCTTGAACGTGCCCGGCTCGCCTTCGTCGATGTTCACGGCCATCAGCCGCGGGGCGGGCTCGGCACGTACGATCTTCCATTTCCTGCCGGCCGGAAAGCCGGCGCCGCCCAAGCCCCGCAGGCCGGATTCTTCCAGCGCCGCGATGACCGCGTCGACCGTGCGCTCGCCGCCGACGCAGGCGGCGACCGTGCGATAGCCGCCTTCGGCGCGATACGCGCCGAGGCCGACATACGGCGGCGGCTCGGCCTCGATCCGCCGGCCTGCAATCGCCGCGGCGATCTTTTCCGGCGTCGCCTCGTCGACCGGGTGCCGGCCGACGACCGCGGCCGGCGCATGCTCGCAGCGTCCGATGCACGGCGCCCCGATCACGCGCACCCCCGGGGCGCCCGCCTCACGCAGCGCCGCGAGCAGCGCATCGGCGCCCGCCATCTGGCAGGACAGCGTTTCGCACACGCGAACGGTCAACGCCGGCGGCGGCGCCTCGCCGTCGGCGACGACGTCGAAGTGGTGATAGAAGGTCGCGACCTCGTATACCTCGGTCCGCGCGAGCTTCATTTCCTCGGCCAGCGCGACGATGTGCGCGCCGGAGATATGGCCGTAACGGTCCTGGATCCTGTGCAGGAACTCGATCAGCAGGTCGCGCCGGCGCGGCGCTTCGCCAAGCAATGCGCGGATGTCGGCCAGCGCCTGCGGCTCGACCGGCCGGCCCTTCGGATGCGCGCGCGCACGACGCTTCCTGTCCAGCCCGGAAATATCGACGACCGACTGCTCGTTCATCGTCCTTCGCCCGCGCCGGTGCCGCTCATGGCGATCGTCATGGCGTCAATCGAGAAAATCGCAATGCTTTTCGACGTAGGCGGCGAGGTCGAGCGAGTGCTGGCGCACCAGCCGCTCGGCGAGCTCGGTGTCCCGCTTTTCCAGCGCTTCGATGATGCGCATGTGATCGATGATCGAGCGCGAGGCCCGGTCCCGTTGCGAAATGGTCATGCGGCGTATCGCGCGAACATGGAGAAACAGGTCGTCGATCGTCTTGCCCATCAGGTGCGATCCCGACAGGCGGATGATCGCCTGGTGGAACGCGATGTTGGCGTCCGAGTATTCGTTGATGTGCTCGGCCGGCGTCGAGTTCCGGAATTCGTCGAACATGTGCCGCAGCGCGCCGATGTCCTGGTCCGAGGCGTTGAGCGTCGCCAGCCGTGCCGCCATGCTTTCCAGCGCCGCCCACATTTCGATCATCTCGATGATCTGCTTCTTGGTCTTGCGCACGATGAACACGCCGCGCCGCGGCACCGTGCGCAGGAAGCCTTCCTGCTCGAGCAGCGTCATCGCCTCGCGGATCGGCGTGCGGCTGACGCCCAGCGCCTGGGACAGCTGCCGCTCGTCCAGCCGCAGCTCTTCGCGATGCGCGTAGATGTCGGCGTCCATGATGGCCTGCTTGAGCGCCGAGTACGCCTGGTCGCGAAAGCTGACGTTGGTGTTGATCGGCTGCAAGGCCAGCGTGCGCGCCGCCGGCTGCAGGGGTGCTGCCGGCCGGCGCCGCTGGGGCTTGATGGCCTTTGTCGACAGTTCGATGCCTGCTGCCATGGACTCTTCCGCTTCTGCCGCGACCAGCCGGGAACGCCCTTGGGGGCAGGAGCCCGGCCCCCTGCCCCGGGGCCTCCGCCCTGCCGCGGCCCGACTTTTCGGGCCGGCGATCCGCTGCCCGAAACCCGGTTGACTTTCGCTGATATACTGCATACGTTATGCCGAATATCTAAAAAAAGCCAGCCTGTCCGCACCCGGAGCCCGCCATGCTAGACACCACCGCGAAGCCCGCAGCAAAGCCGGCGGCCACGGCCGCCGAGGAAACGTCGAAGGCCATGGGCAGCGACGCCGGTGTCGCTTCCGCCGGCCAGGAGACCGACGGCTTTCAGTTGGTCATCGATGCTTTCAAGCTCAACGGCATCGATACGATCTTCGGCCTGCCCGGCATACCGATCACCGACCTGACGCGCCGGCTGCAGGCCTCGGGGCTGCGCGTGATCTCGTTCCGCCATGAGCAGAACGCCGGCTATGCCGCGTCGATCGCCGGCTTCATGACGGGCAAGCCGGGCGTCTGCCTGACGGTCTCGGCCCCCGGGTTTCTCAATGGCCTCACGGCGCTCGCCAACGCCACCACCAACTGCTTCCCGATGATCCTCGTCAGCGGCTCGAGCGAGCGCGAGATCGTCGACCTGCAGCAGGGCGACTACGAGGAAATGGACCAGCTCGCCATCGCCCGACCGCACGCCAAGGCCGCGTTCCGGGTCTTGCACGCCGAGGACATCGGCGTGGGCGTGGCGCGCGCCATCCGCGCGGCGGTCTCGGGGCGTCCCGGTGGCGTCTATCTCGACCTCCCGGCCAAGCTGTTCCCGCAGACGATCGACGCCGAAAAAGGAAAGAACTCGCTGATCAAGGTCGTCGACCCGGCGCCGCGCCAGATCCCGGCGCCGGACGCGGTGCAGCGCGCGCTCGAACTGCTCAAGAGCGCCAAGCGGCCGCTGATCATTCTCGGCAAGGGTGCCGCCTACGCGCAGGCCGATGCGGATATTCGCGCGCTGGTGGAAAAGACCGGCATCCCGTACCTGCCGATGTCGATGGCCAAGGGTCTGCTGCCCGACACGCACGAGCAATCCGCATCGGCCGCGCGCTCCTATGTGCTGCCGATAGCCGACGTCGTCATGCTGGTCGGGGCGCGGCTCAACTGGCTGCTGTCGCAGGGCAAGGGCAAAACATGGGGCGGCGACACCGCCAAGGCCTGGGGCGGCCAGAAGTTCATCCAGATCGACATCTCGCCGCAGGAAGCCGACAGCAACGTCCGGGTCGACGCGCCGGTCGTCGGAGACATCGGTTCGTGCGTGTCGGCGATGCTCGCCGGCATCGGCCCGAACTGGCCGAAGCCGCCCGTCGAGTGGCTCGAGGCGATTGCGGAGCGCAGGACCAGAAACGTGGCGAAGATGGCGGACGCGCTGGCGGCGAATCCCAAGCCGATGAACTTTCACAGCGCGCTCAACGTCGTGCGCGACATCGTCAAGGCGAACCCGGACGCCATTCTCGTCAACGAGGGCGCGAACGCGCTCGACTTCACGCGCAGCATCGTCGACATGTACAAGCCGCGGAAGCGCCTGGACGTCGGTACGTGGGGCGTGATGGGCATCGGCATGGGCTTTTCGATCGCGGCGGCCGTCGTCAGCGGGGAGCAGGTGATCGCGGTCGAGGGCGACAGCGCCTTCGGTTTTTCCGGCATGGAAGTCGAGACGATCTGCCGCTACCAGCTGCCGGTCTGCGTCGTGATCCTGAACAACAACGGCGTCTATCGCGGGGACGAAGTCAATCCCACCGGTGGGCCCGACCCGTCGCCGCTGGTGTTCGTCAAGGGCGCGCGTTACGAAAAGCTGATGGAGGCTTTCGGCGGCATCGGTGTGATGGCCACGACGCCGGCCGAGCTCCGTAGCGCGATGGAAGAAGCGATCCGCTCGCGCCAGCCCACCCTCATCAACGCGATCATCGATGAGAAGGCGGGGACCGAAAGCGGCCGCATCACCAGTTTGAATCCCTCGGCGAAGAAGAAGTCGTGACGAACGCCGCGTTCGAGCGTCGTCGGAACTATGTATTGAACCCAGGCCGCTGCGAGGCGCCGGCGCTCAACGGGCGGACCGCGTTCGAGCGTCATCGGAATTGCATTTCGACTTCAGGCTAATGCGACGCGCCGACGCTCAACGGGCGGACCGCGTTGGAGCGTCGTCGGAATTGTGTTTTTGGCTTCGGCCACTGTTTGACGCGCCGACGCTCAACGCGGCTTTGAATTGATAATTGCATCGGAGCAGCAACGACCATGAGCAAGGCGCTCGACGGAGTTCGTATCCTTGATTTCACCCACGTGCAATCGGGCCCGACCTGCACGCAGCTTCTGGCCTGGATGGGCGCCGACGTCATCAAGGTCGAGCGGGCCGGCGAGGGCGACATCACGCGCGGGCAGCTGCGCGACATCCCCGGCGTGGACAGCCTGTACTTCACGATGCTCAACCACAACAAGCGCTCGATCACCGTCGACGCCAAGCATCCGCAGGGCAAGGAAGTGCTTGAGGCGCTGGTGAAGAAATGCGACGTGCTGGTCGAGAACTTCGCGCCGGGCGCGCTCGACCGGATGGGCTTCACCTGGGAGCGCATCCAGCAGCTGAATCCCGCCATGATCGTCGCCTCGGTCAAGGGCTTCGGCCCCGGACCGTACGAGGACTGCAAGGTCTATGAAAATGTCGCGCAATGCGCCGGCGGATCGGCGTCGACGACCGGCTTCGACGACGGCCCGCCGCTGGTGACCGGCGCGCAGATCGGCGACTCGGGCACCGGCCTGCACCTCGCGCTCGGCATCGTCGCGGCGCTGTATCAGCGCAAGACCACCGGGCGCGGCCAGCGCGTTCTCGCGGCGATGCAGGACGGGGTGCTGAACCTGTGCCGGGTGAAGCTGCGCGACCAGCAGCGGCTGGACCGCACGCACGTGATGGAGGAATACCCGCAGTATCCGAACGGCACATTCGGCGACGCGGTGCCGCGGGCCGGCAACGCATCCGGCGGCGGCCAGCCGGGCTGGATCCTCAAATGCAAAGGCTGGGAAACCGACCCCAACGCATACATCTACTTCATCACGCAGGCGCCGGTGTGGAAAGACATCTGCGAGGTCATCGGTCGCGAGGAATGGCTGACCGATCCGCGCTACGCGACTCCCAAGGCGCGCCTTCCGCACCTGATGGAAATCTTCGGACAGATCGAGGAATGGACGAAGACCAAGACCAAGTTCGAAGCGATGGACATCCTCAACAAGCACGATATTCCCTGCGGCCCGATCCTGTCGATGAAGGAAATCGCCGAAGAGCCGTCGCTGCGCAAGACTGGGACCGTCGTCGAAGTCGATCATCCAACACGCGGCAAGTACTTGAGCGTGGGCAACCCGATCAAGATGTCCGACAGCCCGACCGAGGTGAAGCGTTCGCCGCTGCTGGGCGAGCACACCGACGAGGTACTGGCCGAGCTCGGCTACGACAAGGACCGGATCGAGGCGCTCCGCGCCGCGAAAGCGATCTAGAGCGGGGCGGCGCTTCGCGCGCCGATGCGATAACCACGTACGACGGAGGAGCAAGCGATGGCGAATAACAAGACGGCAGTCCGGCAGATCCTTGACAAGGTGAAGGCGGAAGGCCGCACCTCGCTTACGGCGCCCGAGGGCAAGCTCGTCTGCGACGCGTACGGCATCCCGGTGCCGAAGGAAGGCGTGGCGACGTCGGCCGCCGAAGCGACGAAGCTCGCCTCGGGAATCGGGTTCCCCGTGGTGATGAAGATCGTCTCGCCGGAAATCCTGCACAAGACCGAGGCCGGCGGCGTTCTGGTCGGCGTGAAGACCGTCGACGAGGTCGACAAGGGCTTCGCGACGATCATGGCCAATGCCAAGAAGTACGATCCGAACGCCCATTTGCTCGGCGTCCAGATCCAGCAGATGCTGCAGGGCGGGCAGGAAGTGATCGTCGGCGCGGTGACCGACCCTTCGTTCGGCAAGCTGGTCGCGTTCGGCCTGGGCGGCATCCTGGTCGAGGTGCTGAAGGACATCACGTTTCGCCTGGCGCCGGCGTCTAAGGAGGATGCACTGTCGATGCTCGACGGCATTGCGGCGGCTGAAATCCTCAAGGGCGTGCGCGGCGCCGATCCAGTCAACCGCGACGCGCTCGCGGCATTGATCCAGAACGTCTCGCAGCTGGTCGCCGATTTCCCCGAGATCGCCGAGATGGATCTGAACCCGGTGTTCGCCAGCAAGAGCGGCGCGATCGCCGCCGATGTACGCATCGTCGTCGATTTCAGCCCGGCGCCCCCGCGCTTCCGGCCCAGCCATGACGACATCGTGCGCGACATGAACCGCATCATGAAGCCCGACGCGGTGGCGGTGATCGGCGCATCGAGCGAGGAAGGCAAGATCGGCAACTCGGTGATGAAGAATCTGATCAACGGCGGCTACCAGGGCGAGATCTATCCGATCAATCCGTCCGCCGCCGAGATCATGGGGCGGAAGGCGTACAAGAGCGTCAAGGACGTTGCGGGCAAGATCGACGTCGCGGTGTTCGCGATACCGGCGAAGTTCGTCGCGCAGGCGCTGATCGAGGTCGGAGAGAAGAAGATTCCCGGCGCGGTGCTGATCCCGTCGGGTTTCGCCGAGACCGGCAACGTCGAAGGACAGAAGGAGATACAGGACATCGGCCGCAAGTACGGCGTGCGGCTGATGGGCCCGAACATCTACGGCTTCTATTACACGTGGAAGAACCTGTGCGCGACGTTCTGCACCGCTTACGACGTCAAGGGACACGCGGCGCTGTCGTCGCAGTCGGGCGGCATCGGCATGGCGATCATCGGCTTCTCGCGCTCGGCCAAGATGGGCGTGTCGGCGATCGTGGGACTGGGCAACAAATCGGACATCGACGAGGACGACCTGCTGACGTTCTTCGAGCAGGATGAAAACACCCACATCATCGTCCAGCATTGCGAGGACCTGAAGGACGGCCGCGCGTTCGCCGAGGTCGCCAAGCGGGTATCGAAAAAGAAGCCGGTCGTCGTCCTCAAGGCGGGCCGCACGAGCATGGGCGCGCGCGCCGCGAGCTCGCACACCGGTGCGCTCGCCGGCAACGACAAGATCTACGAAGACGTATTGAAGCAGTCGGGCGTCATCCGCGCCAAGGCGCTGCGCGACATGCTGGAGATGGCGCGCGCGATCCCCAAGCTGCCGACCCCGAAGGGCGAGAATGTGCTGATCATCACCGGCGCCGGCGGCTCGGGTGTCCTGCTGTCCGACGCCTGCGTGCTCAACGGCCTCAACCTGATGGCGATGCCGCCCGATCTGGATGCGGCGTTCCGCAAGTTCATTCCGCCGTTCGGCGCGGCCGGGAACCCGGTCGACATCACCGGCGGCGAGCCGCCGAAGACGTACCAGAACACGGTGCGCCTGGGCCTCGAGGACCCGCGCATCCATGCGCTTATCCTCGGCTACTGGCACACGATCGTGACGCCGCCGATGGTGTTCGCCAACAAGATGGTCGAAGTCATCGACGAAATGCGCGCCAAGGGCATACATAAGCCGGTGGTCGCGTCGCTTGCCGGCGACGTCCAGGTCGAAGAAGCCGCGGAGTTCCTGTTCGATCACGGCATCCCCGCGTATCCGTACACGACCGAGACGCCGGTGATGGTGCTCGGCGCCAAGTACCAGTGGGCACGCGGCGCCGGTCTGATCTGAGGGCCGGCTTGGACGACAGCACTTCGCCAGGTTCGCCGCCGAGGCCCGCATGATCCATCATCTGGCCAGCCCCGCCTTCTGGGTCGCGCTCGGCGAAATCATCATGGTCAATATCGTCCTGTCCGGGGACAACGCGGTCGTGATCGCGCTGGCCGCGCGATCGTTGCCGCCGCGGCAGCAGAAGCAGGCGATCATCTGGGGCAGCGTCGCGGCGACCGTGATTCTGGTGGTGCTGACGATCGTCGCGGCCGAAATTTTCGAACTGCCCTACCTGCGACTGGTCGGCAGTCTGTTGCTGTTCTGGATCGCGGTGCAACTGCTGCTTCCCGGAGACCAGGAGGAAGACGGTGTCAAAAGCGGCAAGACCGCGTGGTCGGCGATGCGCACGATCCTGATCGCCGACCTGATCATGAGCACCGACAACGTCATCGGCGTCGCCGCGACGGCCAAGGGCGACCTCGTACTGCTGATGCTCGGACTCGGGATCAGCGTTCCGGTGGTCGTTTTCGGCAGCACGATCGTCATGAAGCTCATCGGCAGGTTTCCGATCATCATTACCCTTGGCGCGGCGTTGCTGGGCTGGGTCGCGGGCGACATGCTGGACAGTGATCCGGTCCTGGTCGGCTGGATCGCTGCGCACCTGCCCTGGCTCCAGTTCACGCTGCCGCTGGTGGGAGAGATAAGCTGGAGCCAGATCGTCGGCGCGCTGGTCGTCGTCACGATCGGCAAACTGCTGGCCGCGCGCACGGCGCGGGCGGAACGCAAGCCGATCGACCTGGCCGCGGGCGTGCGGCAGAGCCGCTCGCACTGATCGCGGACGCGCCGGAGACGGCCCAATGCTGAAGATCCTGGCACTGGTCGACGGTTCGAAATCCTCGAGCCGCGCCGTGCGTTACGTCATCGCAATGTCAGCTGCCTGCAAGGACATGCCCGACATCCATCTGTTGAACGTACAGTTGCCGGTCGCGCCGGGAATCGTGGCGCGCCACGTGCGCCGCGGCGATCTGGATGCCTACTATCACGACGAAGGTATGGCCGCGCTGGCGCCGGCACGCAAGCTGCTCGACAAGGCGGGCGTTCCGCATGCCTTGCATATCGGTGTAGGCGAGGTCGGTGAAACCGTGGCAAAGTACGTCAAGAAGCTCGCGGCACAGCAGATCGCGATGGGCACCCGCGGACTCGGTCCCATGGCGGGTATGCTGCTCGGCTCGGTCACGGCCAAGGTCGTGCAGGCGGTCAACGTTCCGGTCGTGCTGGTGAAATAGAACGTAAGTCGTTGCGTGGATCCATTTTCAACGGTTTGGCAGGATCATTACAAGAAGCTCGCCGACAGCGGGCAGGTTGTCAGGGAACTACAGCCACTTTAGGAGGTGACATGAAGATTCATCAACTCTCGACGTTGCGGACGGCGCTGTACGCGTTGGTCGCCGGTGCCGTCGCGGCAGCCGTCCCGTTTTCGGCAGCCGCGTGGGAACCTGCCAAGCCTGTCCAGTTCATCGTGCCAGCCGGAACTGGCGGCGGTGCCGACCAGATGGCACGCTTCATTCAGGGGGTGGCAAGCAAGCACCAGCTGATGAAGCAGCCGTTCATCGTCGTCAACGAATCGGGCGGCGCCGGCGCGCAGGGCTTCCTCGACGTCAAGGACAGCAAGGGCGATCCGGAAAAGATCGTCATCACGCTGTCCAATCTGTTCACGACGCCGTTGGCGACCGGCGTGCCGTTCAGCTGGCGCGATCTGACGCCGGTCGCAATGCTTGCGCTCGACGAATTCGTCCTGTGGGTCAATGCCGATACGCCGTACAAGACGGCCAAGCAGTACATCGACGCAGTCAAGGCGGCGCCCAACAAGTTCAAGATGGGTGGCACCGGATCGAAGCAGGAAGACCAGATCATCACGGCGCAGATCGAGCAGGCCAATCCCGGCGTCAAGTTCATCTACATTCCTTTGAAGGGCGGCGGCGACGTCGCCGTGCAGCTGGTCGGCGGCCATATCGATTCGTCGGTCAACAATCCGATCGAGGCGGTGGCCCAGTGGCGCGCCGGCAAGCTGCGTCCGCTCTGCGTGTTCGATGCGCAGCGGATGCCGTACAAGGAAAAAGTCACCGCCGACATGTCGTGGAATGACATCCCGACCTGCAAGGAATCCGGCCTCCCGGTCGAGTACACGATGCTGCGCGGCATTTTCATGCCGGCCGGCGTCAGCAAGGATCAGGTCGACTTCTACGTCGACTTGTTCAAGAAGGTTCGGGCGACGCCCGACTGGAAGGCGTTCAGCGAGCAGGCCGCGTTCAACCAGTCGTTCATGAGCGGTCCGGAGTACACCAAGTGGGTGGAACAGGCCGAAACGATGCACAAAGGACTGATGGAGAAGGCCGGCTTCCTGGCCAAGCAATAGGATCGCCGCACAAGGGCGCAAGGTCGCTCTGCTGCGAACGACGGACCGGCTTCGCGTTGGGCGAATCCGTTTTCCGATCGCATCAGAGCGGCCGTAGCCCTCTCGCGTTCGACATCTAACGCCGCGGGGCACCGAGGATGGCAAAGCACGGCACTGGCGGTCACGACGACGGCCGCTCGATCGTCTCGATGCGGACGATGGAGATCGCGATCGCGGCGATCCTGCTCGCATTCGGGGCGACGTTCCTGTACAGCAGCTACAAGCTCGGGTTTCGCTGGGGCGCTGACGGGCCGCAGTCGGGCTTTTTCCCGTTCTACGTGAGCCTGTTCATCTGCATCGCGAGTGCCGCCACGCTGCTGCAGGCGATCCTCAGCAAGAGCGCCGCCGGACGGGAAAGCTTCGTCGAGCGAGGACAGCTGAAGCAGGTCCTGAAGGTCCTGATCCCCGCGGGCCTGTTCGTTCTCGGCATCCAGCTGATAGGCATCTACGTCGCGTCGGCGATCTACATTGCGCTGTTCATGAACCTGCTGGGCGACTATCCGTGGAAAAAAAGCGTGCCGCTGGCCGTTGCGATCAGCGTGCTTTTTTTCTTCATGTTCGAAGTGTGGTTCCAGGTTCCGCTGTTCAAGGGGTACTGGAATCTGACGGGTTGGACCGGCTTCTAGCCGGTTCGACGCATGCGAGCAGCGTGGCAGCGCCCGCGGGCGCAGTCAATCAACTCGGGAGCACTGGGTGGCTGACCTGAATCTCCTGTTTCACGGATTCGCCGTGGTGCTCACGCCGTTCAACGTCGGCCTGATGTTCCTCGGGATCGTCCTGGGTGTGATCATCGGTGTGCTGCCCGGCCTGGGCGCCGCCAACGGCATCGCGATCCTGCTGCCGCTGACGTTTACGATGCCGCCGACGTCGGCCATCATCATGCTGTCGTGCATTTACTGGGGCGCCCTGTTCGGCGGCGCGATCGCCTCGATCCTGTTCAATATTCCCGGCGAGCCCTGGTCGGTCGCAACCACTTTCGATGGTTATCCCTTGGCGCAGAAAGGACGCGCCGGCGAGGCGCTGACCGCATCGTTCACCTCGTCGTTCGTCGGCGCGTTCGTCGCGGTGTTGCTGATCACGTTTCTCGCGCCGGTGATCGCGCGTTTCGCGCTGCAATTCGGGCCGCCGGAATTTTTCTCGGTCTATCTGTTGACCTTCTGCAGCTTCGTCGGCATGGGCAAAGGATCGCCCTGGAAGATCATCGTTTCGATGATGCTCGGATTTGCGCTCTCGGCGGTCGGCATCGACATCGTGACCGGACAGCTGCGGCTGACATTCGGCCTTCCCAGCTTGATGAAGGGCTTCGATTTCCTCATTGCGGTGATCGGGCTGTTCGGCATCGGGGAGATTCTGCTGTCGATGGAGGAAGGCCTGGCGTTTCACGGCGTGCCCGCCAAGATCAATCCGAAGGTCGTTTTCGAGACGTGGAAGCAGCTGCCGAAATACTGGATGACGTTCATACGCAGCACGGCAATCGGCTGCTGGATGGGCATCACCCCGGGCGGCGCGACACCGGCGTCGTTCATGAGCTATGGCGTGGCCAAGAAGATGTCGAAGGACGGCGACAAGTTCGGCACCGGCGTGGTCGAAGGCGTCGTCGCGCCGGAGACCGCGGCGCATGCCGCCGGAACCAGCGCGCTGCTGCCGATGATCACGCTGGGGATCCCAGGCTCGCCCACCGCTGCGGTCCTGCTCGGAGGACTGTTGATCTGGGGCCTGCAGCCCGGACCGCTGTTGTTCGCAGAAAAGCCAGACTTCGTCTGGGGATTGATCGCCAGCATGTACCTCGGCAACGTCGCCGGCCTGATCGTCGTGCTGAGCCTCGTGCCGCTGTTCGCCGGCATCCTGCGGATTCCGTTCTCGATCATCGCTCCGGTCATCGTCGCCATCTGCGCGATCGGCGCGTACACCGTCAATAACGCGATGCAGGACATCTGGTTCATGCTCGGGTTCGGGGTCATCGGCTACCTGTTCAAGAAGCTCAACTATCCGCTGGCGCCGATGGTGCTGGCCCTGGTCCTCGGCAACAACGCCGAAAACGCGTTTCGCCAGGCGATGCTGATGTCGCAGGGCGACATGACGATCATGTGGTCGAACTGGCTGGTGGGCAGCATCACCACGCTGGCGGTAATCATGCTGTTCTGGCCGCTGCTCGCCAGGATCTTGAAGACCATCGTTCCGGCCAAGCCGGACAAGCTGTCGGAGCAGCGGCCGGTCGAATAGCCGTCGGAACGCCCCGCTTCGCCATTGCGCCGCGAGCTTCCGCCGGCGCGCGGCTTTGCGAAGAAACGCCCGCTGATGAACGCCAATCTCTACGCGCTGCTGCGCAGCCATTTTGCCGAGCATCTCGAGCAGCCCTGCGTGCTGATTCCGGGCGGTCCGGTCATTCACTACGACGACCTCGACGCCGTCTCGGCGCGCATCGCGCACGCACTACGGGCCGCCGGCTGCGCGCCTGGCGATCGCGTTGCCGTCCAGACGGACAAATGCTGGCA
>Ga0134126_10009319_pt1 | contig 12368 bp, 13 predicted proteins | sample KB31752_FD_96881 | JGI IMG/M metagenome (GOLD analysis project Ga0134126, IMG submission 96881) | Terrestrial soil microbial communities with excess Nitrogen fertilizer from Kellogg Biological Station, Michigan, USA - KB3-175-2 | ecosystem: Environmental > Terrestrial > Soil > Unclassified ...
AGGTTCGAATCCTGTCTTCCCGACTGACGCTGCAAGTTCTTTACTTGCAGCGTTTTTTATTGACGATTATTTGAAAATATGGCGCTGTTTTTATTGCTTCTGTGAGTAATCGGGTGAGCTTAAACGGGAGCAATTTGATAACTCACTGACATTCTTTTTATCGTGGGCAAAATTTCTGCGTCCCACCTGGATTCGAACTGGCAAAAAATGCGAAATCTATCATGCTGTTGTTGTTAACCCCTTCATAACCAGGGTGTTTCTTTGCTGAAAAGTATATTTGTATATTTGCGTAGTTATGGATATCAAAGACCCAATATTTCAGCGTATAAAGAAATCGGTCGTTACATCGGCGCCGAATGCCAAACTTGTGCTGTTTGGTTCTTATGCCAGAGGTACAAACACAGATGGATCAGATATCGATTTACTAATCCTTTTGGATAATGATAGGATTTCCTGGCTGGAGGAAAAGCGCATTACTTATCCATTATACGATATCGAGTTCGAAACCGGCACCGTCATCAGTCCGGTAGTGCTTTCAAAAAAAGATTGGGAATCGAAACACAAAATCACCCCATTTTATAAGAATGTTGCCAGGGATGGCATCGTACTATGAAAGATCAGGACAAGGCCGAACTGGTAAAATACCGGCTGACAAGAGCCAGGGATACTTTTAAAGAAGTGGACATTCTTGTGAAAAATGAACTGTGGAATACGGCGGTGAATCGTCTTTATTATTCCTGCTTTTACGCTGTTATCGCTTTACTGGCAGACCAGGACATTGATGTACAAAGCCATTCTGGTGCACGGCAGATGTTTGGCTTACATTTCATAAAAACATCCAAGATCGATCCTGAATCGGGAAGATTCTTGGCACGTCTGTTTGACCTCCGCCAAACTGGCGACTATGATGACTTTATCGATTTCGATAGGGAGAAAGTGATGGAATTGCTAGAACCCACGGATAAATTGATTTCTGCAATCGAGGATTTATTACAAGAAAAGAATAAGTAGGCCTGACCTAATATAGCCTGCCTATTTCGGGATAAAAAATTCAAATAGTTATAATCCGGGCTGTTTTGCACTCCCAATTAAATTAACGTCAATGAGTTCAAGTTTCTTCACCATGCCGGCAACAGTACTCTTATATTTTTTGAAATGATCCGTGCTAATATGCTTCAGGTAGGCCGAACTGTCTGCGTAAATCTCCAGTATTGTTATTAGGTTAGGATTCTTTTTATCCGCCACTGCGTAATAAGTCAATACACCCGGTTCCCGCCGGACAGCGGTTTGCATCTGCTCAAGTAATGCTGCGTTATAAGCCTCGAGTTGTGCAGGATCAACCTCGATTTTCGCTAATCGGATCATGCGGTTATCCATTTGGGCGTGTGCGCCGTTTGCGGAAAAGATCGAGATACAAAAATAGACTAGTAACTGCAAAAAACGGCCGGTTTTCATTTTTTAGAATTTTTGGTATTCGTATAGATTATCTAAACTTAGGTTATCGCGTGTTAAGCCAATAATCGGGAATGGCAGCATTGCCAAATTCTCGATCGATAGACTGACCATAGTTGAGATCATAGTTAGCTACGGCGGCTTTTATAATGTCTAAGGCATCGGGCAGCCCGGCGGTTACAACAGCGCTGTCAAGGTTGACAGCGAATTTCATTGATCCTCGGGTTTTGCGAAAGTAAAAAGATACTGACAAAAGCTTATTTTTAAGCCGAACAGCTTCGATCTAACACCGCGGAATATGTTAAAACTGCTCCCAATTTTCTTTTTTATCACCACAGCCATGGCCGCCGCCGGCCAAAAACCGCTGCAGCCCATCCATTTCACCGTCTCCATGGCGCAGCCGGAAAAGCATTGCTTCCAGGTCATGATGCATCTGCCAGCCATGCCGTCGGATTCTCTCGACCTCTTTTTACCCCGCTGGACACCCGGTTATTATCAGCTGCTGGATTTTGCGCGGCAGCTATCCGGTTTCAAGACCAGCGACGGTCGGTGGACCCAGCCCGATTCCAGCAGATGGCGGATTTATGCCCGCAAAGGCACGCCAATCACGGTAACCTACACGATCAAAGCGGAAAAACATTTCGTGGCCAACCCCTATCTGGGACCGGATCACGCCTATATCCTCCCCGGTGGCGTATTTCTCTATCCCGGCGGAATGATCAATTCTCCCGCTGTGATCCACCTGCATTCCAACCCCGGCTGGACTTCCGCCACAGGGCTCACCAAAGACGGTAGTGACTATTATGCCCACGATTTTGACGAGTTATACGATGAACCCATCCTCGCGGGCCCATTGGAAACCTTGCCGACGTTCACCGTCAGGGGTGTCCCGCATACTTTCACGGGGATCGACCTCGGAGATTTTGATAAGACCGGTTTCAATAGAGATCTTCAAAAAATAGTGGAGGCCGGATCGACCCTCATCGGCGATATCCCCTACGATCATTATGTCTTTCTCGCCATCGGCGACGGCCGTGGCGGTATCGAACACGCCAACTCCTGCTCCCTGAGCTTCAATGGCAAAGATCTCCAAACGGAAAATGGCCGGCGGAGGATGCTGAGCTTTATTGCCCATGAATATTTTCACGGCTACAATGTAAAGCGCATACGGCCGGTTGAGCTAGGGCCCTTTGATTATCAGCGGGCAGATCGCACGAACCTCCTTTGGGTGTCGGAAGGATTTACAGTCTATTATGAATATATCCTGCTGAATCGTGCGGGCATAACCAATGCAGACGATTTTTTTCATGCACTGGAGAATAACATTGCCGCCTATGAGAACACTACGGGGCATCTTTACCAGAGCCTTACGGAGGCCAGCTATGAAACCTGGTCCGACGGCCCCTTTGGTGGATCGTTGGAAAAGACCATCTCGTATTACGATAAAGGACCCGTCGTCGCCGCGCTCCTCGATCTGGCCATCCGTCATCAGACCCATAACGCCTCATCGCTTGACGACGTCATGGTGCGGCTCTACCGCGAATACTATCAACAAAAAAAGCGCGGCTTTTCGGATGCGGAATTCCGTCAGACCTGCGAAACGATCGCGGGAACGTCTTTAGATGAATTGTTCAGCTACGCCACCACCACCAAAGACCTGGATTATGACAAATATCTCGGCTATGCGGGGCTGCGTCTCGAGCGTGACGGCAAAACCTTTCACATCCGCCCGGTGGCTCAGCGGGAGGAGCTCCAAACAGTCATTCGGAATGCATGGCTGCATTAGCGGTCAATTCCAGACCCCATTCCTTTCCGTCAATACGATCGGCTCCCCATCCGTAACGACGATCGTATGTTCGTGCTGCGCCATAAAGCCACCTTTATTTCCAACCATGGTCCAGCCGTCCTTCAAGGTCTTGGCATATGTCGACGTCGTAGAGATAAAGGTTTCGATCGCCACGACTGAATTCTTTCTGAATCTCGTCAGGTTATACCGGTCTATGTAATTTGCGATCTCGTGCGGTTCTTCGTGAAGCCCCCTGCCTATTCCGTGCCCGGTTAAGTTCCTGATTACTTTGTAACCCCGTTTCTTGGCCTCGGTCTCCATCAGTTGTCCGATGTCCGAAAGGCGAACGCCCCCCTTTATGCTGTAGATCGCTTTGTGCAGGATCTGTTTTGAAGCGGCAACGAGTTTTTGATGCTGGTGAATGTCTTCTCCAAGTACAAACGAACTGCCATTGTCCGACCAGAAACCATCGAGCTCGGCCGAAACATCGATATTAACCAGATCGCCTTCTTGTAGCATGCGACGGTCGGATGGAATACCATGACAAAATTCATTGTTCACGCTGATACAAGTCCAGCCCGGAAAACCATAGGTCACATAGGGCGCCGATCTTGCCCCGAGATCCGCGATGATCTGTGCTCCATAGTCGTCTAATTGCTTTGTCGTCATACCGGGCCGGGCATAGTCGCTCATTTCTTTCAGGGTGTAAGCCACGGCCTCACTCGCCTTTTGCATCCCGATCAGTTCGCTTTCTTTTGTTATGGACATGGCACAAAGGTACAGACCTTCCCGGGACCTGCCTATTATTCCATCCTCAGTTTCGGCCTCACCCAGGCAACATAGCGCGCCAGCGCCTCATCTGATTCCGGTGCCCGGCCGGCCGCCATCTGAAAGGTATGTTGCATACCGGGGAAGATATCGATCCGTACATCGACACCGGCTTGCGAGGCACGCTCCGCCAGGACCCGGCTGTCGTCCAGAAGAAGTTCCTCGCTACCCACCTGGATATAGATGGGCGGAAGCCCTTGCAGGTCGGCATATAGCGGATTGGCATACGGATCCCGGGGATCTCCCTTTTCTCCAAGATACATAGCCGCGATCGCGGAGACCCACTCCTTGGTGAATAGGAGATCCTTCCCGGCGTTGGCACCCAGCGAATCCATGATCCCTTCCATGTCATACCATGGAGAGATGGGCATCACCGCCGCCGGGAGGGGAAGCCCCTGAGCTCGCGCTAGCAACAGCGTGGTGATACAAAGATTGCCTCCGGCGGAATCGCCCATAAATGCAATATGATCCGCCAAAATATCCTGGGCAAGAAGCCAGCGGTACGCGCCCAGTGCATCGTGGAGCTGCGCAGGATAGGGATGTTCCGGCGCATAGCGATAGTCCAGGATCAGGGCCCGGCACCCCACGGCCTTGGCCACATGGGCAAAGAGCTTCCGATGGGTGTACATGGAACCGGAGAAAAAGCCTCCCCCATGGAAGCAAAGGAGAACGCGATCCGTAACGCCGCTTTTGGGGATGGCCCACATTGCCGGCACTCCACCCGCATCCGTCTCGATATAATCTACACCGCGTGGTTCGGCGGTGAGGCCGCTCCACCCTTCCCCGAAGTCCCGGGCGGCGGCTAAGGATTCATGTTTATCTGCGGCGGCGGCGATTGTACGCCACCACTGGCTTACTGTTTCTATTTGTTTGCTCATGCCGCAAAATTGAGGCATCGGACGTCCCGATACAACAAGCACTTCTGACTTCCTTAGGGGGATATTGTGACATCAAATAGCGGTAAATTCGTATCATGAAGACCATATCGATGTTTATTCATGAAGACGTATATACTTCCTCTATAGGCGGAGTGATAGACCTGCTCACAGGCGCTAACTTGTACATGACGGAACGGGGCCGCCCTCCTGCCTTCCGATTGGAACTGGTCGCAGAGAGAACGAAGAACATACAGCTCGACGAACCCGCCCAATTCCTCTGTTATACGACGATGGATAAGGTCAAAGACCCCGATCTTGTCCTCATCCCCGGATTCAAGGGAGATCCTCAGGCCATTCTTTGCAAATACGCTGCCGTCGTCGACTGGCTTTGCGAAATGTATCGCTGTGGTGCGGAAGTCGCCAGCCTATGCGTGGGCAGTTTCTTCCTGGCCGAGGCAGGCTTGCTGAATGGAAAGACGGCTACCTCGCATTGGGCGGCTGCAGAATCCATGCAGTCGCATTATCCGCAGATCATCGTGCAGTCGGACCGGCTTATAACCGATCAGGAAGGCGTATATACCAGTGGAGGTGGATTTTCAGCCCTGAAGCTGATCCTCTACCTGATCGAGAAGTTCTGTGGACGGGAGGTAGCGCTGGAGGTAAGCAAGCGGTATTCCATCGAGATCGACTATAGCAGTCAGGCGCACTTTGCGGTATTTGCAGGGCAGCGCCGGCACCATGATGAGGAGATCCTGAAGTCCCAGGCCTATATCGAACGGCACTATGCCACGCTCCTATCCATCGAGGAGGTATCGGCCCTGTGCAGTACCGGGAAGCGCAATTTCATCCGTAGGTTCAAGGCAGCTACCCATAATACCCCCATGGAATACCTTCAGCGGGTACGGGTGGAAGCGGCAAAGAAGGCGTTGGAGAACGAGAACTGGCCTTTGGATCAAGTCATGGACCGTACGGGCTATGAGGACATCAAGACCTTCCGTATGATCTTCAAACGTCTCACAGGTCTCACGCCCCGCGAGTACCGCAAGAAGTATTCGAGATTGTCTTAGTACATCTTCTGCAATTTCAATCAGGCGTTCGCCCATTGTTGCACTCTTATCCCGATCTGCCCATCCAGCATCGCAAATTCCTTGGCGCCCCAGGGCCGCAGCGTAACTTCCTTAAGATTCGGGTGCAACAGCTCCGGGTATTTGGCGGCAACGCTGGCGAAGACCTCGTCAATATTGTCCGTCACGAGACGGATCTCGGGATGTTCTTTTTCCGCATACTCCGCATGCTGGAAAAGCATGATGCTCAGGCCTTGTTAACCACACAAAAAGGATTGTCGGTATGCAGCTCGTCATGCCCCATGGTGAATTCAAGACAATCGATAAAAGTCCGGAGCCCTATCCGGATGTCTGCGTAGAAGATGCTGGGAATAGACCAACGCTCCGCATTTTTTGTCTTAAAAAGCCCGCTCCCATGAGCGGGTTTTATTTTATTTATATGCTTCTCCAAATATTCCTATGCCCGGAAAATGAACTTCATGGTACTTTAACACTCGACTATCAAGACCCATACCCTCAATGTCCCTATCGTATGAAAACGTATATCCTTTCCTGCCTGGTTGCAATGCTCGCCGCTCTTGGCAATTTGTCGGCGCAGTATACCCCAACGCTCGAATTCGCGTCCGTTGGAGGACCGTCCGGTTCAGGACCATCGATCGCGGCTAAGTCGGTTACCTTCGAGAACAATACCAACAACCCTTCGGGTAATGGCTTCGTAGCCTTTACGGCGCCCACGACAACCGTCACCTTTAGCCTGAGCAACCAGCAATATCCCCTTTCGGCCACCTATAGCAGCACAGGCGCTTCCGTAGTGTTCGGCGGCGGTAATAACCTCGGCCAGAAAGCGATCAACGGACTCAACTACTATTATACAATGGGGAATTATTCGGCGCCCGTGAATGGAGATTTCACTTCCGCCGGTACGATCACCGCCGGCACCGGTATGGATATTACCGCGAACTATAGCCTCCAGATATTCACTTCCGTAATGGGATTATACGCTGCAGGCACTTCTTCCTCCGGCACTTATTATATGGCTGATCTCACCATCACTTTTAATACACTGGTCACCAATCCGGTGATCCATTTTATCGGACTTGGAGGCGTGGGCGGCGGATTAGGATTTTCAAATGAATTTACACTGGTCACCCCATCGCTTACCTTAACGCGTCTTTCGGGGTCAACGGAATTCGCCGTCTCCGGCACCCAGATCTTAAACACGGCCGCCACCATCGGCGGTACCACCGGATCGGGGGGCGCCAGCGGATCGGTCCTCGTCAACGGCACAAATATTTCGAGCCTGACCTTCAATGTGAATATGCGGGGAGACGGTAGCGCAACCACCTGGCCAAATCCATCCGGAAATACATCGGGAGACGGCTTTATGATCGGGGTTTCCTTGCTTACTGTTAATTCGATACTTCCCTTATCGATAACCGACTTCACCGCAACATCCGCGAGTACGGGAGCCCAATTGCAATGGAATGCGGCGGCTGGTGCAAACTCCAGCTTTTTTGACGCAGAATCCAGCAGGGATGGTGCCACGTGGCAGGATATCGCCATGGTCATGGCGACGGGCGATGACCATACCACGTATGCTTACAGCGATCCCAGCGCTGCCGCCGGAAATAATTATTACCGGATCAAGGAGGTCAATGCGGCTGGGAACGCCGTCTATTCGCCGGTAAAAACAGTATACATCGACGTCCCGTCGGCGGCAAAGCTCTTTCCGAATCCGGTGAGGAACAGGTTATTCATCACCGGCAATGGCAGCGCCGTACAATCCGTGATCGTTACCGCTGCCGACGGCAGGGAAATGAGCCGATACACCGGCCTTGTTGCAGGAAAGAGCATCGACATGAGCTCCCTGCCCGCGGGTATGTATTTCGTCACGATCGGCTATGTATCGGGCTCGAAGCAAACGACGTCGATCGTTAAGTATTGATCAAAGGGTAGAGTTTTTTACCCAGTCCGCCGCAGGCCTGGTTATTGCCCCGGTTGGCCGGATTGCCCCGATTGCGATAAGTTTTTATTGTTGAAAAAGGCCCAGAACAGATCCAGCATAAACCCGCTGTTGCGGAGACTCACATCGTTCCAGCCTGCCTGGCTGGTGTTGTCGACCTTGCTGATCCCCAGATTGTACCGCAAACCGATGCCAAGGCCTATCGGGCTTTGATAACCTACACCGGCGCCCCATCCAAACTCTGCGTTGTTGGTGAGATCCCGGACACTTTGATCTTGCCAGTGCGAGTTGCTGATGTTGATGCTGAATTCGGGGCCGGTTTCAACGAAAAATCCGCCGTCGAACCTGAATTTGGCCATCACGGGCAGGCTGAGGTAATCCACCCTGAAGTGGCTGCTGTTGGTACCCACGCTTACCGTATTTTGGGACGAGGTGGTATTTATTTTGGCGCCTTCCCTTGTGAACAATAGCTCGGGTGCTATCGCAAAGTGACTGCCCAAAAAGAAATTCGTGAATATACCCGCGTTCCAGCCGGCTTGCATAGAAAAGGAGCTATAATATTGGTTGCCGCTCCCCATGAATGTACTTAGATTACCGCCTCCTTTGACACCCCATTGAAAGTTCTGTCCATAAACTTGTCCTCCGGCCGTGAGAAGGCCCATTATCACAATCGCCAATGTCTTTTTCATAAAGTTGTTTCTAAAAACTGCCCTCAAATTCTGTGCCTCGTCGACGCCCGCGCCTTGTCGACGCCCGCGCCTCATTCACTCCGCAGCGCCTTTATCGGATTCGCGAGGGCCGCGCGCACCGCCTGGAAGCTCACGGTGAGTATAGCGATAGCCAGCGCCAGTGCGCCGGCGAGGCCAAAGACCCACCAGTGGACCCGTGTCCGGTACTGATAATTCTCGAGCCAGCCATGGAGTACCCAAAACGCCAGGGGAAATGCGATGATACAGGAGATGGTTACCAACTGAACGAATTCTTTTAGCAAAAGGCCCATGAGACCCCGCACGGAGGCTCCGAGCACCTTGCGGATGCCGATCTCTTTTACCCGGCGCTCCGCCGTATAGGCAGCAAGGCCAAACAGACCTAAACAGGAAATGAGAACAGCCAGGACCGCGAAGATGCCGGCCAGCTTACCGATGAGCGTTTCGTTAACGAATAGCCAGTTGAACTCTTCGTCGGCAAATCTGTAGGTGAAGGGCTGGTCGGGACTGGCAGCGGTGACTACCGCGGCTGTTTTAGCGAGCGCCTGCGACAGATCGACATTCGGCTTGAACCGAAGGGCCATCACGGTGGCATTCATTGGCGAGCAGGAAAGAACCAGCGGGGCGCTTGCGCCATAGACATCATTGAATACTACATCGTGCATGACGCCCACTATATGGTTATCCGCGGTGCCCTGCGTAAAAATGCCGCCCACCCTTCCTTCCTTGCCCATGAGTTTGGCCAGGCTTTCGTTGATGATCACACTGACGCTGTCCATCCCCGGTGTGGAATAGAAGTCCCTGCCGCTGATGAGTTTCATGTGCATGGTGGAAAGATATTCGGGGCTTACACGATTGTAATGAATGGAGATGACGCTGTTGGGGTCTTTCCCCTGCCAGGCCGCCCCGGTACCCGAGCTGTATACATGCAGGGCATCGTGCAGACTTACCGCCGCATTTTCAACATAGCCGGTGGCGAGGAGCTTGTCTTTGAGCGCTTCGAAGTGCTCCTTCATATTCCCATGTATGTCTATATACACAAGATTGTTACGGCTATAGCCAAGATCGCGGTCTTTGATATGCTGCACCTGCTGGTAGATGATCACGGTGCCGATGATCAGGGCGATGGAAGCGGTGAACTGGGTAATGACGAGTCCTTTCCGGATAACGGCTGCGCCGCCGCTGGTCTTTATGCGCAATCCCTTTAGTACATGCACCGGATTGAAGGACGAAAGATAGAAGGCCGGATAGCTACCTGCCGCGAGACCGGTGACGAGGGTAATAGCCAGCAAGCTCAACAGATGGCCGGGCTGTAAAAGGTGGATATGAAGCTGTTTGTTCACCAAGCTGTTGTAGGCCGGAAGAAAGAGATACAGAAGGGCTATCGCGAGTCCAACGGACAGCAGGGAAAGGAGCAAAGCCTCGCTCATGAATTTGCCAATAAGGTTGTTCCGCCCCGCGCCCACTACTTTGAGTACGCCCACTTCCCTGGCCCGTTTTTCAGAGCGGGCGGTGGAGAGGTTCATAAAGTTGATACAGGCGATAAGCAGGATGGCGGCGGCGATCAGCGAGAACAAACGCACATAACGGATAGCACTATCCGTCGGCAGGCCATTCTCGAATTTGTCGCGAAGATGCCAGTCGTTCATGCTCCACATCGCAAGCGTATTCTTTTGGCCGCTCACCTTTTGGGCGAGGTAATGGGTCAGCTGTTTGTCGATGGCGGCCGGTGAGGCGGACGGGTCGAGCTGCACATAGGTCTCGGCCATTGGATTCGTCCAGCCTTTTAGCCAGGTATTGGCATCCTCCCATGTGGTATAGGGGGAGATCCATTGGCAATGGAAGCTGCAGTTATCAGGCAGGTCGGAGTAGACGCCCGTGACTTTGTAGAGGCCATCGACGGAATAGGCCTCACCCGCGTCCATGTTGATCGCCCTCCCCATCGGGTCCTGGTCGCCGAAACAGGAGCGGGCCAGGGATTGGCTGATGACCACCGCATGTGGTTGGTTGAGGGCAGTGGCGGCATCGCCCTGAAGGAAGTTCAGCGTGAACATGGATATCCAGGAGGGGTCTGCATAGAGGCCGTTTGTTTTTATCCTTTTGTCACCGATAACCGCCAGCTCGTCCATGCGCCAGCTGATCCGGCCGCTGTTCTTTATGCCCGGTATCTCGGCTCTTACCGCACCGGCCACTTCTCCGGGGATATCCAAAGACGTGCTGATGCCCTGGTCCGATCTTTCGTTCTCTACGATCCGGTAGATGTAGTTGTGTTGGGCAAAATTGTGATCGAAAGTGAGCTCATCCTCCACCCAGAGCAGGATGAAGGCGGCGCAGGTGATGCCGATGGAGAGCCCGGCGATGTTGAGGAAACCGAATGCACGGTGTTTCCAGAGACTGCGGAAGGCTGTTCTGAGTGAGTTGCGGAGCATATGGCGAGGATTTGGTTTGTACCTACCTGATAGTACTGTCAAAATCGCCAATGGTTACAAGGCGGCGGAAAGTTTTTTTCTACCCCGGATGGCCACCAGCCTGGACTGTTTCTTCGCCCGATACCGGCGGCTATCCGCCGGTGTGGCCAGATCGATCGTCAGCGAGATCGCATGCATCCCTTCTTCCTGCTTGCGGATGAGTTGATGCCGGTCGGGATAGATCAGCTGCAGCCGCCGTTCGATATTGGCCACGCCGATACCGCCTGAGCAGTGCGACTGCACTTGAAGGTCGGCGCTATTGACCACCCTGAACAGCAGCCGGCGATCATCGACGGTCAACTGAATGTTGATCCAAACCTTTCCCAGCTGCTGCGCGGCGCCATGTTTGAAAGCATTCTCGATAAAGGGCTGGAACAGCATGGGCGTGATCAGTTTGTCCCCGATGTCACCGGAGAATTCGGTCACGATATCCAGCCGGTCGCCATACCGCTCTTTTTCCAGATCGATATAATCCTGGCAGAAGGCGATCTCCTTCTTCAAGAGCACCTGGGCGTCCTGGCATTCGTTGAGGACATGGCTTAGTATGGCAGACAGCCGCAGCAGCATTCCCGGCGCCCGCGGCGATCTTTCGAGGATAAGCGTATAGAGATTGTTCAGCGTGTTGAATAAAAAATGTGGATGCAGCTGTGCTTTGAGCAGTTCCAGCTCCGCATCGGTCTTTTCCTGCTTCAGCTGCAGCTTTTGCAGCAGCTCCACCCGCCAGTATCTATAGAGGTGGAGAAAAACCGCAAAACCCGCGACAACCTCGTTGACAAAGATGGGATAGATGTCGAAGAACTCCGGTAACGCCTGCCGGAAGCTGGGGCGCGGCCCTTCGGGCCAGCAATAGGGATAGGCCAGGTAAAGATGCGTCAGGAAAGAAAGGATGATCAGCACCGCGAACCAAACGCACGACATCAGCAGAAAGCTGCGGTATTTCGATCGCAGCAGGTATCGGTCCACTAGCCAATAAACCGTCACATAGGCATTCACCATACAGAAGGGCATCCAGCGGACCGCCAGCTGTAGTCCATCGAAGGGACCCATATACTCGTCTACAGCGAGAAAAGAATAACTCACCAGGAACATCAGCCAGAAAAGGCCGTGCCGGTAAAAGCGATAACGCCATTGGTTACTATGAATGATCTTGTTCATGTTAATCGATCGTCAGCGAAACGATGGTGACACCCTCCGCTGTTTCCCGGCTGAGCTTGTACCGGTC
>Ga0134126_10009320_pt1 | contig 12368 bp, 10 predicted proteins | sample KB31752_FD_96881 | JGI IMG/M metagenome (GOLD analysis project Ga0134126, IMG submission 96881) | Terrestrial soil microbial communities with excess Nitrogen fertilizer from Kellogg Biological Station, Michigan, USA - KB3-175-2 | ecosystem: Environmental > Terrestrial > Soil > Unclassified ...
CGAAGCATTTTGTGTCCGCAATTGGTACCAGCAAACGCCCAGGTTTGACTCCGCGGACTCGAATACCGCCAAGAAACGTCCGGCGGGCCGCGTTCACCAGTGTCAACACGGCAATCTGATGGTCTCGCGAGTGCTCCGCCTCCGGCCCAACTTCGATCTGAATACCGAATTGGGAGAGAATTCGCATCGCGTCCTCATGGCTCTTCGCACGCCCGGTATCCATAAAGTACTTAGCAGTCCGATGCAGCGTCTCAGCCGTATTTTTTTCTGTCAGATTCAACTCCAAAACCCCACATACAGGAATCGGGCCTGTTCGCCACCATTGCGGTGCGTCCAATTGTGACCACAGAGATACTCGTAAATTCCCAGACTTGCAAAATCAATCGGCGCCATTGCATACCGCGGCACTATTATTGCGACGTGGCCCACGCTCGCTACCATCGGATTCTGACGGTCTGTCTCGCTCTGCCTCGCCGCCCCGGGATGCGTATGGATATCTGCTACAACCGTCAATGCGCGTTCTCGGCAGTGCCCCCAAAGCTTGGCAAACGCCGACCCCGATAGTACGCATACGCCACTGTCGTAGACGCTGGTATCGAGTTCGTCGTAAAAGATACAGTCGACGACTCTACGTCTTCCCTGTGACTCGAGGCCGAGCAGAAATGCGCCCGCTTCGTGCCGCCGCTCGCCGCGCCGATCCAATTCGGCAAGAACCTTGTTCCAAAGAGGCCGCGGGCAGCTGATTCGGTGCTTAGGCGCCAGCAGCGCCCGTATAGTCGCTTTGATTGAGTAGTTCATAAAGCTGTTCCAGATAACAGATAATGCCGCGTGACGGATCCCATAATCGGTTACGGTATTCTTGGGGCCAGTTGACGTGCCCTTCGATCGACAATCGATCGCAGGGGATGTACAAGCATTGACCTCCTTTCCAACCCATCCGAAAGACTGAAGGAACAATCGCCCGCCCGGTCGGCCACCGGTTCACTTCCAGCGCTGCGTTCTTTTCTGGGTCCCAGGGTTGGCAAGTGACAGCGAGCTGCGGATAGCCAGAGCACTCAAAACGAAAGCCGTATTCCGTTGGTGAACTCGGCCTTGGCGCTGCCGATACGGCGATGATTGCGTAAGGCCAGCTCGTCTCCACATGTCTCCATCGGCCCTCGATCTGGCCAAGTCGAAATTCTGGCGTCACCAGGTGTTTCTCTAACATTGCTCGGTCCGGGGGAGTGACAGTTGTCACAGGCAGCCCTCGATACGTTTTTCAGGAACTAGGTCGAAGCAAAGCGAGCACCCACCGTGAACGAGAACATGCAGAGGAGTATCGGTCGGAGGCCGGTCCGCCGCCTCGCATATCTGCAACACGTGTTCGGCTGCATCTTTGTGATCGAGCCGGAATTCTTCGACCGCCCATGTCTTCACGCTACGGACGCGCACGCCCGGCGCAAAATCACGTTCGACAGTTCGGTTGAGGTAGTGAACCGAGACACGTACCTTGCGACAGCGGGAAATATGGACACGGGTGCCATGTCGAATTCCGGAAATGGTCCGGTCCGCGTCGCGCTGCAAATGTTCCTCGGCTTCATCGATGAAGACGAGCATGTCCGGTGCGGTGAGTATGCCGAGTTCCGTGAGACGGCGGTGAAGGTTGCGCTCACTAGGATTCTCGGGAACTGAAACCTCAATAAGCTGCTTATCGCCCTGGAATTGAATAAACAAAACAGAATCCGACATAACCTAAATTCCTCCTTCAGCTTGTGCGCCTTCTTTGCGCCTCTACTCTCAATCAACCGGGGGCTTGCGAAAAACGGAAATCGAAAAGGAAGAGGTCGTACTTAGCCACTAGCCTGTTCGTGGGGATGTACTGTACGGATCAGGATTGATGTCAGTGAGCAGAAAAGGAGCGATCTTTAGCTCATCGAGCTGGGCAAATAAAAAAGTACGGACAACGTGGGCAGCGAAATTCATCGGGCTTTGGCTCGAAATGGCCGGCCTCGATTTCGCGAAAGGCGTCCTGAATGTTTGCGATCTCCTCCTCGAGAGCGCCAGCCTTGGACTTCTCGCGCCGTCTTTCCGCGGAGATCAGCGAGACATGTTCGAAATGAACCTGTTGTCCTGGGTATTGCCTTTTGGCGGCCATCTGCATCACGGCATGGCGCAGCTTGGCCTTCTCACTTTTGGCCAGCTTTCCAGCCTTGAACCGGCGAACGACAATTCCGTCCGTTTCTATGGTGATTTGATCCGCACGCGAAGTCACTACAACTTTCCCGCTCTCGAGACTGAGCTCAACCGGAAGATTGGATCCTTCCAGCAACGTTATTGCGGTATTCAGCATGTGTTCAGCCGCACTCCGGTAGATGGCTTCAAAGGCATGCTCCTTGGGACCAAATCGCTCCCAATCGCCGGCGAGCTGAGAAGCCAGTCCAGCTTTCCGCTGTTCGTGGAGTGTGGTGGTACGCAGCCAGGCCAAAGTGTTGTGCAAGGCAGATTGAAATTGCAGAAAGGGGGTCGGTGATTGTGAGCCTCGTAACTGAACGACTTCGTCATAGTAGAAGCGGCGTGGGCACTCCACGTAGGTCTCAATCGCTTGGGCCGGCCACGATTGTCTTGGTTCAGGGGGAGGCAGGGGAGGCTCTTTCTCGATTACTCCTCCGGTATCGTTCCAATTGGGTTCGGCGTCTGGAGATCTGGTGAGGTGATCAGCGATAGTAGAAAGATATGGAGACGGTTTAACCTTCGACCAGGCACCTCCTCCATAATTTGTTGCGCGCGAGAGATGAACCCCATCTTCGGCTCGCGACAGAGCGACAAAAAAAAGGCTTTCCTCTTCCGCCTCAGGGCTCATCAACGGATCGCTTGAAACCATCGCCGGCGGAGGAGGATCGGAATCGCTGCGTTTTACGGGAAAATGCCGCGAGGTGAGCGAGGGCAGGTGCACATGAGGGAACTCCAATCCCTTGCTTGAGTGCACTGTCATTAGTCTTACAGCGTCGATTCCACTTGCGGCCGCTGGAAGGTGTCTCAGCTCCTTTTCTTCATCCAGCATCTCAAGACGTTTCACGTGCTCCAGGAAGGCCCGCTTGGGATCTTCGGAGCGACGCGACCGGAAGGTAAAAGCAATTTGCAGGAGCTGATAAACGGCGAGCCTCTGCTGCTGCACAGCGACGCTGTTGTTTTCCCTCCTCAATAGCCGATTCCTGTCGGCTCGAGCAAAGAGGAACTCGAGGAGAAATTGATGAGGACTGGTTTTGAAATCAACCTCTCTGACATCTTCGGCGAGCTGGCGGAGGCCCGTACGCCCTTGGTCTGACAATGTAGAAATCTCATCTACGCGCGTCAGAGCCTTCAACATCGAAATGTTCTGCTCTCGACGCCAGTTGAATAAAGTTTGGAGATCGCGACCTGGAATCGCATATTCAGGTAATTGGGCCAGGCGGTACAAACCAATTCCATGACGCTCTCCCACGACCGACAATGCGGACAAGAGGTCGCGAATCTCCGGACGTTCGAAATAATTCCCAAAATAGAGACAGGGGACACCACGCCGTTCAAGATGACTCGAAATTCTTGCCAGCGTACGATGCGATCGGGCCAATATCGCGTGGTCACGAAAGCGCCCTCCCTTTGCCACAGCATGCAGAATTTCCTGGGCGATACCTTCGGCTTCTGCATCCGGGGTGGTAGCGACGTTGAACGTAACTTGTCCGGCGTGTTCTCCTCGTTTTGCTTCCAGCTTTGGTGGATACTCGCGATCGCCAGTTGGCATCTCCTTTCCAAAAGCTTCGAACATTCGGATCAGCCGTCCACCTGATCGATAATTCACGGCGAGATACTTGGTCTTGGCTCCGAAAAAATCATCGGCGAATCTAGCCATGTTCAGTGGTGAGGCCCCGCGAAAGCGATAGATCGATTGCCTCACGTCCCCGACTACCCAAGGGCCGGTACCGGGCGTGACGAGCTCTTTCAGCAAGACTGCGCTGGCTCTATTCATGTCCTGGTACTCGTCAACCAGCACGTGTGGGTATTGCTGACGCACGACCTCGCGAATCTCCGGCTTGGCAGCGAATAGCTCCACTGGACGAGCGAGCAGGTCGCCAAAGTCAACGAGTCCCCGCGCACGCAACGCCGACTCGTATACTTCGTAAGCGTGCGCGACCTCCAGTCCCTTTGCTCCCTGCTCGCGTTCGCCGTCATCGTTGCTGTTGAGCAATGTGACTGCACACTCACGGTATCGCTGCGGGGAGGCAAGCTCATCCTTGGCGCGGGAGATGAGCTTCAGAATCGGCCGCAGGCCTCTGATGGGGTCGACAAGATCGAGGTAGTGAGACAGCTGAAGTCGCGGCAGCAGCTCCTCCAGAAGCATCAGGGAGCCGGTACGGTCCAGCAATCGTGGTTGTTCTGAAAAGCCCGCTTCAACACTGAATTTGCGAAGCAACTCCAAGCCGAACGCATGAAATGTTCCCACCCAAATTCCGGTAGCGCGCTCGCCAAGGGCGATGTGCAGCCGATATGCCAAATCCTGCGCCGAGTAGTTAGAAAATGTGAGCACGAGGATGGAACGGGGGTTTATACGATCTTCCACCAGCTTTTTCGCCTTCGCGAGGAGTGTGGTCGACTTGCCCGTACCCGGCCCGGCGCAGACGCGCACGGCGCCCGCAGGCATCTCGATAGCTTCAGCTTGGCTTTGATCAAGCTGTCTTGCCGTGATTTCAGGCGCGCTGTCCTCATCTTCCGCCGGCAGGAGTAGAGCGTCAGCCAACTGCTGCATGACAAGAAACTTGGGTAAACCGAGTTCGGTTGCTATTGCCTGGGCACCGCTTGTGTCTTCCGCCCATCTGGAAGCTAGCTTTTTCCGCGGAAGCAGAAATTCTCGCGCAAACAGATTCGCCTGAGCTTCCAAGCGCTCCTTGGGACTGTACGCGTCGGGCTCCCCGACCAGTGACATCTCAGGCTCTGTTGGCGTGAACAGATCGAGGTCGTCGCCGCGACAACTGGAGACGAGATCATCCAACCAGTGGTGTGCAAACTCATGAGCGATGTGAAAGGTTTTGACAGAGGGGTCGGTGGACTCGGAGCAGTAAATTTGCTTTTGTTCCCGAAGGTAAACGGCTTCGGCTCCGTCAAGCAGGGGATCGTTGCTTGGTCGAGAAGAAACCTTAATGCCGGTGCCTGATTCTGCGATTGCCAACAATTTGACAGCAGGCACAAGCCCTTGAGCATCTCCTGCCAGCTCCGCATGTCTCTTCTGAGCTTGACGCCGGATCTCAGTCCAGACACTCACTATTAACTACGCTCCCGCTCCTGTGCAACGGCATCAAGCCAGAACTTCTGCAAATCTCTCGATAGCGATGAGCTGCGAATCGAAGCCGCAAAATCCTCCATCTCCGGTCGAGGTCTCGTTCTGGATTTGTATCGCGCCCCCGCTGGCAGAAGCGGTGGACCGGTTATCAACGGTCTCACCGAATCGACAGATGTGTGCAGGGCATCGGCAATTCGTTTCACGCAGATTTGAGGAATTTCTGAGATCCGACGCAAATCCAGCTTTGCGATGATGCTCTGGTCGAGTCCGACCCGATCCGCCAATTGCTGTGCCGAGATGCCGGCTGCCCTGCAGACACCAAGCAGCCGGTTCTCCTGGGCCTTGCGATTTGCTGCGCTAGTCCTGCTCTCCTGCTGATTTAAGATGTTGAGGGCCTTGCTTACGGCAAGGCTGGCAAGTTGAGACTCGTCTATGCTGGGACTTGTAGGCATTTCTCGCTGAATCGCCCATGTAGCAAAAAAGCGCGCCAGCGCTTCTCGATGTTCCGGATACCGCTCGCTCCACCGCAGAAGAACGTCGTAGTTCGGCTCTGGCTCCTCTACCATTACCGCGTTCAATACCTCTTCTAGATCAGTTTTCGGCTGCATCATTTGTCGTAATCTCCGATCGCGACGCGCATTGTTGCCAAAGCGCTCTTGATCCAGTTTTGAATCTGTCGTCCTGATTTGCCGAAGTACCGTTCCAGACTTGGCTTCGTGGGGTCGTGATCGGTGATCGGCCAGCCGCGTACATAATGCAGAATAACCGCATCGACGTACCTCCGGTCCTTGACCGATTCAACGGCTTTTGCGATCAGAATAGATCGCTTCTTCTGATGCTCGAGCCCCAACAATATTTCTTCAGGTCCGGGCCGAGTTTCTGGAATGGAATCGGCGATGTACTTCTTGTCCTCTCCTTGTTCCTGATCGCTGTCGTCCAGTACCACCAACATAGGCCGATTTCTGTACTTCTCAACGACATTGATCGTCAATTTCTGGACAGCCTGGGAGAAGGCAATCTCGAGAAATTCACTCTGTCGAGTTGCCAGGGTTGCAAACAACCGTTCGATAATTTGATCCTGTACTTCGATCAGGATCTCTTTGGTCAATGCAGGGTCGAATCCACCTGCCAACTTCCGCGCGATGCCCGTGATCCGGCGTGACAGCTCATCGACAAGCCCTCCGAGCGTGTTCTTGTCAGTTCTATTAATCGAGCGAATGAGAATTACGAGCGCCTCGCTGGGCAAACGCCCCTCGCCGGTTTTTCGCACGGCTCGAAGCCATTCCTCCACGGGACGCGCGAGCAGCTGAGAAGCGATTGCTTCGACATCTGCGCGGCGCTTGTACGGCTTCCCGCTCATGTCGACGGATACAAGCGGGGAAACCAGTGGAGCCTGTTCCGAACGTTCTGGAGACTCGGATTCGCCCATGATCTATACAACCGCTGAGTTTCAGGAACCGGAAACCACTGGAGAAATCAACCGGCAGAAGCCACCAGCGATTTTGGTGCCCAATTGCAGCTTTCCCGGGGGATGCGAATTATACGGGTTCCCGCATTCGGAGCTGAAGAAAATCTCAACTGTTCCAAAAACAGAACAGGAGTCACGTCGTCCGTCCAGGAGGCATTAAGCTGGAACAGGTCGAGGACGTGGCGATCCAAAGCTATGTTGTTTCTCACTTCCGAGTGAACCTGGGTTCGGTCTGACTGGCACATATAAATCGAGGCACAAGGCATCGATTGACTGGGCGCAAAGGCAAGCAGATCGAGTCATCCATTTGTTTCACAAACTGGCTTCCATATTGGATCGGAAGGGTGAACTGAACTGGTGGTGAAAAAAAATCCTTCTCTGTATCTGAACCCGGGATTTCCGCCCTGTAACATTTCCTCGGTACTTATTGATATTTACCGAGGTTCTGTTACAGTCGCATCATGGCGCAGACCAAGACAGAGAGACTCTTTGAACTGATTCGGCGAAAGCAGGTGGTCCGGCCTCGGGATCTGGAGCGCGCGCACATTCCGCGAACCTACCTGAACCGGCTAGCTGAAAGGGGACAGCTCCAAAGAATCGAGCGTGGCCTTTACACAGCGGAATCGCTGCCTGTGTCCGAACACATCAGCCTTCTAGAAGTGAGCCGCAGAGTTCCCAAAGGAGTGATCTGTCTGCTTTCAGCCCTCAATTTCCACGAGATTGGCACGCAAGTTCCGCATGAGGTCTGGATTGCGATCGACATAAAGGGTTGGGCGCCTCGAATCACATCGCCAGCAGTGCGCGTCTTCCGCTTCTCCGGTAAGGCGCTCCATTTTGGAATTCAAGTGAGAGACGTCAGCGGAGGCAAGATCCGCGTCTTCAGCCCTGCCAAGACAGTCGCAGACTTCTTCAAGTTTCGCAGCAAGATCGGAATGGATGTTGCGCTTGAAGCACTTCGGGACTGCTATCGTCAGAAGAAGGCGACGATGAACCAGCTCGGGGAAGCGGCGGAGATCTGCCGAGTCGCAAATGTTATGAGGCCGTATCTGGAGTCGCTCCGTTGAAGAAGCCCTGTCGGCTACCGTCGTGTTATCGCGACAACGTCCTCTTTAACTCCTTAATCAACTTTTCAGTCTCATCAAGCTTTTTCAGTACCTGTTGATCGCCTTTGAGCGCCGTCAACGTGGTCCATGGGTACCGCTGCAGCGTCTCCGTCAGCTGTTCGATATCTCCCAGAAGTCCCTGCTCCTTTTTGGAAACTGTTGGCGATATTGTCCGCAATGCGTCTTCGATCGTTCCATCGGGAGCGAGGAAGCTTTCCTTTGCAACCGGATCGCGGAGAATCTGGCGCATTTTCCGAATGTCCTTGGAATTGGTGATCTTCTGCTCGTTCACTCGCTGAATCACCGCGTCCAGCACGCTCGGCGTCAAGAGCTTCTTGTTTAGATTCTTGATCTCACGCGCCCATGTGATCGAGGCGCCCGGTTCGGCCAAGTTCGTTAGTTTTTCTGAGAGGTCATAAATTTCGACAAGCTTGTCGAGTTCCCGAACCGTGATCCCGAGGATGTTAGCTGCGCTAGCTCTGCCAACCATGTTGACTAGGCTGTACGCGACCATTTCTTTTTCTTTGGTATCCCATTCACGCCTTTGCCGATGGATATAAATCCAAACGCGGAGCCGCTCTTCGTCACTCAGAGTTCGGTCGGTGATTTCTGCAGGGATCCGACGATACTGCTCTTTTTTCTGATTCTCGACGAGAATTTTGGAATTCGTCCACCGCCGGTCGCCATCGATAATGCGAAATTTGTTCCGAATGTCTGGATGAGGCTCGAGCAACAGAGGCTCGAAAATGCCCTCGTTGGCTTCGATCTGCCTTTGAAGTTCGGGGTCCTCCTTTGGCCCCATACGCGGCTGCTTAGGATTCGGCACAATGTCATCAAGATCGACCTCATCCCTATACGTCCTCAGGACGGTTCTTCCAAGTCGCCGTTCTTGCCAGCGATAGGTCAGTTCTTTCTCCACGCGGTCGCCTCCTCGGAGTTCCCCACCGCCACCGCCGCCAACTTGGTACTCTGCGTTGCCGCTTCATTGAGGTCCGCCGGCTCGTCCTCGCCCTCGATAACAGCGGCTACATCCGTTTCGATTTCTCTCAAGAGGTTGTTGATTCTGATCGCAAACGCACCACGCTTCTTCCAAGTGTTGTCGTGGGCCTTCTTTTCCTGGACATCGAGGTCAAGAATGTCTTGCGCAAGTCGTCCTGCTTCGCTGAACTTCTTTCCGTACGCTTCGGAGGTCACCAGCTTGTAGAGCTTGGTCATCTTCCCGGCACGCTCCTTCATGCTCAAACCACGTACATGCATCGTGATCATCGTCTCGCGCAAGATGTGGACGATGTGCACGACTCGTGCGGGATGGAGGATGATTACATCGTCTTCAACACACATTTCCTTCTTGCTGGCTGGAAACACGGAGCTGGTTAGGATCGCGTGCTCGGCGCCTGCGTCGACCTGATCCTGCCTCAGCTTGGTCACATATGAGTTCTGCCATCCCTGGCGGACCTTGGAATCAAGAATGATCTTGCCGCAGACCTGTCCTTTATGAAGAACTTCGTGCAAGATGTCAGCTCCAGGTTGTCCCTTCTTGATGCGTGTGATCCTGTCATTGGGGAATGCATCTCGGAGCGTTTCAAAAACGTCGATCTCGCCCCCATCGCCCAGTTCGTTGGCGGTCCTTTTCTGCAGTTGCTGTTCCATGGTCTTAACTTTCTTTTGCAGAGCTTCGCGTTCACGGTTGAACTCGCTCTGCTGCTTGAGCAGGCGCGTATCCTTGTCTTTTTCAAGAGCAGCACGCTGGTCCAAGAGTTCCTTTTGGTGCTTCTTCTCGGCCTGTTCTAGAGCTTGCTTGCGGATCTCCGCTTCGCGTGCTTCCGCCTCTTTGAGTTTCTTGTGCGCTTGATCGCGCTCCATGGCGATCTTCTTGATCTGTTCATTGGCCTGCTGCTTGGCAAATTTCACAGCGACTTCCTTTTCCCGTTCGGCTTGCTTGTTGGCGGCGGCCTCGCGCTGTTCTGCCTCCTTTAGCTTTTTTGCAGCTTGGTCACGTTCGGTCGCGAGCTGCTTAAGCTGCTCACTCGCTTCCTGCTTCGCCAATTTGACAGCAGCATCCATCTCTGTCTGCAGGTTTTTCTTATATTCCTCTTCAAGGCGGTGGCGCAGTGTGGCCTCGGCCTCGGACAACTTCTTTTTATGGTCGGCCAGTCGCCCTCTTTCTTCTTCCTTAAGCTTGGCTTGGATTTCCTGGAATTTGACTCGGGAGAGTTCGGTTCCGCATAGGGGGCACGATTCTGTAACGGTTTGCACGTCCAACTCCTTGGGTTGAGCCGCTCAATTCCTTTAAGGCAGGCGCAACCTCTAAAAAGGGCCCAATGTGCATTCCTTCGGCTCTAAGAAGGAATTAACATAGTCCTTTTTAGTCCTTATTTATCCTTTTTGTCAACAGCTCCCTGAAGGAATCTGAATCCTGGGGCGAAGTCAATTCGACATAGCCGTGCAAAATACGTGGCTTTTCGACGAATTATTTTGACTTTCGACACCTGTACGCTTACCTTCGACATAAGATCAAAAAATAAAGCTGCTTTCGACAAGTTATATCGAATTTCGACAATGCAAATAAAGACAGATCCAATCCGTGTCTTTCAAGAGAAGACCGTTCCCGCTGATTCACGGCTAGTTGGGTGGTCAGCGCTTGTGCGTGCTCTCGAGATCGAAGCACCCGTCCGGAGGCCATGTGCGACTTCCAATCTGCACGTCCGCGGTAGCCGTAAAGACGAACGCGATTGGATTGTCTTCGATAAGCGATATTGGCCCGGAGAGGATTTCGGCGCTCACTTGAATTTTGCTCTGCGCTACGAAGACCTCGATTTACTTGTCGCTAAACGGGTCCTTCAAACAGTGCCACCTCAAGCCGTTCAAGAATTCGTGCGTTCCGCGCCAACGGGAGTTCCGACCCGTCGTGCGTGGTACTTGCACGAACAGTTCACTGGGCGCGCACTCGACATTCCCGAGTTGCCGTCGACCTTGGCAGCCGTCGACCTGCTAGACGAGGAAAAATACTTCACTGGCACTCCTGGTCTTTCACGACGACACAAAGTTCGAAACAACCTGCTGGGTACAACACGTTTTTCTCCAACTATTCGGCGTACGAGACGCCTTACCGAGTTCACGGAACGCGAACTCGGCCCAAAGGCGAATGAGATTGTCGGTCGTGCCGGTGCGAATGTTGTCGCCCGCGCCGCGAGCTTTTTGCTACTAGCTGATAGCCGAGCCAGCTTCGCTATTGAAGGCGAACGCCCGCCGCGAGGACGCCTTGAAAGATGGGCGCGCGCAGTGATGCAGGCGGGCAAAGTTCCTCTTACGTTGGACGAGATTATTCGACTGCACGGAGTATTGATCGAAGATCGGCGGTTCGTGCGCGCGGGACTCAGAGACGAAGGGGTTTTTCTCGGAGAACGTGATGATCAGGGTGATCCGCTGCCGGAATTCATTGGCGCGCGCGCGCAGGATCTCGAAGACCTTATGCGTGGCGTCATTGATACAAACAACCGTATGCGCGAGGCCGCGCTCGATCCGGTATTGAAGGCAGCAGCGACGTCCTTCGGATTCGTTTACATTCACCCGTTCCAAGATGGAAACGGTAGACTCCATCGCTGCTTGATACATCATGTTCTCGCGGAGCGTAAGTTCACGCCGCCGGGCATGGTATTTCCCGTTTCTTCCGTGATGTTGGCGCGGATCGACGAGTATCGAAAATCGCTACAGGAACATTCAGGGCCTTTGATGAGCTTCATCGAGTGGCGCCCCACATCTGACCGCAACGTCGAAGTATTGAATGAGACTGCGGACTTTTATCGATTCTTCGATTGCACCAATAATGCCGAGTTTTTGTACGGCTGTGTCGAACAGACTGTGGAACAGGATCTACCGCAGGAAATTGACTACCTCAAACGGCATGATGAGGCGATGCGACGTACGATGGAGTTGGTCGAAATGCCCGATCAAATGGCGGAAGATCTGCTGATGTTCATACGCAAGAACAATGGCAAGCTAGGGAAAAAAAGCCGCGACGGCCAGTTTGCTAAGCTCACTGATGAGGAAGTTATCGCAATCGAAGCAATTGTCCGAGAAGCATTCGAAGGTTTTCCTGGTGCATAGACGACGACTGACTATTCGAGGATGGTGAACCTCACGATCCATAACAAAAAGATCACAAACCTCAGATCGGGGCCCAAAATCCACAGTTGTTCCGTCACGTGGGACATTTGTACCAAATTGGGATCTCGTTCCAAGGTAGCCTGTCCTGTTGAGTAAATTGCGCAGAACAATCGGGGAGAGCGATGAGGCAAACAGCGCAGCTCCGCGGTTGAATTACGTTCCATTCCGTTCCAATTGAACGGGGTTCTGAGCGCTCCAAGTGATTGACAACTTTGGTGGTTCGACCGACGACAACATCGTTCGCAACGATGAGGTCGTCGGTTCGATCCCGACTAGCTCCACCAAACATCTTCTTCCCTTCCAGCGACTTACCGTCATCGGTTCCAAAACCAACAGC